>JAEEGJ010022195.1_pt1 | contig 13515 bp, 11 predicted proteins | sample 8958761 | NCBI WGS metagenome assembly JAEEGJ01 (sample SAMN16246546, study PRJNA631951) | gut metagenome | biome: gut microbiome; feature: rumen; material: RS-attached | host: Bos | place: Iran: Karaj | collected 2018-10
TGCGGAAACGAAAAGAGTCTCGCCGTTAAGCACAAGATTAAAAGATATGTGTTTCTTCTTGCATGTTCCCTCAAATGTCGCGGCCGTATTCCTGATCGTGCTGTTGATATCAAAATCAACGATATCAAGGTTCATTCCGGTGATATTCAGGTTGTTGAGGGTAAGCAGGTTGTTCGTAAGCTTGGTAAGTCGTTCGGTCTCGTTCTTGACGATACCGATATATTTCTCATGCTGTTCGGGCGGTATGGTGCCGTCCACCATCGCTTCAAGATATCCTTTCATCGATGTGAGCGGCGAGCGAAAATCGTGCGATACGTTTGCAATGAATTTCTTCTGATCGTCCTCAAGATGAGACAGTTTATCACCCATATATGTAAGCGAAGCCGCAAGGTATCCGATCTCGTCATTCGAGTCGACATCGATGGGATATGTAAAGTCACCTTCGGCGTAGGCTTCGGTCGCTTTTGTTATCTTACGAAGAGGCAGATAAACAATGTCCGTAAAGACTATAAGAATGAAAGTGGAAAGAACGAAAACGACGGCAACGGTCGCAAGGATGATGAGGTTCAGATCGTTTCTCTGCTCACGGATCCTTGCAAGAGGAGAGTGTATAACGACATAACCCTTGAGGTTATAATTGTTCATTATCGGAGATAATACCGAAAGCATATTCTCGTTGAACTGACCGTAGAAATCTCCTTCGCGGAAAAAGCTTCGGCTTGTCTCTTCCATTGCGAATCCGTCAACGGAAAATACCGATCCGCGGCTTCCGGCAGCGGAGTTGTAGATCACTTCACCGTCGGTGTTCATTATCCAGATCGTCAGGGACGAAAAATCACCCGCGGCCTTAAGCTGTTCCTTGACGTCCTCCGTTGAAAGAGCGTCATCATAAAAATACTCCGCATAGGTGTTTGAAATGACGTTTGCGGATTTGTACAGTTCCGCTGCTTTCTGTTTGACGAGAAAGTTGTATGTGATGGGGGAAGTTATTACGAGGACAACGGCAACGCACAGTACGGCAAAGCATATATACGCAAGTATAAATTTGTAATATAACTTGCGGTTTTTCTTCATACGGAACGCGCCTCGAACTTGTATCCGACACCCCAGACGGTGTGAAGTCTCCACGACTGATGATCCCTGATCTTCTCACGGAGTCTCTTGATATGAACGTCAACGGTTCTTGTATCTCCCGCATATTCGTATCCCCATATATGATCAAGAAGCTGTTCTCTCGTGAACACCTGGTTGGGCTGTGAAGCGAGGAAGAACAGGAGCTCTATCTCCTTCGGAGGCATATCGAGATACTGACCGTTGTATAAAACGGAATAATCGTTCAGGCTGATGACAAGATCGGGATATTCAACGACTTTTGTATCGGATGTCGGAGCCGGTATCTTGGCATGTGAACATCTTCGAAGGACCGCTTTGACTCTTGCGACAAGTTCCTTGGAATCAAACGGTTTCTCCATATAGTCGTCGGCACCGAGCTCAAGCCCGAGCACTTTGTCAAACACTTCTCCCTTGGCCGACAGCATAATGATCGGTGTGGGGTTCTTGGACCTGATCTCTCTGCATACCTGGTATCCGTCTATTCCGGGAAGCATGAGATCGAGAAGTATGAGGTTAGGCTCATATGTTTCGTAAACGGAAAGGGCCGACTCACCGTCGTTTACGATCTTTGTGTCAAAGCATTCCTTTGCAAGATAGAGTGCGATAAGCTCAGCGATGTTCTCGTCATCATCAACTATCAGGATCTTCTGTTTTCCTGCCATGGTATTACTCCTTTTTTATATGATCGGATTCTTATTTGAATTCAACTATCGTAACGCCTGCGTCGCCTTCTCCGAATTCACCGGCACGGTGATTTGCGACATACGAAACTTTCTTAAGATGTTTTGTAACGGCGCTTCTGAGAGCCCCGGTGCCTTTGCCGTGTACGATCCGGACACTTGACAGGTGCGAAAGGTATGCATCGTCAAGATACTTGTCGAGCTTTGCTATAGCCTCATCGACAGTCAATCCGATAAGGTTGATCTCGGATGAGATGTTTGACGCTTTCGACAGAGAACCTTTGGAAGCGGCAAACTTTTTGGCAAATTCTTTTCCGCTCTTTTCGTCTTTTGATTCGATCGGCTCAAGATCGGAAATGTTGGTGCTTATATTCATAATACCACATTGCACAAACAGATTTCCTTTTGCATCAGGTTTTGTGTGAACGTGGCCCGTAAGATCCATTGAAATGATCCTGACATCACAACCTACGGTAAAATCGGATGCCTTGTGTTTGCTCTTCTCCGAAGTCTTCTTTGCGACGGAGGCGGGTGCATTATCGTTCATGGCTTTACGAAGTGCACTTCGGCCGTTTTCCAATTCTCTGACGTTTCCGCCGTTCTTATTGATATCGCGGATAACCGAGTCGGCCAGGTCCTTGGCATCTTTAAGTATGGCGCGGGCTTCTTCCCGGGCTTCGTTAAGGATGCGCTCTTTGGATTCGTTTATCTTCTCCCTGCGCTGTTCGTACGTATTCTTCAGTACTTCTATGTCGTGTTTGTAGTTTTCGATCTCTCGGCGGTTTTCTTCGATCGTAATGCGGTCTTTTTCAAGACGGGCAATGACATCCTCAAATGAGGAATCCTGTGAGGAGATCTGCTCTTTTGCCTTATCTATTATCGAATCGGGTAGGCCGAGCTTTTGAGAAATGGCAAATGCGTTGCTCTTTCCCGGTATTCCCGTCAACAGTCTGTATGTCGGTTTTAACGATTCAACATCAAATTCGCAGCAGGCGTTTTCAACACCCTGAGTGTTAAGGGCGTATATCTTCAACTCGCTGTAGTGGGTGGTTGCCATCGTACGGATCTTTTTGACGTGAAGGGCCTCAAGGATCGAGATGGCCAGAGCCGCACCTTCGGTCGGATCAGTTCCGGCACCGAGTTCGTCAAACAGACACAGGCAGCCTTCTTTTGCCGAATCGAGTATCCGGACTATGTTCTTCATATGCGATGAGAAAGTGGACAGGCTCTGTTCTATGCTCTGCTCGTCACCGATGTCCGCAAACACTTCGTCAAACACGGAAAGATCGCTTTTGTCGCCTGCGGGAATATGAAGGCCCGACTGTCCCATGAGAGTAAGAAGCCCGACTGTTTTGAGTGATACGGTCTTGCCTCCCGTGTTGGGTCCGGTGATGATAAGAAGATCGTAATCCTCACCGAGAGTAACGTTTATAGGAACGGCGGTCTTGGCATCAAGCAGGGGATGTCTTGCTTTTTTGAGTCTTATGATCCCGTTTTCGTTATATACGGGGCGGCTTGCACCCATTTCAAGCGCAAGGGATCCTTTTGCAAATATAAAATCAAGTTCCGTGACAGTTTCGATATCCGCGGATATTTCAACCGTATGCTCACGGCACCGGTCGGACAGTTCGGAGAGTATCTTCTCGATCTCGCGCATTTCCTCGATCTCGAGTTCACGAAGTTCGTTGTTGTATGTCACTATGTCGGACGGTTCTATGAAATAGGTCGATGATGAGGCCGACTGGTCATGGATCATTCCCGGAACGTTGTTTTTGTATTCCGCTCTTACGGGTATGCAGTACCTTCCGTCTCTCATCGTTATGACGGCATCCTGAAGGTAATTTCTGTATGTATCCGATACCATCCCGGATAGTCTCGAATGGATCTTGTCGTTGACGCTTTTCATCTTTCTTCTGATGCTTCTGAGATTCCCGCTGGCATCATCCGATATCTCATCTTCCGATATGATGCATTTTCGGATCTCTTTTGAGATGGGAGACAAAGGGATCAGCACGCTGAAAAGATCGGATAAAGAATCCGAGGTGTCATCGTCGGTCTGCCCGTACGATTTGACGCGCAGTACATTATCAAGAAGATCGGCGATAAGAAGAAGATCCGCAGCCGAAAGAGAGCTGCCTTTTTCGAGGCGGGAGACGGCATCTGTCATACTGCCCTTTGCCGCAAAGGATATCGATCCGTTACGCAGGATCCGCCCCAGCGCATCTTCGGTGTTTTGCTGGAATAACTCTATATCAAAAAGAGATGTTGACGGTTGGAGCGAGGATGCTTTTGCCCGACCAAGCTCCGTGGATGTGTGATCCGCCAGCATTCCTATGATCTTGTCGTATTCGAGAGTCTTCAGATATTTCCCGTTCATAACGGAATAATGATATCAGAAAAAGCCCTATCAGGCAATGAAAGGGGAGGGTTTAAGTTGTGGAATAACATGATTTTTTGTATAATTAACAGTTGAACGGTCAATGCATCATCAGGGAGATTCAATGGAAGAAAAAGAACAGGAAAATTACGAGTTCATAACCGAGACAATAAAGAAACCGCCGGTCAACAAACGTAAGCTTTTCAGGAAGATAATCACAACGATATTTCTTGCGGTTCTGTTCGGAGTCTGTACCTGCCTTACGGTACTGATCTGTTTTCCGAGACTGCAGGCATATATGTATCCGGCAAGCGATACAAAGCCGGTCTCACTTCCGGTCGATGAGACGGCGCAGGAAGATGAGCCTATAGAGCCTTTTGTTGCACCGGAACATGACAATCCGGCAGATCAGCCGCAGGATACAAAGGAGCCCGAGGACAAGGATTCCGCAGGTGCGGAGTCAAAAGAGGCACAGGGCGGTACGGAATCCGCCGGCGAAGGTGCTTCGGAAGAAGGCAAAGAAGTTGTTGTCAACAATATTGTCGAGACGATAGAAAAAGAGCTCGAACTTGATGATTACAGAACCCTTCTTCGCAAAGTTTCTTCCGTAGCGGAAGCAACGCAGAAGAGTCTTGTAACGGTTGCGGGAATAAGCTCGAATACGGACTGGTTCAACAACTCATATGAGAACAACAACTCGACTACCGGACTGATAATTGCGGACAACGGCAAGGAACTTTTAATGATCTCGCCGTCGGATGTTCTTCATAATGCACGAAACGTCAGAGTAACATTTTGTGATGGGGAAACGTACGCCGCAAGGGTGAAGAACTCGGACGTGAACACGGGTCTTTGCATCGTATCGATAGATCTTGAGAGGATCACCGACAAGACAAAGGAACAGATGGAGATGGCACAGTTCGGAAGCATTGCCACAAGCGCTGTCGGAGTTCCGATCGTGGCTGTCGGTGCACCTTACGGAGCCGCGGGATCGGTCGGTATGGGTCAGATCACATCCAATTCGGTCGTTCTTGATAAGGAAGATTCAAACGTGCGGATCATATCGACGGATATTTATGCGAGCACATCCGCAAGCGGAGTTCTGGTTAATTATAACGGAAGAATCGTAGGAATAATCTGCCACGAAGATATGTCCGGAAACATGCCTAATCTTTTGAGGGCATATTCGGTATCAGATATATCAGATTATATTGAGAAGATGTCGAACGGCCAGGCACTTTCGACACTCGGGATAATCGGGACAGACGTTACCGCAGAGGCGAATGCCGACAGGGGAGTTCCGATGGGCGCGTTCGTCAAGGAAGTTGTTGCCGATTCTCCTGCCATGAACGTCGGCATCAGGATAGGAGACGTAATTGAGAAAATAGGCACGGTTGAGATAGGTTCGTTCACCGATTACAAACATGCTATCCTGAACTATCAGCCTCAGGATATAGTGACGGTGAAACTTGAACGTCCCGGCCGTGACGGATATACCGAGATGACATATGAAGTAACTTTGGAGGAATTGAGATGAGATATATAAACACCCTCTCCGAGGGAGAAAACATTAATGAAACATATCTCGTAAAGGCCAAGAAGTCGGATGTGACAAAGACCGGTAAGCCGTATGACAAGCTGATTCTTTCCGACAGGACCGGAAGCATAGATGCGATGATATGGGATCCCAATTCGGCGGGAATAGAAGATTTCGACGTTCTGGATTACATTTGCGTCAATGCGGTCGTAAACAGTTTTCAGGGCGCCAATCAGTTAAACATAAAGCGCGTCAGAAAATGCGGCGAAGGCGAATACGATCCGTCGGATTATCTTCCCGTATCCGAGCGTAACATTGAAGAAATGTGGAGTGAGCTGAAGGCATACGCGGACGGCATCGGGAATCAGCATCTGAAAAAGCTTCTGGACTCGTTTTTGTCCGATGAGGCATTTGCGAAAAAGTTCAGGAAAAGCTCCGCGGCAAAGGCGGTTCATCACGGGTTTGTCGGAGGACTTCTCGAGCATACCCTGTCGGTCACGAATATGTGTGATTATTTTGCGAAGGCGTATCCTATGCTGAACAGGGATCTTCTGATCACGGTCGCGATCCTTCACGATATCGGAAAGACAAGGGAGCTGTCCGAATTCCCCTTAAACGATTATACCGATGAGGGACAGCTGATGGGACATATTGTGATGGGTGCACACATGGCGATGGAGAAAATGGACGCCATGAGTGATTTTCCGCCCAAGCTGTATTCCGAGGTCACTCACTGTATTCTAGCTCATCACGGGGAATATGAATTCGGTTCACCAAAGAAACCTGCGTTGATGGAAGCTGTGGCGCTTCACTTTGCCGACAATACGGATGCAAAGATGGAGACGATGAAAGAGATATTCAGTTCAACGACGGAAGACGGATGGCTCGGATTCAACAGACTGATCGATTCGAACATCCGCAAGACATCGAAGTGATAACAAACCGGGAGACTTATGGATCATTTTAAGAACCAGACATTGACGGTTACAATTGAAGATATGAGCAACAACGGAGAGGGTATAGGCAGATCGGACGGCTATATCCTTTTTGTTAAGGACGCTCTTCCGAAAGATGTCGTAAAGGCAAAGCTCACAAAGGTCAAGAAGAATTACGCATATGCAAGATGTGAGGAGATAATCGAGCCTTCGCCCGACCGGGTTGAACCCTTTTGCAGCGATCACGCAAGATGCGGAGGGTGCCAGATACAGGCATTGTCGTATGAAGCACAGCTTGCCTTTAAGGAAAACAAAGTAATAAACGATCTCGTCCGTATAGGGGGATTTGAAAAAGAAACAATAAATGCCGCTATCGAACCTATCATCGGAACGGACGATCCGATCAGATACCGCAACAAATCACAGTATCCCGTCGGAACGGATCGGAACAATAATACGGTCATAGGATTTTATGCGGGACGCACTCACAGTATCATACCGCGTACCGACTGCATGCTCGCACCCGAAGAAGATCACATCATACTCGATATCATTCTCGATCACATGAACCGGTTTGAAATAAAAGCCTACGACGAATCCGACGGAAGCGGTATCATCCGACACGTTCTGATCCGCAAGGGGTTTGCGACCGGACAGATAATGGTCTGCCTTGTGATAAAGCACGCCGGAAAAGTATCATCGAAAAAAGCCGGAGCAACGGAGTATATTGCGGGACAGGATGAACTTGTTAAATCACTTTCGGCTGTGGGCGGAGTAAGCTCGATCTGTGTCAGCATCAATAACGAGAACACGAACGTGATTATGGGTGGTGAGATACATACCTTATGGGGATGCGACAGGATTGAAGACGTTATCCTCGGGAAGAGATTCGAGATATCACCGCTGTCTTTTTATCAGGTCAATCCGGTCCAGGTTGAACGGTTGTATACGACGGCGATGGAATATGCGGATCTTACCGGAAACGAAGAGGTATGGGACATATGCTGCGGTATCGGTACCATATCGATATGTATGTCCGACAAAGCAAAGTTTGTTTACGGACTTGAGATCGTCCCGGAGGCTATAGAGGATGCAAAGAAGAATGCAACCGCAAACTGTGCCGGAAATACTGAGTTTATTTGTGCAGCTGCGGAAGAATATCTTCCCGCGCACAAAGATGAGATAAAAGCCGATGTTATAGTTCTCGATCCTCCGCGTAAAGGAATGGATGAAGCCGCATTGTCCGTGATCGCAGATACGGCTCCGGATCGAATAGTATATGTCAGCTGCGACAGCGCGACGCTGGCACGCGATCTTAAATATCTGACCGCGGGCGGATATGAATTAAAACGAATCAGATGCGTAGATATGTTTTGCCAGACCGTACATTGTGAATGTGTGACGCTCCTTGAGCGAAGATAATGAAGAGGAGAAAGAAATGATCAAAGCTGTTTCCGGTGATATCACAAAACAGACCGATGTGGATGCGATAGTAAATGCGGCAAACGAATCCCTTCTCGGAGGAGGCGGAGTTGACGGTGCCATACATCGTGCGGCAGGCCCGGGACTTCTTGAGGAATGCCGTACTCTTCACGGGTGCCCGACCGGGGAAGCCAAGATAACAGGTGCATATAACCTGCCTTGTAAATATGTGATACATACCGTGGGTCCGATCTGGTACGGAGGAACTTCGGGCGAGCCGGAGAAGCTTCGCAGCTGTTATATGAACAGCCTTAAGATCGCAAAAGACAAAGGCATCCGTAAGATCGCTTTTCCGTCAATCTCAACCGGAGTGTACGGGTATCCGGTGGATAAAGCGGCTTCGGTTGCTGTTACGACGGTTGCGGAATTTGTAAAAGCAAACACGGATTGTTTTGACCTTATAGAGTGGGTGTGTTTTGACGAAAAAACACTCGAAACATACACATCGGCAATAGAAAAGGTCATATCCTGACAGCCGAACCGGAAGCATGAATGCAACACTGAAGGTTAAGTGATGAAAAGAATTGTCATGTCGATGATCATATCGTCGTTCCTGATGCTTGATGGATGTGCATACAGCCAGAGCGTTGCGATAACGGGAACCGGACCGGGCTCCGGTGTTATGGATGTTTATGAATATGATCCCTCGAAAATAACAGACGATAGCACGGATCATCTTCCTTCCAGGGAAGAGATCGTACTTAACCCCGACTGGGATTATGCAGAGCATTCCGAGATCAATACCGGAACCGCCGTATTGTACAGGGCAAACAGGGACAGAAAGGATATCGTTGTCGGAGTAAATGCCGGACACGGAACGATCGGCGGGGAGAATGTAAAGACTTATTGTCATCCGGATAAAACTCCGAAGATCACGAACGGGTCCAATCCTGTGGGTTCACTCAAAGCCGTCGCAATCTCGGCAGGTATGACTTTCGCTGACGGTGCGACGGAAGCGGAAGTTGCGCTTCGTGCATCTGAGATACTTCGGGACAGGTTGCTTGAATGCGGTTATGATGTCCTGATGATCCGGGATGAGGAAGATGAGAGGCTTGATAACGTTGCACGTACCGTGATCGCGAATAACAGGGCCGATTGCCTTGTATCGCTTCACTGGGACGGCGATAATCTCAAATACGACAAGGGCTGTTTCTTCGTACCGGTTCCGGATGAGATCAAGGATATGGAGCCGGTTGCTTCAAACTGGAAAGAACATGAGCGTCTCGGAAGATCACTGATAAAAGGGCTGGAGAATAACGGATCTAAGATATACCGGGGCAGGAACGATCCTCTGGAACTGACTCAGACATGTTACAGCACGATCCCGTCTGTTGTTATAGAACTCGGTAACGCGGCGTCGTCACACGACGATGCGGATCTTTCGCGTCTTGCGGACGGGCTTTTTGAAGGAATAAATTCTTACTTTTCATAGATAATCTGATATTTTGCGTAATTTCCTGTTGATTTAGTTAACATAATTCTGTATAATATTTGTGCTGTTTTACACTGGAAACGCATTTATCCGGGGATCCGGAGGAGGGTTTTTTATGGATAGAAATGAGATACTTAAGATGCTTAAGGAAGAGATAGCAAGCAAGGTTGATGCCGAGACACTGAAAAGGCTTGAAACGGCCGGGTCAAAAGATGAGGCACTATCAATACTGTCGGAGGCATCGGTGGAGATTGACGAAGAGAAGCTCGCCATTGTTTCCGGAGGTGAAAATCTTGAAGGGGAACTGCTTGAGAACGGTCTTCAATGGCATTGTCCGACGGCGTGCGACTGGCATTTTTGTCCGGGAGCATGTACAGACTTCGACATTTAAAGGAGTAAAAGGGGAAATGAATACTAAGATGAGGAAAATAGTTGTTGGGATAGCGACAGTCGTTATTGCGTTTTCGTTGAATATAACGGATGTCAGTGCTGCATCGCTTACGAAGAACACAGTCGTTTATATCACAAAGACCGGATCGACGTATCACTTAAAGAGTGATTGTTCCAGTGCCGATTCGAAGAGGACTTACGCTAAAACTCTTTACGATATATTAAAGTCCGGGAATTATAAGATGTGTAAAACGTGTGCCAAGGAATACGGTGTGGACATCAATGATTCCCAGAATCTGACACTTGAGATGCTGCCTTATGAACTCGGTTCTCATGTATCTTCTTCCGGAACGGAAGAGTCTGCAAGCACAAATGAGACGGAAGGATCGTTAAACGGAAACGAATCATCCAATAACAATTCTTCCAATAACAACTCATCCGAAGGATCCAAGAATGACTCGGGTTCCGAGAGCATAAACAGCAACGGATCGAATAGCAAAACGGAAAGCTCCGAGATAACATCAACGGGTTCGGAATCATCGGGAAACGGATCGGGAGACTCAAAGGATAAACAGAGCAGTCAGAACTCGCAGAACACTCAGACGTCACAGAAGGATTCATCAAAGAAGACGACAGTAAAGAACAGTTCCGGTGTTAAAGAACTGATGACTCAGAAGCAGAGAAGAAACAAATTCCTGTCAAAGAGCAATCCCAAAAGAGGTGCTAAACCCAAGACTTCATCAAGACCCGAAAGCGACGGTTACGAGTATGCCGATTTCGCAAAGTACAATTCATACAACTCGGACAACGGACTTGGAGGAACACCGATATATCTTGCGGGCAGGATAAAGGATATTCAGCCTGTAAAGGAAAACGGATCGATGTATTCACTCGCCGTAATGGTTGACGATACGGACGGATACCAGTGGTATATGAGATGCAATTGCAGCAAGAAAAACTTTGATTCTCTTAAGGTGGACCTTCTCGGTAAAGATGCAAGCATCTTCGGAACGTATGCAGGATATTCGGGAGTCACCAACCGTCCGATGATGGATATCTTGAGAGTTGTTGACAACGAAGGAAACGACATAGATATGTCAATATACAAATAAGACGCAAAGACGTACACGGGAGGCGCATCATGCACAGGCTGTATGCAAATGACGATATTTCGGTATTCTGGGATTCGGACAAATGCTTTCATGCAAAAAAGTGCGTGACAGGATGTCCGGAGGCATTTGATATAACGAGAAAGCCGTGGATCAATATTGACAATGCGCCTACCGCCAAAGTCTGGCAGGCGGTGTCGGAGTGTCCGTCCGGTGCTCTGACATGCACATACAATCATGACGTTACCGTAAAGTATGATGAAAACGGATGTTGCAGCACGGCATTTTGCGACGATAAATTAATCGGCAAATGCGAATATGAAGCAGCGTCCGACGGGTGGGTCATTTATCATACCGAAGTCGATCCCGAGTATGGCGGGAGAGGTATCGCCAAGAGACTCGTCTACGCCATAGTCGAGCAGGCGGACAGGAACGGGGTCAAAGTGATCCCGACATGTTCATATGCCCGTAAAGTTTTGAACGGGAATTGAAACGAACAGTTGACATGCACTAAGAAAGAGGAATGAATGCCAACAGATAAAAGGAGAAGGAAAAAGTGGATGATTGCTGCCACGATCGCTGTCGTGACGGCTTTTTGTTTTGTCGGATGTTTAGGCAAAGAAAAAGAGGAAGCAATTAACGAAGAGATCGCGGATCCCGTAACGGAGGAAGAATCTTCTTCTTATGACGAGCCTGCCGGTTACGATGAGGTATATGAAGAAGAGCCTGTTGAAGAAACCGCCGCTTCAGAAGAGGAAGATGACAGTTATGACAGCAGTCTTGCGGATAAGCATGTAAGAATACGACTCGACGGGAGCGGATCGGATGTGTTCGCTCTGTGGGGAACGGGAAGACCCGATTACAGATACGGTCCCTCTATAATGTATACGAATGACGGCGAAGTCGATGCGTGGTTTGCATCACCCGGCGACGGTAAGAAGGAATATGACTGGATAACATACAGGCATTCCGAAGACGGCGGAAAGACCTGGGGAAAAGAGAAGGTTGTTTTGGCACCTACTCCGGGTACCGCTGATTTCAAGTCGGTATGCGATCCCGATGTATTTTATTATGACGGATATTACTATATGGGATATACCGCAACCGTTAACAAGGACGGCCTGTGTAACAACGTTTTTCTTGCACGTTCAGAAAATCCCGACGGACCCTATGAGAAGTGGACGGGTGAAGGATGGGGAGACATTCCCGTTCCGATCGTATATTTCAAAGGTGTGGATATCGGTTGGGGAGTAGGAGAACCGAGCTTTGTAGTGGTCGGTGACACTGTCTATGTTTACAATACACTGGATTCGTTCTCCGATAAGTACGGCTGGGTAAGGGCAACGGAAGTTCGTACCGCGGATATCACGGATCCGATGTGGCCGGCAAACCTTGAATATAAAGGTATTTCGATATACAGAAATGATGCCACGGATAAAACGAATTACACGTATGCGGATTCCGACTCATGGGATGTGGCTTATCTTGAGGAGAGTCACAAATTCATTGCGCTTACAACGAACAGAAGATTTAAGGATGACAGTTGTCTTCTCTACTATGAATCGGACGACGGTATCAATTTCGAGCGTGTGTCGGAACTTAATACCGACGTTATCGCGGGATGTCATAACTGCGGTCTTATGTCCGACGGATCGGGTCATATAGGAAAGGACGATCCTAAGATCATCGGCTATGCGTATGCCGGTTCGGAAGGATCCAAATGGGGTGTCTGGGCTACAAGGTTCGCACCTATCGATATCGATTACACTGATGAGATCGACAGGGAAGAGGAAGGAGCCGGAAACCTTAAGCAGCCGATCAAAATCGATGAATCGCTTCTCGGAGGCGGCTCCATAATGCTTGTTACGGACCAGCTTTCCTATACGACATCTGTCGGAGATATTCCTGTGCCGATCAGATATTACGTGATGAGCGTTTTCAGGATTAAGAGCAGTATCAATGCGGATAAGATCAGATTCGAGAAATACGATCATGACATATTAAAGGTCAACGAGAATAACCAACTGATCCCGATACGTGAGGGAATGTCGATCGTAGGCATAGAATATGAAGGACTGCGCAGGGATATCTGTGTTAGGGTAATGCCCGAGGAATATGATGACATGGAGATAAGATATTTCTATCCCATGTGCAAAAGACTTGATATCAGCATGAATGAGCCGATAATCGTCAAGATCAGACCGATGGCCGTTTATAAAGATTACGATATAGAAGAACTGTCGGGCTATGAGATGAACGTACACAATCTGTATTTCAGATCATCGAACCCGTCTGTATGTACCGTCAAGAGAGACGGCACCATCACCGCAACAGGCCCCGGTGCAAGCGTTATAACTATACGCGGTGAGGATTGCAAGTACACCGTGGATGTCTATGTAAGTGAGTGATCACTCGGACGGGGGTTGTTCACCGCCGCCTGAATCACCGCCGCTGCCGGAT
>JAEEGJ010000792.1_pt1 | contig 13514 bp, 10 predicted proteins | sample 8958761 | NCBI WGS metagenome assembly JAEEGJ01 (sample SAMN16246546, study PRJNA631951) | gut metagenome | biome: gut microbiome; feature: rumen; material: RS-attached | host: Bos | place: Iran: Karaj | collected 2018-10
CGTAGAGTACGGGGACGATGATGAGGGTGACGAAGGTGGAGACGGTGAGGCCGCCGATGACGACGAGGCCCATGGTGGTCCACATCTCGGAGCCTTCGGAGGTGGAGGTGGCCATGGGTATCATGCCGAGGATGGTGGTGAAGGCTGTCATGAGGACGGGGCGCAGGCGGCTTTGGCCGCTGAGGGCGATGGCTTCGTAGAGCGAGTTGCCGCGTTCGCGCATGAGGTTGATGTAGTCGACCAGCACGATGCCGTTCTTGACCACGATACCGATAAGGAGCACGAGTCCGAGGAGGCCGATCATGTCGATGTTCTGTCCGGTGATGAACATCATGAGCGATACGCCGCTGATGGCGAAGGGGATGGAGAACATGATGATGAGGGGCTTGAAGAAGCTCTCGAACTGCGAGGCCATGACGATGAAGACGAGCAGCAGGATGAGCTGTGCGAGTGTCCACATGTCTTTGTTGGCGTCCTGCTGGTCCTTGTAGTTACCGGCCAGAGCAACATGTACATCGGCCGGCACGTCCATGGCATCAATCTCCTTCTGCACGTTCAGCGCCAGTTCCTGCAGCGAAGTGCGGTAGGGCATCACCGTGAGGGTGAGGTAGCGCTGACGGTTCTTGCGCTCGATGGTTGGCGGGCACCAGTATTCCTCTATTGTGCCCAGCTCCTCGAGTTTCACCATCTTCCCAGTGCTGGTGGGTATGGAGATTTGTTCGATGTCGGAGATGGCGTCGCGGTATTCCTCGCGCAGGCGTACCATGATGTTGTATTCTTCGCCGTCTTCCTTAAGATAGCCTGCCAGCATGCCGTTGACGCGGTTGCGGACGTAGAGGGCCACGGTGCTCTCGTTGAGGCCTTGGCGGGCTAGCTTCTCCTTGTCGAGGGTTATCTTGAGCTCGGCGCGGTCCTCGTCGCGGCTGACTTTGGTGTCACGGGCACCGCGGACGTTCTCTTCCACACGGCGTTTGAGCTCGTTGGTGAAAGCGGTGGTTTGGTCGAAGTCGTAGCCGTAGATTTCGACGGAGAGGGAGTTGTTGGAGCCTCCGCCCATGCCGCCGCCTTGGTTGACCTGATAGTTGACCAGTTCGGGATACTCGGCAAAGCACCGGCGCAAGTCTTCCTGCATCTCGAAGATAGAACGCTTACGCTCATACTTTTTGGTGCAACGTATGGTCATGGATATCTTGTTGTTGGTAGTCGAGCTGAAGAGGGCCGACATGCCTGCATCGTCGTTCGAACCGGCCGATGTGGAAACAACAATGACATCATCACCCAGCAGGCGGTAGATGTCCTCCTCCATGTGATGGGCAGTCTTGAGGGTCTCTTCGATACGGGTGCCACGTTGCAGTTCGGCCGTGATGCTTATGCGGCCGTTATCCTGCTCTTTCATGAAGTCCATACCGATGCGTCCGGTGAAGATAGGCAAAAGGGTGACGATGAAGAAAGCAAGGGCGATGAGCAGGGTGACGCGTTTATGGCGCAGGCACCAGCGCAACACGTTGGCGTAGCCGGCTTCGATAGTGTTGAAGACCCGTCCGATTGTTTTGTCGAAGGTTATCTTTTGGGCGGCATGCTTGCGTTCTGCTTCCTCTCGTGCCTCACGGCTCAGGTAGAATGGTTTTTCTTTGAGCAGTTTGGACGAGAGCATCGGGATAAGCGTGATGGCCGCGGTGGTTGATACACAGACCACGATGGTGACAATCCAGCCTAACTCTTTCATGAAGATACCCATCATGCCAGGAAGCATGGTGAGCGGCACGAGGACAGCAACAAGCACCAATGTGGTGGCAATGACGGAGGTCCACACCTCGTTGGTGGCACAGATGGCAGCCTCGCGTGGCGACTCGCCACGTTCGATGTGCTTGGTGATGTTTTCTAGCACCACAATGGCATCGTCGACCACCATACCGATGGCGACGGTGAGCGAGGCCAGCGAGATGATGTTGAGTGAGCTGTCGGCCAGTAATAGGTATATGAACGAGGTGACTAGCGAGATGGGGATGGTGAGGGCGATGATGAGGGTAGAACGCCAGTTGCCAAGGAAGATGAACACCACGAGGATGACGAATAGGAGCGCGTAGAAGATAGACTCGGTGAGGCCGTTGATGGCGTTGACGATTTCCTCGGAGCCGTCGCGGATGTTGGTCATCTTGATGTCGGGGGGCAATGTTTTCATGATTTGCTCCATCTCGGCACGCACTTCGCGGGCAATGGCGACGGTGTTGGCGCCGGTCTGCTTGGTGATGATGAGTCGGGCACCGTCGCGACCGTTGATTTTCTCGTCGAGGGAGAGGTCCTTGATGGTATCGCGGACGGTTGCAATGTCGCGCACGAAGACTTGCTTGCCGTTGTAGGTGGTTGTGACCACGATGTCGGCAATCTCAGAACTTTCGACATACTCACCTTTGACGCGCATCTGGTACTGCTCCTTGCCCATCTTGACGGTGCCAGAGGCGAGGTCGAGGTTGTTGGCAGAAATGGCGTTGCCGACGAGCTCGAGAGGTATGCCGTAGGCGTCGAGTTGTTTGGGATCGAGGTCGATGTAGACGTAGCGTTCGGGGGCACCGCTGACGGTGATGTTGCCGATGCCGTCCACACGGTTGAGGACGTTGACCACGTTGTCCTCCAGTATGCGGTCAAGGCCCGAGTAGCTCTCTTCGGCGGTGAAGCCGTAGACCATGATGGGCATGGCACTAGAGTTGAGCTTCAGAATCATAGGACGCGACACGCCGTCGGGCAGATTGTCGTATAGAAGGTCGACGTAGGAGCGGATGTCGTTGAGTGCCTCGTCGATATTGGAACCCCATTCAAACTCGAGGCTCACCACTGAGATGTTGTCCTTTGAAGTGGAAGTGATGTTCTTAAGTCCGTCGACGCTGTTGAGCGAGTTCTCGACCAGTTTGGTGATATTGGTCTCAATCTCGCTAGCGTTGGCACCTGCATAGGTGGTCATCACCGTGACGTAGGGCGGGTCCATCTCAGGCATCTGGTCGATAGGCAGACGGCTGAGGGAGAAAAGTCCCAGCACAATGACCGCCACGAATATCAAACCCGTAGTGATAGGCTTGTTGATTGCTGTCTTGTATATAGCCATGTTGAAAATTAAGAATTAATAATTAAGAATTAAAAATATAGTTTTAGGGTTAAGGGTCATAGTTGGTCTTTTTGCTTGGAGGTCTTTATTATTGATGTGAGTATGGCGTATAGTTCGGTCAAATCGTTGTTCAGGGATTCATACTCTTTTTCTGTAAGAATATTTGCTCTAAACATTACTTCAAACCAATATTGTGTTTCGTTAGTTTCTTTTAATGCGATATGAAGTTTGTGGACAAAGTCTTTGTTGCTTTCTGCGCATTGAGCTTCGCGAATATTAGCACCTATGCTAGTGCCACTGCGTAACATTTGTTTGCCAAGAACAAATTCTCGCTTTTCCTCGCAAAGATGCCTATATAGGTTTACGCAACGTACAGCAAAAAGCAGACTCTTCTCTTTTAGAATATTGTCGGTCATATCTAACGAGATTGGCTGATGTAGGAGTTTTTTTAATTATTAATTATTAATTTTTAATTTTCCACTATTTCAAGTTTTGCTCCTTCCACTAGGCGGGCTTGGCCGGTGACGACAAGTTGGTCGCCTTCTTTCAGCTCGCCAGGGGTGACGGGGATGATTTCAATGCGGTCGTCAAAACGCTGTCCAAGAGTTACTGCCACACGATGTGCCGTTCCCTCCTGGTTGGTAAATACGTAGCGGTCGTTGCTGCCGGTGAGCTTCAGGACGCTTTGGTAGGGCACCACGATGGCGTCAATTTCACCCAGCGAGACGGTGGTACGCACAAACATACCGGGGCGGATCTTTTCGCCTGAATTAGGGATGTTGAGTTTTGCTTGGAAGGTGTGGCTGGTGGGGTCGATGGTAGGATAGACGATCTCAATAGTGGCGGGGAAGCTCTTGTCGGGATAGATATCACTGTATACGTCCACCTTCATACCCTGTTTCACCAAGGGGAAGTAGGTTTCAGGGATATTGATGATGGCCTTGAGTCGGCTGATTTGGGTCAGTGTGAGGATGGGGGCTCCGGTGTACATCTCGCCGTCCTCGTAGTTCTTGGCGCTGATGACACCTGCGAATTGTGCCTTGACAAAGGTATTCTCATTTTGGAAACGCTCGGTCTCAACCAGTTGGTCGTAGCCAGCCTTGGTTTGGTCGTAGACCTGCTCGCTCACACTTCCCGAGGCTTTGAGGGCGGTGATGCGGTCAAGTTCGGTCTTGGTGCTATTGAGGTTGATACGGGTTGTATTGAGTTGGGTCTGGTCCATGCGTACCAGCATGCTTCCCTTCTGTACACGGCTGCCCACTTGCACGTAGATGTGCTCGATATGGCCAGTGATGCTGGGCGAGATGTTCATGGTCTCATATCCCTCGAGCGTGGTCGACAGCTCCAGTTGTTTGGCTATGCGCTCTTTTTCTAGGGTCTGCACCTTTACTTTTTCTGTTTCTTTCTTAGTAGTGGTGGCTTGGTGTTCTTCCTTCTTGCCACCGCAGGCGGCTACGAGGGCCATAGCCATTAGCAGGACGAAGATTCTTGAAATGCGATTCATATCTATTGTATATTTCTGATGTTTGAATTAAGTGATTCTATTATTTTTGTTCGATGGCACTGCCTAACAGATTCTCAAGTGCCACCTGTGCCTGCACAACGCTAAGCACTGCTTGAATATAGTTGCTTTGGGCGGTGATAATGTCGGTGCTGGCGTTGGTTACCTCTAGGTTGCTGGCATGACCGTAGGTGTATTTCTCAGTGACATTTCGGAACACACGGCGGGTGACATCGAGGTTTTGTCGCTGTATCTGGTAGCCCTCGATGGCCGACACAAGGTCGTAGCGCAGCTGGTTGTACTGCACCTTCAGCCCGTCTTCGGCCTGCTTTTTGCTGTTGAGAGTCTCCTGCAGATCAATCTTGGCACCCTTGATTTTAGCCATGCGTGTGCCGCTCTGGAACAGAGGCAGGCTTACGTTGGCACCAATCATGTTGGGCGGGGTCATGTTGAATCCCGCATCCTTGCCAAAGTAGGTTTTGTCGCTGTATTGGTAGTAGGCCGAGATGGTAGGGGTGAAATCCATCCATGCCATAGCCACCTGTTTGCGGGAGAGAATTTCGTTCTGTTGCAGCAACTGATAGTCGAAGTTGTCTTCGATATGGAAGTCGCCCATGGTCAGCTGTGCGGCATAGTCGATATCGAGGACTTTCTCGAGTGGCGTGGTGAGCACTATTTTGGAGTCCACGTCGGCTCCCAGCATCAGCACCAGCGAGTTGTAGAGCATCTTCAGTGTTCGTTTGGTGGAGTTGATGCTGTTTTGCATCGATGCCACCTGTACGTTCAATTTGTCGGCAGTGATTTGTTCCGAGGCACCGGCCTGCACGCTTGCCTCGGTGGTGGCAAGCAATTGTTGCATGTTCATCAGGGTGGTGTCGAGCAGTTTCACCGTCTGCTCCATGATGAGGATGGAGGTGTAGGTGGTTTTGATGTTGGTGCGAGTGGTGAACTCCGACTGTTGGTGCGAGATGTTGGCCATCTCGATGGCGATGTTGTTCAGCATCGTGCCGACAATCTGCGCGCCTGTCAGTGCTATCGATGCGGTGATGCTGAAGGTTCCGCTAGGGTTCATCGGGATGCTGGTCGAGGTCTCTTCCGTCCCTCCGCTCGAGGGAAAGGAGATGGGGAACGTGGTGCCACCAATGGTGATGGAGTCGGGCATCATCGAACCCATGGAACTCCGTCCGCCGAAGTTCATCTCGTAGCCACACATGTTTTGGTAGTCAAAGCCTGCCTTCACTTGCGGCAACATGGTCGACAAGGTCTGCCAGCGCGATGCCTCGGCCTTCTTAATGTTTAGTGCCGCGTTTTGCAAGGCATAATTGTGTTCGACAGCATACTGCTGTGCCTCCTCAAGCGATAGACGCATGACGGTCGACTGGGCGTGAGCCGTCACCCCGATAAGGCTGCTGAACACAAGTGTCAGAATGAATTTTGTGGTTTTCATGTATGTTATATCGTTTATTTACTCAATATTTATAACGTTTAACGATGCCTCAGATATAATTCTGAATTCTAAATTCTGAATTTTTAATTCTTAATTATTTTGAAGTATTTCCTTGATGTGCGACTCTTGTTCGTCGTAGCGCTTGATTGCCTCTACCGAGAGCAGTCCCCGCACATAGGTATAGCCTGCCTCGCAGAACATATTGATAGCATTGGGCTTGGCATTGTTGTAGTTGAAGTGTTGGATGATTTCCGTAAGGGACTGAACGGCTATGTCTACGTCTACCTGCGGACGTAAGTCGCCTTGTTCCTTGGCTTCTTGCAGTGTTTGATACATGTGTGAGGCATGTATGGGAGCATCTTTTGGGAAAAGACGTGAGTAGATGTCAGGATAGTAGTCGCGGGTGTCGTTCAACAAGGTGGCCAGCTGGGCATTGTACACCGACAGGTATTTGTATATGTGCAATACCATCAGAATAGGTGAGCTGCATTGCGTCTTAAAAAGGCAGATGGTCTCGCCAACCTTCCCCTTCATCTGCTCAAAACAGGCCATCAGCAAGTCCTCTTTCTTCTCGAAATACTCATAGAGCGTCCGCTTCGAAATGTGCAACTCACCAGCCACATCGTCCATCGTAATACGACGGCATCCGTGGGCAATAAACTGCTCAGTAGCCGAATCTATAATTTTCCTGCGTACCTCATCTGATGCCATAAGTTTATATATTTATGTATTTTACAGTGATGTTCCGCACTTTTAACTAGCACGAAAAACGCTGCAAAGATACAATAAAACTTTGAAAACTCAGATAGTTTTCTTGGTTTTATTTGTAAATAATCCTAACGGCGGGTAGACTTGGTACGTTCTGGAATGGGGGTGATATTAGTTTTTGCCACCTTGATGCGTGTGCCGGGGGCCACCTCCAGTACCGCCTGCGTGGCATCGGTGCTGACAATGGTGGCATGTATACCACCCGTAGTCATGATACGGTCGCCCGCCTTCAGACCGTCGCGATAGGCAGCCTCTTTCTTGGCTTGTTCGCTCTGAGGGCGAATCATAAAAAAGTAGAACACAGCGATCATCGCCACAAACATTATGGCGGTCTTCCATCCGGTGGAAATGTCTAGTAATATCATAAGGTGTTAGTCAATTATTATTTTGATACAATATTTCTGGCAACAAGCCGTTAATCCAATACATCAATAACGCAAGTGATGGTAAAATATTGTGAACTTTTTTATTCTTTTTTCAAGATAGGCACCTTCACTATCGGGGGAGGCTATGCAATGATTCCCTTGATGGAACAGGAACTGGTAGACCGTAGGCAGTGGTTGAGCCGCGAAGAGTTTCTCGACCAGTTGGCACTCTCCCAATCAATGCCCGGCGTATTGGCTGTCAACATGGCGACAGGATTGGGCTACCGTCTGCGCGGTTTTCGAGGTGCCCTCTCAGCCATTGTCGGCAATATCGCCATGCCCATACTTTTCATCCTATTGTTAGCGATGATTTTCCATCAATTTCGCGACAACGTCTATGTGGAGCATTTCTTCATGGGAGTGCGCCCTGCTGTAGTGGCTTTGATTGCCGCCCCCGTGTTTCGTCTGGCCCAATCGGCCAATATCCGACTTTCCACTTGCTGGATTCCCATCCTTTCTGCAATACTCATCTGGCTCTTCGATGTCAGCCCCATCCTAATCATCTTGGCAACTATATTGCTTGGATTCCTTTATGGCCGCATCAAAATGAAAACTACCCAAAGCTAACGTTCCTATGGTCTTCTTGCAGTTATTTTGGACATTCTTGAAAATTGGGCTCTTTACCTTCGGTGGGGGGTATGCCATGATAGCATTGATTCAGAACGAAGTCACAGTCAACCATGCGTGGCTTACTTCACAGGAGTTCACTGATATTCTCGCCATCAGCCAGATGACCCCTGGCCCAGTAGGTATCAATACCGCTACCTATACGGGCTACACTGCAGTGCTCAATGCTGGCTATGGCTCTGGCATGGCTGCTCTTGGTGCTTTAATAGCATCCTCGGCCGTCATCTTGCTGCCTGTGGCACTGATGATTGCTGCCGTAATTCTCATCCGCAAGATGCTGGGCAACAAGGATGTGGAGAACATCTTCCGCTTCCTTCGCATGACGGTGGTGGGCTTAATAGCTGCTGCAGCCCTGCAGTTGCTATCTGTCGACAGCTTTGGTGAGCCTGGCTGGTCACTTCAGTTTGTCCTCAGCGTCGTCATCTTCGTAGGAGTCTTCTTCCTCTCGTTAAAGCGTGTCAGTCCCATTTTTCTTATTCTTGGGGCAGGAGTTTTGGGACTCGTTGCCTATGCCTTCTGAATGCCTTCGGCTGACCTTTGTTCCTTGATTGCTTGTTATTCAGTCCTCTTTCGCTATTAAGAACGAAATACTGTTATATAATATTGGTATTAAGCATATTAAACACTCGTACGAACGTTTGAATCGCCGTAGGGAAGAGGGGCGGTAAACTTTGGGTATGGGGTATGGGAACCTGTGTTAGGTCAGTGATTAAGCTCTTGGGCGGCGTGGCGGATATGGTCAAGTTGTCGCCAGAAGTCGGGGAAGGATTTGCTGACTTGTTCGGGGTTTTCAATTATCAATTCGGGAAAGAGTAGGGTGAGGACGCCGAACGACATGGCTATGCGGTGGTCTTCGTGGGTGTTGATGGGAGCACCGGGTGTGAGCTTCGCAGGGGCAAGGCGTACCTCGGTTGTGGTCTGGGTGATGGTAGCTCCCATCTTTTCTAGCTCGGTTTTGAGAGCGTTGATGCGGTCGGACTCTTTGATACGTAGGTTTTTAATTCCTCTAAGCCGAGCTTTCATGCCCAATGCTGCACAGGTTACCAGCACGGCAGGAAGCAGGTCGGGGCAGTCGATGAAATTATATTCAAAGGTGTCGGGATGCGTACCGGAGGCAACAATAGTGATGGAGCGGGTGTTGGTACGGTAGGGAGAGCGCAACTCTTGGGTGGTGACGCCCAGTTGGGCAAAGAGGTCCTTGACCACGCGGTCGCCTTGGACCGACTGCGAGTAGGAGAGTCCCGGCATGCGTATTCTCAGACCGGGGACGAGGCAGGCGGCTGCATAGATGTATGAGGCTGAAGACCAGTCGGGCTCAATGGTCACTACCTGCTGGCGGTGCTGTAAGGTGGAGGGAAGGGCCTCAACACGGTAGACACGGCGGTTGGGGGTGACAGAATTTTTGATGCCAGCCTGGGAGAGCAGTGCACGGGTCATCTCGATATAGGGACGTGAGGCGGCACGGTCGGTGAGAGTGAGGGTAAGGCCGTTGGGTAGGAGACACCCGATGAGCATCATGGCTGAGACATACTGGCTGCTCTCGTTGGGGTCGATTTCAGCCATGCGGTATTGAGGTATGTAGCCTGTGATGTTGAGGGGCAAATAGCCTTCGTTGTCGAGACATTGGATGTTACAGCCCATGCTGCGGAGACAGTTGATGAGAGGGAGCATCGGACGTTGTTTTAGGCGGTCGTCGCCTGTGAGTAGCCATTGCCCTGGGGTGATGGCTAGAAGCGCCAACATAAAGCGTGCCACTGAGCCGGCATTGTGACAGTAGAAGAGGTTGGAGGTGCCGTGACGTAGTTGCGCCAGTAGGGCTGACATGAGTTGGGTGTCGTCGGCGTCAGAAAGATGGCGGAGCATGAAGGGCAAGCCTTTGTGTTGGCCACTACCACTCGACCTGGTACCCATAATGTGGTTGAGCACCAGCCAGCGGTTGCTGATGCTTTTAGATGCGGGCAGCTCTATATGAAGGTCGTTGGTCCTCATATTTCGATGCCGTATTCCTTGATTTTGCGATAGAGGGTACGCTCAGAAATGTGTAGTTCTTGAGCTGCCTGACCCCGCTTGCCCCCGTGCCTTTCGAGAGCCATGCGGATAGCTCGCTTTTCCCGTTCTTCCAGTGCCAAGGGCTCGTCTTCAACTACTTCTGAGTCTTGAAAAGTCTCTTCTGCAGGTTTGGGTGTATCGGTGGGAAGCACGGTCAGGGAGTTTTCTTGGGCGTGCTGGTGGGGTGTGTCGAGGTAGGGATAATTGTTGATGGGGGTATGGCTGGAAATCGGAACGCTCTGAGCCAATTGGGTGACGGCTTGGCGGAGTTCGTTGATTTCGTTGCGCATCTCGCTTATCATCTGCCCCATGGAAAGGGCCTTGAGCAGCAATTCGCGGTCAGAGATAGCAGTAGTGTTCCCGCCGGTATTGCCAGTGAAGAGAGCGGGCATCTTTTCCTCGGGTACGTAGCTGAGGTAGTTTTGAAGTATGGCACGTGTAATGGTGCGCTCTTTCTCGACAACGGCAATTTGTTCAGTCACATTCTTCAGTTCGCGTATGTTGCCGTACCAAGGATAGTTCATCAGATATTCGCGGGCATCGTCGGTGAGAAAGATGGGAGGCATTTTGTACTTCTCGGCCACGTCGGACGAGAATTTGCGAAAGAGCAGAGGCACGTCCTCACGACGTTCGCGTAGGGGTGGGATATAGATGGATATTTGTTGGAGGCGGTAGTAAAGGTCTTCGCGGAAGCGGCCACTGCGGATGGCAGCAACGAGGTCGACATTGGTGGCGGCAACTACGCGCACGTTGACCTTGATGGCAGTGGAGGAACCAACGGGGATGATCTCGCCGTTTTCCAGTACGCGCAGCAGCTTGACCTGCATGGCAAGGGGAAGTTCCCCCACCTCGTCAAGGAACAGCGTGCCTCTGTCTGCGGTGGCGATAAAGCCTTCCTGATTGGAGACGGCACCGGAAAAAGCGCCCTTCACATGGCCGAAAAATTCGCTTTCCATCAGCGATTCCGGTATGGCTCCGCAAGTGACCGGAACGAAAGGTCCCTTCCTGCCGCTCAGGAGATGCAGCGTCCGTGCGGCAAGGTCTTTCCCCACGCCTGTCTCCCCGTAAAAGATGGCGGTGGCATCGCTGCGCGCGGCAAGGCGGATCTTCTCGTGCAGCAGGCGCATGGATCTGCTGCTGCCGACCATGCCGCCCAAGCGCCCGTCGCTTTCGCCCGTCAGGCATTCCAGGCGCTGGTTTTCCTGCCTGAGCAGCAGTTCCTGTTCCTTTTCCCGGGTGGCATCGGTGATATGGCCCTCCAGGTACAGGGGGGCTCCGTCGTCTCCGTAGAGGCACCGGGCTTCTTCGCGGAGCCATTTGATCGTGCGCCTGTCTGCACAGAGGATGCGGTAGCAGAAGACCACCGGCAGGCGTGACTGGATGGCTTCGTCCGTTTTTTGCTTGACGTATCCCAGGTCTTCCGGAAGGGTGCATTGCTCGATGGTGTTGGCACCGAGCATTTTTTCCGGGACGATCCCGAAAATGGCGAAGCAGCCGTCACTCACGACCTCGAGGCTGAGCCTGTGCCCTCCCCAGGGGGCCGTTCCCAGGATCTTTGCCCGCCAGGCGAACCCGGGCAGGTTCTTGTAGAGGCTTTCGTAGAGGGATGGGGGACCGAGGGGCGCGCCGGAACTCATGGGATCACCCTGATGACGGCTGCAGCAGCCGAAAGCCGCTGCAGGAGCTTTTGTTTAGTGGCTGCGGGGAAGGTCAAGAAGCGATCCAGGAACTTTTTGAGTCAGACCTGCTCCCTTCCCAGCAGGGCCCTGGCGAAGGCGTGCGGGTCGAAGGGGCGCAGATCCTCCATTTTTTCGCCCAGGCCGATGAAGGTGATGGGCACGTCGAACTGGCTGGCCACGGCCAGCGCCACGCCGCCCTTGGCCGTGCCATCCAGCTTGGTAAGGATGATCTCGTTGACCCCGCTGCTTTCCTTGAACATTTTTGTCTGCTGAAGGGCGTTCTGCCCGGTGGTGGCATCGATGACGAGGATGGTGCGGTGCGGCGCGGCAGGCATCTTGCGGCTGAGCACCATGCGTATCTTGTGCAGTTCGTCCATGAGGTTGGATTTGGTATGCAGCCTGCCGGCCGTGTCGATGAACAGCACGTCGTAGCCGCCCTTCATGGCCAGGTCCATGGCTTCATAGGCTACGGCCGCAGGGTCTGCGCCCATGCCCTTGGCATGGAAATCCGCGCCGATGCGCTTTGCCCATACCTCCAGCTGTTCAACGGCCGCTGCACGGAAGGTATCGGCGGCGGCGATGAGCACTTTTTTCCCCTGCATCTTTTCCCGGTAGGCAAGCTTGGCTATGGTGGTGGTCTTGCCTACGCCATTGACGCCCACCATGAGAAGGACTTCCGGATGATCCAGGCAGGCGATGCGCCTGGGCTGCCGGAAGACGGCTTCCACTTCCTGCTCCAGAAGGGGCATCAGCGCGTCAGGGCTGTCCACGCCTTCGGTCCTGGCACGCTCCTTGAGCCGGGAGACCAGCGCCATGGAAGGCTCAGCCCCCATGTCGGCCATGATGAACAGCTCTTCCATCTCATCCCAGAAGTCTTTGTCGAGCGCTTTGTGCCCCGAAAACAGCGCGGAAAGTCCCTGTCCCAGGCGGCTGCGCGTGCGCGCAAGCCCGTTCTGCAGCTTGGCGAAGAGCCGGTCGCGTTCGTCTTCCTCATCCTCCATGTCGAGGGCGAGCGCCAGCCTGTACTGGAGTTCCGAGCGGAAATCCTCGAGCCAGTGATAGTCCATCTCTTCCAGCCAGGCGCGGAATTCATCCATGAAGCGGCGTGCTTCGCCATCGGGAGTCTGCAGGGCGCGGAGGAGAAAGGCTATGCGCTGCCAGAAGAGGTCATCGGCCTTGTCCACGCCGTCCAGGATGATGGGCAGCCATGCCGAGAGCCTGGGCTCCGCCTTTTGCAGCGCAAGCGCCATGTCACCGGTCTCCGGCGCTCCGCTTTGGACGGACGCCTGCTGTTCATCCTGTCCGGCAGGGGGGGCGGCAGGCGCAGCATCGGCCTGCTTCGGGGCGGCTTCGCCTGATCCGGAGAAGAGTTTTTTTATTTTCGAGAAGAATCCCATGCCGGCTCCTTGCCTAACGGCTGCCTGGTATCTTGATCTTTTCGCCTGTGCGGACCTTGGTGTTCACATCCATGCCGTTAAGCTTCAGCAGCGCGCCCGGATGCACGTCGTATTTGCGGGCTATGCTCCAGAGGGTCTCGCCCGGCTGGACCACATGGAAGCCGCCGGCTGGCTTTGCCTGGGCAGGGGAAGGGGCGCCAGTGGCACGCTGAGGTGCCTGGGCCTGCCGGGCAGGAGCCTTCGGCTGGACGTGCTGCTGTACTGCCGTGGCAGGACGTACGGCCCCGCCGGCGGGTGGAAGCTTGACCTTCTGCCCGGGCTGGATGTTCTTGAGCTTGGCTGCGCCGCCGTTGGCAGCGTAGATGTCGTTCAGGGAAATGCCGTATTTGCGGGCGATGCCAGTGAGCGATTCCCCTGCCTGTACGGTGTGCACCGCGGGCCGGGATGCACCGGGCAGCGCAGCGGGGGCTGCTGCCGGGGATGGCGTCCTGGCGGCCGGAGCCTGTGCGCGGGACGGTGCA
>JAEEGJ010022196.1_pt1 | contig 13514 bp, 10 predicted proteins | sample 8958761 | NCBI WGS metagenome assembly JAEEGJ01 (sample SAMN16246546, study PRJNA631951) | gut metagenome | biome: gut microbiome; feature: rumen; material: RS-attached | host: Bos | place: Iran: Karaj | collected 2018-10
TGGGCGACAACCGCCACAACTCGCTCGACTCGCGTTTCTGGGGCTTTGTGCCTGAAGACCACATAGTTGGCAAGGCTTCGATGATTTGGTTCTCGTCGGACAAGGACCAATCGTTCCCGAAAAACATTCGCTGGCGCAGGTTGTTCAAATTCATTCATTGATTGAAGGATTGTAGTAATTGTGTTTCAAAGTTCGATTCACCGATTCACCGATTAAACATAAAAAAGGTCTATCGCCAATAATAGAACAATGATTATCAAACACTTATCGGTTGCAGTCGGGTTGTTGGCTTGTTTGGCCGCCTATGGCAACAGCCACGATTCGGGAAAGGTGGAATACACCGCCGATCAAGAGCAATGGGCTGATTCTGTGCTAAATACGCTCAATACGCGACAGAAAATAGCGCAACTGATAATGATGGCTGTCTATTCGAACAAAACCGAAAGTTACAACCAACAAACCGTTGAACTATTTGAACAACAGCAAATTGGCGGCATAATATTTATGCAGGGCGGCCCCGTGCGCCAAGCAATGTTGTGCAACCGCATTCAGGCCGTGCTGAACGTTCCCGCAATGGTGGCCATCGATGCTGAATACGGGCTTGGAATGCGGCTCGACAGCACCATCTACTACCCGCGCGCAATGGCTTTGGGCGCCATCGGAAGCACCGAGCCCATCTACGATTTTGGCGCAGAAGTGGCGCGGCAGTGCCGACGGTTGGGTGTGAACATCAACTTTGCACCCGTGCTCGACATCAACGTTGAACCGCAAAACCCGATTATCAACAGCCGTTCGTTTGGCGAAAACAAAACACACGTAACTAATTGTGCATCAGCATACGCACGCGGAATGCAAGACAACGGCGTGCTGGCCGTTGGCAAGCATTTTCCTGGCCACGGCGACACCCACACCGACTCGCACCTTGCGCTGCCACTTGTGGACCACAGCCGTAGGCGACTGAATGACATTGAGTTATATCCGTTCCGCAAAACCGCCGACCTGATGGGCGGAATGCTTGTGGCGCACCTTGCCGTGCCCGCCTTGGAACCCGACACGCTGCTTCCGTCAACACTGTCGAAGCGTATTGTGGACTCGCTGCTAATCAAAGATTTAGGCTATAAGGGATTGATTTTCACCGATGCGCTGAATATGCGCGGCGTGGCAAACGCCTTTGAGTCTGGCGAGTTGGAAGTCCGCGCGTTTATGGCAGGGAACGACATTCTGCTCTTCCCCAAAAACGCCGAACTCACCATCAACAGCATTGAGCAGGCCATTGCCGACAGCCTGATAAGCCTTGACGAGCTCAACCGCCGCTGTCGCAAAGTGCTGACAGCCAAGGCTTGGATGGGTCTGAACCACTATCAGCCCATCGACACCACCAACCTTTATGCCGACTTGCACTCGACTGACGCTGTCGCGATGCAGAACCGGCTCACCGGTCAATCGCTGACGCTGATAAAAAACAAGGGCAAGCTACCCATTAACAATCTATCGGACAACAAAATACTATCGATAACACTCGGTGGAACGCCCGATAACAAATTTCAGCAACAACTGCTTTGCTATGCCGCCGCTGACACTCTGAACCTGACCACCTACCCCACCGATTCTGTGATTAGCGTGGTTTTCGACTCGGCAAGTGCATACAGCACCGTTATTGTAACTACCCTGGGAACCAACGAGTTGCAATCGAAGAATTTCGGTGTGATACCCGAATCGGTAAAACTGATTGACACTCTGGCACTTAACGGCAATGTTGTTCTTGTGCACCTGGGCAATCCGTACGCTCTTGCGAAAATTCAGAATATCAACAATTTACAAGCAATACTTGTTGGCTATCGGGCAAACAGCGAAACGCAGGAAATGGCTGCTCAAGCCATTTTTGGCGGACAGACGGTCAAAGGCCGCATTCCGGTATCAGCCAACGGAAACATACTTGAAGGCGCCGGCCAAAACATCGACCACAAAACGCGGCTCACCTACTCGAACACCGCTTGCGCCGAACTTGAAACCGCACCGTTCGACAAGATTGATTCCATTATCAATCAATGCATTAAGGACAAAATAATGCCCGGTTGCCAACTGCTTTTTGGCGTGAAAGGCAACGTTGTCTACAACAAAGCCTTCGGCTACCACACCTACGACAGCTTGCAACCTGTGCAACTAACTGATATTTACGACATTGCATCAGTCACAAAAGTGGCGGCCACCACCACAGCCCTGATGATGCTCTACGATCAAAAGCGATTCAAACTGAACGATAAGCTGTCGACTTACGTGCCGGTGATAGCCAAAAGCAACAAGAAAGACCTGAAAATCAATCATATTCTTACTCACCAAGCCGGACTGAAAAACTGGGTGCCGTTCTACCAAAACACATTCGCGCCCGACGGCTCGCTGCGACCGGATTTATATTCACAGACAAAAACCGACAAATTCAGCATTCAAATATCTGACAATCTGTATCTTAATTCAAAATACACAGACACAATTTATTCAGAAATCGCAAAATCGCCGCTCGGCGACAAAAAATATCTCTACAGCGACCTTGGGTTCTATCTTTTCCCGCTGATGATTGAAAAACTGACGGGAATGAAAATCGATGAATATTGCAACGAAAAGATTTTCAAACCATTAGGAATGAGCAACACAGGATATAGGCCGCTTGAGCGATTCGATACGGTGCGAATTGTGCCGTCGGAAATTGACAGCAACTGGCGCCACGACACCATCTGCGGCTTTGTGAACGACCAAGGCGCGGCTATGCTGGGCGGCGTTTCGGGGCACGCGGGCTTGTTCTCGAACGCCAACGACCTTGCCAAACTGTGCCAACTGTGGCTCAACGGCGGAACCTACGGCGATGTGAAACTGTTCAGCCCGGGCACCGTTAAAACCTTCACAACGGCGCCATTCAGCGGCAACCGCCGTGCGCTTGGTTTCGACAAACCGCTCGTGAAATTCAACACCAACGGCCCAACCTGCGAAAAAGCTTCGCAAAAAAGTTTCGGACACAGCGGATTCACTGGCGCATACATCTGGATTGACCCTGAATATGAGTGTTTTATGGTTTTTCTGACAAACCGCACCTACCCCACATCGAAAGACAACAAACTGGCGAAACTCAACATCCGCACACAGATTCAAGAACTTTTCTATCAGGCGATTCCTGAAAAACGAAAAAAATGATGCAACCGGCAAAACCGAATCGGCCAGAGTTCGACTTTCACACGCTGTCGCAAGACCTGAGGCGCGTGGCGAAGGACATTCCGCTGAACTGGGGCCGGGTGCAGAACAACGAATACGACAATCAGCTGCAAGCGGTTTGCAACATCTTTGAAGTAATGACTCTCAATGAGTTAGACAACCACATTGCCAACTTCGACACCGACCTCCGCAACTATTACCGCCGCCGCTGGTATATGCTGAATTGCGCTCGCTGCGACGAGTATCTTTTCGCTTGCAATGAGGGTGTGGAACGCAATCCCGAAAGAAAGGCCAAAGAGTGGGATATTATTATCAATCAACAATATAAGTTCGACATAAAAGGAACGGTGATTCCAAAAGATTTCCGCAGGAATTGGACTGCCGCCATGGACGACCCAACAGAAATGGTTGAGTTTTACTACGAAAAGCAAAGCCACGGCGTGCGGTTCGATATGCAGAACCGGCTGTTCATTGTGCACCACTCGCTGGTTGACTCCCGCCGCGAGATTCTGCTACGTTGCGCGTGGCAAACCAAAGCTGTTGTTTATCACGAATTCATTGAAAATGTGTCGGATATAAAATTCACAACATACAAAGGCTGCACGGCGGCGCTAATATTCCTGATTGAAACGGAACGAGGCAAAATGCAGTATAAGATTTCTGGTCTCAACGCTGAATTACAGAGTGTTAATAAATAATCATTATCTTTTTTACGAATCTCACAATTGTATAAAATACCTATAGGTCTATTGCAAAGAAAAAAAGTCCGCTATATACTTGCATAACGAAAAAAAAAGAAGATGACAACACATGTGTTTATAGTGGATGAAACTACGTTCAAGATTCATCTTGAATATATGTTCGCCGGAACTGGAGCAAGTGATAAAGACGTTGATTTTAACAATAGCAGTTCAACAGCTTTATATGCGGGGAGAAAATATCAAGGAGAAAACAACCTCATTGGGATGATGGCTGATGGTTGTCGAATAAGGAGGAATGATTTTATCATCTTCTATGTTCAAGCTGCCCAAAAAAAGGAAGGTAAATTTTTCGGAATATTTCAAGCAATAGATAATGGAATATTTTTAGACAGATTGGATGGTGAACAATTTTTATACAATGAGCTAAGAAAATCTTTGACATTTCGCTTAAAAATCAGACCGTATCATGTTTACGCTAAAGGAGTAACAGAATGGACTGCATTAGACGAGATTAAACATATAGCTTACCCTCATCAAATGCTCTGGAGTTTAATTTACAGAAAACTAAGAGCTCTCCGTGGTAATACTATGATTACAACATATGAAGCTAAACGTTTAACAAGATTGATTAAAATAGAAAATGAACAAAGAGAACTTGATTTATTAAATAAACGTTTGACTTACAATCCTAATACGCAATGCATAACAACAACAGAAGATGTTTTTGAATATACAGGAAGAACTGAATGTTTAAATATTCTACCACGTTTAATCGCTAAATATAATAGGAATCTGGCTCATGAAGCCCACCTACAAATGTATATTACTCAGAATCTTGGATTAGGTACAAATGAGACTCTTGATAGAGCATTAGGTATATCTAATAAAAATATTGTATGGTTGGGCAATGAAGTTGCTTGCGGGGTTGGTATGCAACGTATTGATATTATGTTCTCTATCGAATCAAATGCAGAACAAATATTATTTCCTATTGAATTAAAATCTGTCTACGCAAATCCTGATAATTTACGACAATTAACAAGGTATCTTGATTGGATTGAGCAATATTACATACCTAATAATGAATGTACTATACAACCAGTATTGCTATGTAAAGGTGGTGCCCCTCTTACTCCAGAAATGAGAGATAAAATTATACAATTTAACAGAAGGTGGGGAATCCTTCCTCTAAAATATATAGAATACACAATTTCAAATAATAATATAGTTTTCAATCTTATGGAATATCAACAATGAATTACATAGGTTCGAAATTAAAACTATGTCAAAAGTTCCTTCCAACCACAATCAAAGCGGTTTGCGGAGAGGATTTGTCGCAGAAAACATTTTGCGACATTTTCGCCGGCACAGGCATCGTTGGACGGACCTTCAAAACATCTGTAAAAAAGGTAATCGCCAACGATATTGAGTACTACAGCTACGTTTTGAACCAAAACTATATTGGAAATCAGCAACCAATCGACAACAAACTCCAGCTCATTGAAGAACTGAACGCGCTGCCGCCAATCAGCAACGGATTCATCTACAATAATTATTGCCTTGGCGGGAATGGCGAGCGCCAGTATTTCTCCGATGCCAACGGCAAAAAAATCGACACAATGAGAACAGCAATCGAGTGTTGGAAACAGAGTGGCCGCATTGCAGACAATGCATATTATTTTCTGCTTTGCAGCCTCCTCGAATGTGCTGATAAAGTGGCAAATACGGCATCGGTTTATGGCGCGTACCTGAAAAAGCTGAAGAAATCGGCCCAAAAAGACTTGATTCTTGAACCCGCTGAATATGAATCAGATAACAACAAGCACCAAATATTCAACAAAGATGCCAACGAGCTCATAAAAGAGATTGAAGGCGACATCTTGTATCTGGACCCGCCCTACAACGCCCGCCAGTATGGCGCAAACTACCATCTGCTCAACACGATAGCAGAATACAAGCCGTTCGAACCTTCCGGGAAAACCGGCCTCAGACAATATTATAAGTCAAAATACTGTTCGGCGGGTTCCGTGAAAAACGAGTTCGAGAATCTGATAAAGAACGCAAAATTCAAATACATCTTCCTCTCGTACAACAATGAGGGGCTGATGACGGTTGGCGATGTGAAATCAATTATGTCGAAATACGGCAGATACGATTTGGCGCAGACTGATTACCAGCGATTTAAGGCCGATTCGAACAGATTTAACAAGGCCGATTCAACAGTTGAGTATCTGCACATTCTTGAAAAATAACAACTGGCAACGCAAATCCGCCCTACCCTGTTTTCCGTGCAAACGGTTGTAATTATCACTCATAAATCTGATAGTCAATAATATTGCACCATTATCAGGCACAGGTGCCAGAACCGCTGCGCCAATAAAAAATCGCAGATTTGGGCGGTTTGGCACAGAATATGTAACTAAAAGCGGGTTGCGAAGGGGGGCTTCCTATGTTTCCAATATACGCAAAACATTGTATATCAAGAATAAACTAACATAAATAAAATGACGAATAAAGACAAAATTGGAGGGCTGATTAAGAAAAGAGCCGAGGCCAAGCTTGGTGGCGGCGTTGCTCGAATTGACAAGCAACACGAGAAAGGCAAACTCACAGCCCGCGAACGCATCAACCTTCTGCTCGACGAAGGCAGCTTTGAGGAGTTCGATATGTTTGTGAGCCACCGCTGCACAAACTTCGGAATGGAGAAACAATCGTTTATGGGCGACGGCGTTGTTACCGGCCACGGCACCATCGACGGTCGCGTGGTTTACGTTTACGCTCAAGACTTTACGGTTTTCGGCGGCTCGCTGTCGGAGACAATGTCGCAGAAGATTTGCAAGGTTATGGATATGGCTATGAAGGTGGGCGCACCGGTAATCGGCATCAACGACTCGGGCGGCGCGCGTATTCAGGAGGGCGTGAACTCGCTCACTGGCTTCGCCAACATTTTCGAGCGCAATATTCTGGCATCGGGCGTAATTCCGCAGATTTCAGCCATTTACGGTCCTTGCGCTGGCGGCGCTGTCTATTCGCCGGCCATCACTGACTTTGTGTTTATGAACAAAGACACAAGCTATATGTTCCTGACCGGTCCGAAGGTCGTGAAAACCGTTACGGGCGAGGTTGTTAACGAGGAGCAACTTGGTGGCGCTCAGGTACATACATCGAAATCGGGCGTTGCCCACTTTGTTTCGGAGAATGAGGAGGAAGGCCTTATGGCTATCCGCCGCCTGCTCTCGTTCCTGCCGCAGAACAACCTTGAGGAGGCGCCGCTGCTTGAGTGCAACGACCCAATCAACCGCCTTGAGGACTCACTCAACGAGATTATCCCCGACAACCCGAACGAGCCGTACGATATGAAAAACGTCATTCTGGCCATTATCGACAACGGCGACTTTATGGAGGTTCACGAGAATTTTGCCAAAAACATAATTGTAGGATTCGCGCGGTTCAACGGCACATCGGTAGGCATCATCGCCAACCAACCCGCCTTTATGGCCGGCGTGCTCGACAGCAACGCAGCCCGCAAGGCCGCCCGCTTCATCCGTTTCTGCGACGCCTTCAACATTCCGATTGTGACGCTTGAGGACGTGCCCGGATTCCTTCCCGGCACCGGTCAGGAGTACAACGGAATCATATCGCACGGCGCCAAACTGCTCTACGCCTACGGCGAGGCCACGGTGCCAAAAATCACCGTCATCCTGCGCAAGGCCTACGGCGGCGCCTACATTGTTATGGGCTCGAAAGGCCTTCGCGGCGACATCAACTACGCCTGGCCGTCGGCCGAGATTGCCGTTATGGGCGCAAAAGGCGCGGTGGAGATTCTGGAAGGCAAGAATATCAGCAAGATAGAGAATCCGGAAGAGAAAGCCGAATATGTAAAAAAGGCTGAGGACGAGTATGTGGAGAAATTCTCGAACCCGTATGTGGCCGCTCAAATGGGCTACCTCGACGACGTGATTGAGCCGCGCAACACCCGCTTCCGCGTGATTCGCGCTCTGCAGCTGCTCGCCACAAAGAAAGATTCGATTCCTGCTAAAAAACACTCAAACATTCCATTGTAAATGAAGCCGATAAAAATCATAACACTGCTATTGACGCTGTCGGCTTGCGGTCTGGTTTCAGCGCAAAACGCAACCGACCTGCGGATTAACGAGGTAATGGTTTTCAACGATTCGAACGTGGTTGACGACTACGGAAACCACGTGGGCTGGATTGAGATTTACAACACGTCGTACAACACCGTCAACATTGGCGGCCTGTTCCTGACCGACGACGCGCAGAATCCAATCAAGAGTATGATTGCGAAAAACCATCCGCAGGCATCGATTCCGCCGCGCAGCCATTTTATAATGTACGCCACCGGCGACAACTCAACCGGGCTCAGGCATCTGACATTCAAACTCGAATGCGGAAAGACGCTCTATCTGTTCGACGGCAACGGCCGCACACTGCTCGACAGCGTGAAACTGCCCGCCTCAATGAAGGCCGACATCAGCTACGGACGCGAGACCGACGGCGCCGACAAGTGGGTGCTGAACGAGATTGCCACTCCGGCCATCAGCAACAACCACACATCGGCCGCAGCCGAAATTGACGAGTTCAAGAAGCTCGACCCGTTCGGCGTTGGAATGGCCGTCATTGCAATGACCATTGTATTGAGCTCGCTGGCAACACTTTACTTCTGCTTCAAGCTGGTGGGCAAAATCGCGACACGCAAAAAGAAACATCCGTTTACGGCCAAAAACGCCCAAACCGGCGAGGCCGCAACCGACGAAGTTAACGCCGCGATTGCTTTGGCACTATTTTTGCACAGCAAACAAGAGCACGACGAGGAATACACCGTTCTTACAATGCGCAAGGTATCGAGGAACTACTCGCCGTGGAGTTCAAAAATTTATGGAATGCGCAAGCGTCCGGGAGGTCTAACATCTTATTAACGAACAAATTATTGAATTATGGAAAAGTTCATTTTTACAATAAACGGCAACAAGTACGACACTGAGATTCTCGAAATCAACGACGACAAAGCCCAAATTCAGGTGAACGGCATCACTTACAATGTCGAAATCGATAACACAAAAAAGAAAGTGGCAAGCCCCGTGGCAAGAGTTGCCCGCCCCGCAGCCGCACAAACATCGACAGCGACGCAAACCATTGTGAAACCGCGCGCCGCGGCCAACGACAACGCCATTACGGCTCCGCTGCCGGGCGTTATCCTCGACGTGAAGGTGAACGTGGGCGACACGGTTTCCGCCGGTCAGCACCTGCTCACTCTTGAGGCTATGAAAATGGAGAACAAAATCGACTCACCGAAAGACGGCGTGGTTAAAAGCATTGCCAAACACAAGGGCGACTCGGTTATGGAAGGTGACGCACTAATTGTTGTTGAATAATGGAAAACGGATTCATATCGTTTGTGCTTGAGCACATAGCACAATTCTTTTCATACACCGCCTTTGCCAATATGACCATCGGTCACCTGGTAATGATTGCCGTTGGTTTGGTTTTCATCTATCTTGCTATTGCAAAGGAATTTGAGCCAATGCTGCTGCTGCCAATCGGTTTCGGCATCATCATTGGCAACATTGCCTTCGCCCCGGGCCTGAAAATCGGCATCTACGAGAGCGGCAGTGTGCTTAACTACTTGCATTTCGGCGTTTTACAAGGCGTTTACCCGCCGCTGATTTTCCTTGGCATTGGCGCAATGACCGACTTCTCGGCGCTCATCTCGAACCCGAAACTGGTTTTGGTGGGCGGTGCTGCTCAGCTGGGTATTTTTGGCGCTTACGCGATTGCCCTGGCGCTCGGATTCACATCGGCTGAGGCTGGTGCAATCGGCATCATTGGCGGTGCCGACGGCCCGACAGCCATCTTCCTTTCGTCGAAACTGGCCCCCGACCTTATGGGCGCCATTGCAATATCGGCCTACTCGTATATGGCGCTTGTGCCGGTGATTCAGCCACCGATTATGAAACTGCTGACAACAGAGAAAGAGCGCACCATTAAAATGAAACCGCCTCGCGCCGTTTCAAAAACCGAGCGCATTATGTTCCCAATCATCGGCCTGCTGCTGACTTGCCTTCTGGTTCCGTCGGGTCTGCCGCTGCTGGGTATGCTTTTCTTCGGCAACTTGCTGAAAGAAAGCACCGTAACCAAACGTTTGGCCGACACCGCAAAAGGTCCGCTCATCGACATTGTGACAATCCTTATCGGCTTGACCGTGGGCGCTTCAACGCAGGCAACCACCTTCCTGACAGCCAAATCGATAGGCATCTTCGTGCTGGGCGCAATCTCGTTTGTGATTGCAACTTGCGGCGGTGTGCTGTTTGTGAAGTTCTTCAACCTATTCCTGAAGGGCGATAACAAAATCAACCCGCTCATTGGCAACGCTGGTGTTTCGGCAGTGCCCGACAGCGCGCGCGTTTCGGAAGTTGTTGGTCTTGAGTTCGATAAGAGCAACCACCTGCTGATGCACGCAATGGGTTGCAACGTGGCTGGCGTCATTGGTAGCGCCATTGCCGCTGGTATCTTGCTGAGTTTCTTGAGTTGATGCTGAACTATCTGACTAACATAAAGTTATTTGCAAAAAGGATACTTCTGATATTCGTCTTTATGACTGCCACAAGGCTGCTGTTCTATGCAATGAATAGCAGCCATTTTTGTTTGTCATTCAGCGAGTTAGTCTTGCATTTGCTCTACGGGCTGCATTTCGATATGGTGTCGATTGCGCTGGCCAATATGCTGTTTGTGCTGATGAGCATTGTTCCGGTGAGCCGGATTTTAGACAACCGCATTTATCAGAAAATACTGAAAATCATCTTTTTAATCACAAACATTGCAATTCTTGCGTGCAATTTTGTGGATTGTAAATTCTATGAGTGGGAAGAGAAACGGCTCACGGCCGACATTTTCACACCCGAATGGATGGGCGATGATTTTCTGACGCTGCTGCCGCGATTCTTCACCGACTATTGGCCACTGTTTCTGCTGTTTGCGGCCACGGTGGCGCTGTTTGTCTGGCTTTATCCCAATCACAAGCCCGTTGAAAGGCAACGTTGCACATTGCTCGAATATGCAGCACAAAGTGTTGTGGCTCTGCTGATTATGGCGCTGACAGCGCTGGCATCGCGCGGAAGTTTTGGCGAGAAACCACTGCGCATAATGGCGGCTGCCAAATACACCACGCCCGAGCGGATGCCGCTGATTCTGAACTCATCGTTCACAATCTTCAAAACATTGGGCAACAGCACGTTATCGCAATACAACTACTTCGCCGAAGATGAACTTGAGCAGATTTACACACCACTTCACGCGCCCGACAGCACTGCCGTTGGCAATGGCAAGAATGTGGTTATCATTATTTTAGAGAGTTTCGGCCGCGAATACAGCGCACTGCTCAACAACTCGAAAACCGGATACACGCCTTGCCTTGACTCGCTGATGCGCCAAGGTCTTTACTGCACAAACGCGTACGCCAACGGCAAACGCTCAATTGAAGCAATGCCGTCGGTGATGGCATCGCTGCCTGCACTGCTCGACAAGGCGTTCATCACATCGACATACGCATCGAACCAAATTGACGGCATAGCCACCCTGCTTGGCCGGCAAGGCTACACATCGGCCTTCTTCCACGGCGGCGCAAACGGCACAATGAGCTTCGACAGTTTTACGAGCCTTGCCGGATTCGAGCGCTACTACGGCTTTAACGAGTATCCCGACAAGGGCGATTCCGACAACTATTGGGGCATTTTCGACGAACCGTTTGAACAGTTTATGGTCAATGAGTTATCGACTTTCAAGCAGCCGTTTGTGGCCGGGCTGTTCACTTTGAGCTCGCACCACCCCTACACCATTCCCGAGCAGCATAAAGGCCGTTTCCCGAAAGGGCATTTGATTAATTTAGAGAGCATTGGCTATGCCGATTACGCTCTGGGGCGATTCTTTGAGTCGGCTGCGAAAACCGATTGGTACAACAACACGCTTTTTGTGCTGACGGCCGACCACACAGCGCAGTCGGAATCGGAATTCTACCAATCGACAGTGGGACATTATGCTGTGCCACTGATATTTATCTGCCCGTCGGACAGCGCGATGCACGGCATCTACACCCGCACCGCGCAGCAAATCGACATTATGCCCACCATTCTCGACTACGTGGGCTGCGACGAGCCTTATGTGGCCTTCGGCAACAGCCTGTTCGACAGCGCCGCACCACGAGTTTCGGTGAGCTATCTGAACGGACTTTATCAGATTATCGACGACGAACGGTGCGTGATTTTCGATGGCGATGAGTTCACAATATCGATGGAAATCAAAAAGTTACATCAGAACGACGGCATCGACCGCTACGCCAACGGATACCAATTTGTTTCCATCGGCGAAAGCCTGAAACGATACAAAGCCGAAGCCGACGAACTGCTGCGCAATCGCAATACGTATCTGTCTAAAAACAAGACAGATGAGCAAAATCTGCAACTTTTGAAAGGCATCATTCAGCAGTACAACACACGGATGCAAAACAATGAGTTGTCGGCAAAACGAAATAAAATTCGTTAATTTGCAGAAAAAAATGGCCGAAGAAATTCTTTTCATAGTAAACCCCATTTCGGGAACCGGAAAGCAGAAAAAGCTGAACAAAAATCTTGAAAAGACATTGAATTACAGCCTTTTCAACCCAACAATCGTGTACACACAACACGCCGGCCACGCCACCGAACTGAGCCGCGAAGCCATTGGGCACTACAAATACGTGATTGCCGTGGGCGGCGACGGAACGGTGAACGAGGTGGTGAAAGGGCTGACGGGCAGCGAAACCACAATGGGCATCATTCCCGTGGGCTCGGGCAACGGACTGGCGCGGCACCTGAACATTCCGATGGATATGGACGAAGCCATAAAAGTCATCAATAAGCAGCTTACGAAACGAATTGATACTGTGAAGATTAACAATGAGCTGTCGGTCAACGTGTCGGGCGTTGGGTTCGATGCGCACGTGGCTCACAAATTCGCAAAAAACGGCAAGCGCGGCTCGATTCCGTATGTAAAAATCGCCGCAACCGAGTTTCAGCACTATAAAACGCAAGCCTACAAGATTGTGGCCGATGGAAAACCGATGTTCCGCAATGCTTTTATGATTAGCCTTGCCAACTCGGCGCAGTTCGGCAACAACGCGCTCATCTCGCCCGAAGCAAAGATTGACGACGGCCTGGTTGACATCTGCATTCTGTCGGAATTTCCGAAAGTTGAAGCACCGGCCGTGGGCGCGCGGCTCTTCAACCGCACAATGCACAAATCGAAATTCATTGAGATTATCAGGGCACGCAAAGTGGAAATCGACACCAACCACCCGATTGTCGGTCATATCGACGGTGAACCGGTGATTTTCAACGATATGCTGAACATCGAAGTGCAGCCCGCATCGCTCAGCATCATCTATAACGACGAGATTCAGAAACCGATAATTACGGCTATCGAGAAAGATTTTGTGAAGCTGTTCGGCAAGGCCACAGGCGGCATTTTCAGTAAGAAAAAGAGTATCAGCGAATAATGAAAAACGTGATTTTTGATTTGGGCGGTGTTGTCTTTTCACGCGACAAACGGTTGTGT
>JAEEGJ010022200.1_pt1 | contig 13513 bp, 9 predicted proteins | sample 8958761 | NCBI WGS metagenome assembly JAEEGJ01 (sample SAMN16246546, study PRJNA631951) | gut metagenome | biome: gut microbiome; feature: rumen; material: RS-attached | host: Bos | place: Iran: Karaj | collected 2018-10
CTTCCATTCTTCGGGGCTGCGGCTTGCGAGCGCTGCGCGGTCGTGTTCGACTTCGAGCAGGCTACCGTCCACCTTGCTGCGGTAAATGACGTCGGTCAGCGGGTAGGTATCGTCGCCGTTGATGTTTCTGAAATGAGCGTTAAACTGAGACATAATTTCCTCTTTGTTTTTCGACCGCAAATATAGCAATTTAGAACTTAGAACTTAGAACTTAGAACTTAGAATTTAGAGCTTTGGTTCGACAGGCTCACCAATCTTTAAGATTCCTGAGCTTGCCGAAGGGCCAACTAAGCTCTGCCAACTAACCACTGCCAACTAAGTTCTACCAACTAAGTTCTGCCAACTTCAAATCTCCCTACAGCGATTTTGCTATATTATGCACGAAATTTATTACAAGTAAATACTCGGAGTTCTGAGTGAACAAGAAAAAATTTATTCTATTCCCGCTTTTAGCGTTCGTTTTGTCGTCCTGCCTGTTCGATACGGATGACGAAGGCTTGTCTAACTGGCTTTCTGATCAGGGAATGCCTAGCAGCTATAAAGTTCAAACGGTGACTGTTGGTGACTTGAATCCCTTGTCTGCTGATGTTTATCGTGATACGCTCCCAGAAAATGCAAGGGTTCGCGGCTTGTTTGGCGCTGTGTCTGGCATGTCGTACAACGCCTTTTTCGATTTTAAGCTGGAGAAGTTCCTTGATACTTTGAATGCTGCGGATTCGGTGAAGTCTTATTTGCATTTGAGACTTCTGGATTCTTATTATACCGATGCATCTGTTCCGTCTAAAATGTTCCCTATTGAAGAACAACTGAAGGTGCATGTTAGCTGGATTGTCTCGGAAAAGATGGGCGATGGCGAATACAAGGATTTGGAGAATGTGACCGATTCTGCCTGGTTCCATGAACTTGAATCTTGGAATCCAAAATATTCTGCTGATACAACGATTTCCGTGTCTATCAAGAGAAAGACGGATAAAAACGGCAAGATGGTTTTAGATTCGCTTTCTTCGTACTTGACGATTGATATGCCGAAAGACCTTGTAGAAGATGTTCGCAAGAGTAAGGGAAATCGCCGTTTGCAACTGAGTATCACGGCTCCCGAGGCTTCGCATATTTATCGTTTTTACGGCTCTGCTTACACTGTGTATCATCCGCAATTGGTGATGGAGGCTATGGGCAAGAAGCAGTATGCGAAGAGCTACGCTCCGATGCGTTCTGCAAGGGTTTATTCGAATCGCGAAAAATGTTCGGATTGCCTTGTGCTGCATGGCGGTGTTTACGATTCCTTATTGGTCGAGTTCCCGTCTAAGCCGATTTTGAAGGCCTTGTCTGATTTTTATGGCGATGAATTCCCCTATACTGTAGGTGATAGCAACGATGTGCGCCAGGCTGTAGTCATGGCCGAGGTAACTTTCTATAGGGATGATTCCAAGGGCCAAAGTGAACTTGGTTTGCCGCTAATGGTTGTTGTGGGGACGTATATGGATAGCGTCGATGTTCCAGTGTTTCGTGGCGAACAATATGCTAAGTTGAACAAGCCCCTCATCAATGCTAGTGGACACCCGAACATGGTTTTCCATGAAGGTGATTCATTGTCTTTGCAGGTCACTTATGGCATGCGTGATTTCATTAACAGGGCTAGCGATGGCCGTACGTTCAAGATGGTCATGCGTCTTGGCAAATCGGTTGTTTTTGACAAGGATTCGACTTATAGAGATCGTGTGCTTACTAAGGCCGATACTATTGAAATTGCCAATGGAAATGTAATCAAGGGTGCTAGTGGAGATACGCTTCAAGTGTTTTTCTCAGATGTAGATTTCGCTCGTTACGACTTTAGCACTATCAAGAGCAAACCCGCTACGCTTAAGCTCTGGCTTGCTTCTAAGCGTGGGGAGGAATAATGAAAAAGTTTATTAGTGCATTGCTTTGTGTTTCTAGTTTTTCCTTTGCGTCGATGATTGGCGTTGATGCTCTTGGTCAAGAACAGATTGCTGGCGGTTCTGCTGCGATGGCTGGTCGAGGCTTTGCGGGTAACGCAAAGACGGGCGAAACCGAAGGCGTTTCCGTTGTGAACCCGGCTCGTCAGGCTTTTGATTCAAAGGTCTCGTTTAACCTGAACTTCTTGCTCGATGTTTCGACGGCGGACCGTTCGAATTCCCATTTCACGAAGACGAATGTTGCAATCCCTTCGATGAACTTGACGTTCCCGATGAATGACTTTGGTGCGCTCGGCTTTTCGTTGTGGCAGCATTATTCTACCTCGATGCGCGAAAGCGTCAATAACGAAGAAGAAAACTGGAATGCCGAAATCGAGTACCAGAACAGCGTTTATGAACTGGTTCCGTCTTATGCTATTAGACTCCCGTTTTTCCGAGCAATCTCGCTCGGTGCTTCGGCGCATTTTGTGATGGGTAGTTTTACTCGTGATCTTACGCTTGGGCCTGACAACAGTGGAATTGACAGTGCCGATGTTTGGGCTACAAATAATTCCGATGTTACGGATCATGTGAGTGGCGATTGGGATCTCAAGAGTTCGGCTTACTTCACGGTTGCTGCTCAGTTCCGCGGTCGCATGGCTTCGTATTACTTCTCGTTCACGACGCCTTATACGCTCAAGAATGAACTTGAATACAACTTCAGATTTAGCGAACTGGATACGCTTGCTCCGACCCGTTATACTCGTTCCATCAAGGTGCCGGCCATGTTTGCGACGGGTGTCAATTATCGTTTGAACAAACGTCATAATGTGATGGCCGATGTTGCTTGGCGTGCTTGGACTCGCGATATTGATAATGTTGCAGGTAGTTGGAACATGTCACAGGTGACAAAAACGCAAAATGATTTTAATATATCCATTGGATATCAGCGTGATGGAAGCGATGTCTTTTATGATTCCTACTGGGATCGCATTGCATATCGCGCTGGTCTCTGGTACAAAAACTGGTATGTAGAGGATGTATCTGAAATTGGAGGATCCATTGGTGCTGGTTTCCCGCTTGGGAGAAAGGGCATGACACTGGATCTCGCTATTCAAGGTGGGGTGCGCCTGACGGACGACGACCGCAACTGGAGTGAATCGTTTATCGGTATTCGCTTAGGCTTAGTGGGTGTCGGAAATTGGGGCAAGACCCGTGGTCAGTAAGATTCAATAGAAGGAGATCGAGATGACTACTAAGAAGAATGAAGAAATTGTAAAGAAGGTCGCAACGAAGGCCGCTCCGGCCAAGAAGGCAACGAAGGCTACTGCGAAGGCTGCTAAGCCTGTTGCAGAAGCATCGGCAAGTGCTGAAGATAAGGCCGCAAAGAAACCTGCTGTAAAGGCAGAAAAGAAGACGGCTGCAAAGGCCGCCGAACAGAAGGTTATTGCTAAGGTGGCAAAGAAGCCTACCGCAGTGGTTGAAAAGGTTGCAGCAAAGGCTGCTCCTGCAAAGAAGACCGTGAAGAAGGCCGCCGCTTCAGCTAATTCGACAGGCTCATCAACCAGCTCCGCAACCAAGACTGCAAAAGTTTCGAAAACAGCTACGAAGGTTTCTGAAAAGACTGCTGCTTCGGCAAGCTCAGCAACCTATGTGAAAGCTGTGAAGAAAGTCGTGAAGGCTGCTACGAAGGCTAAGAAGGTCGATGTCGAAGTTGTAGAAACACCGGCTGCAAAGAAGGCCGCCAAGGCCGCCGCTCCGGAAGCACTTCCGCAATCCTTTGATGCTGAATATTTGGTTCTCATGCAAAAGGATCCGAACTGGATGCAAGCCTTCTGGGAAGTTTCTGAAAAGAGAATCAATGCCGCAAAGAAAGGCAAGGGCAAGCTCGTTTTGCGCCTGTTCGACATTTCGAACGACCTCACGGTCAAGCGCAATAAAAAGCTCAAGTTCCACGATATCGAAGTTCCGGCAGATGCACGTAGCTGGTATGTGGAAAACAAGGTGAGCGAGAATTGCTCTGCTGCGCTTGGCGTTGTTTCTGCAGGCAAGTTCGAACCGCTCGTTGAAGCTGGCCCGATGCAGACGTTTACGCTCGAAGGTTCCGAAGTGAATACGGACAACGTATTTGTTCGCGCTTCGCTTGGCGGTGCAGCTATTGGCGGCTTTGGCAGTTCTGGACTTTCTTCGATGTCTGCAAAGAACTGGCTCGAATCGCTTTCGAGTTCCTCGGGTTCCATGTTCTCGGGCGCACTTTCCAGTGCCGCGCTCAAGAGCAACAAGCTTGAACTCCCGAAGGATACCGTGAATTACGGTAAGGACTTCTTCTTGTGGGTGAAGACTCGCTTGATCGTTTACGGCGGCACGCGTCCGGACGCTCATTTGCAAGTGCGCGGCGAACCGTTCCCGCTGAATCCGGATGGTACCTTCAGCTTTGAAGAAGACCTCCCGGATGTCACAAAGATCATTCCGGTCTTTGCAACGGACAAGGATGGCGACTTCCCGACTACAATCGTTCCGATCGTCGTTAAACGCACGGAATAATGGCGAAGCCCGGTAAAGTACACCTTTTGCTTCACGCACATTTACCTTTTGTGCGTGAACCCTCTTACGACCGGTTCTTGGAAGAGAACTGGTTTTTTGAGGCTATGGCAGAAACTTATCTGCCGATTATCCAGATGCTCAACCGTCTGGAAGAAAAGGGCGTGCCGGGCACTTTGAATTTTAGCGTATCGTCGGCGTTACTGGCGATGCTGACGGACCGTTCGCTTTTAGACAAATTCTCGTGTCATTTGCATAAACAACTTGAGTTGTTGGAGCGCGAGAAGGTCCGCTTGCAGAATGATTCCGAGAAGATGGAGGTGGTGAATTTTTACTACCGCCGTCAAATTGCTTTAATCAATACGTGGGAGCGAGATTGCAATTGCGAAATTGTTTCTGCGCTTAAACGCTTGGAGCAGATTGGAAAAATCAACTTGCTCACTTGCGTCGGGACGCATCCGTTTTTGCCTGCGTACCAGAACGATGTTGAAGCGATTCGACTCCAATTGAAAATTACAGTCCGCGCGTTCGATGAAGCGTTTGGCAAAAAGCCGCGTGGCTTGTGGCTGCCGGAATGTGGCTATTTTGAAGGCCTGGACGCCATCCTTGCAGAATACGGATTCAAGTATTTCTTCTTGGAAACGCATGGTGTACTGCTTGCAAAACCGGCGCCGAAGTATGGCGTTTTTGCGCCAATCAAGACGCCTGCAGGGCTTTATTGTTTTGGCCGCGAACAGAGCAGTTCCATGGAAGTGTGGAGCCGCAAGACGGGTTACCCTGGGCATCCGGAGTACCGCGAATTTTTCAAGGACATTGCGCACGAACGCGAAGATGATTATTTAGGCGACTATTTCTTGGCTGCTGGAACGCACATCGAGACGGGACTTAAGTATTACCGCATTACCGGAAGCGAAGACAAGAAAGTTTATCGCCCGTGGAATGCGTTGCGGTTGGTCGAAGACCATGCGCGTTTGTTTGTCGCGAATCGCGAAGAGACTGTTTCGAATTTGCTCCCGAATATGGATGGCAACAAGGTTTCGATCCTTTGCCCGTACGATGCGGAACTTTTTGGACACTGGTGGTTTGAAGGCCCGCTGTTCATCGAAAAGATGTTTGAACGGGCGGCAAGCTCGAACGTTGTCGAAATGGCTTCGCTTGAAGATTCTGTGCCGTCGTTGAAAGCTGAGGGCGCCTTGGGTGCTGCCGCGGGAAAAGCCGCGGATTCCGATGTTCATGCGCCGATTTTCTCGTCGTGGGGCGAGGGTGGTTTTGGCGAAGTTTGGATGAACGATGCCGTGACTTTTGAATACCCGCTGTTCTTTAGAATGCGCGCGATGATGAACGATTTGAAAAAGCGTTTGCCGCATGGGACTGCGCGCGGTTCGAATAGCGCAAAACTTGCTGAAAATGCGCGCGGTTCAAAGGCTGCGGTCCTGAAACGCTTCTTAGCGCAGATGGCTCGCGAACTTGTGCTATTCCAGGCTTCGGACTGGGCGTTCATGATTCATAACAATTCGGCTGCGGATTACGCGCGTAACCGTTTGAACGGGCATTATCAAAATGTCTGTGCGCTTTATGCCGAGGCAGTCAAGGCAAAGCCTGACATGCGATTGCTCAAGATGCTAGAGCAAAAAAATAACTTGTTCCCGTGGATTGGGGAATATATTTAGACGAGAGAGTTCTAAGTTCTGAGTTACTAGCTACTAGAATTGTTTATATAGCAGCCTCTAGTAACTACTAACTAGTATCTAGTAACTAAGTTCAATAACTAGCCCGAAGGGCGGGGCTCCAGTTCGGAATTTAAACAAATCTATTATTACGCACCTTTATGGATCCCCGCCTACGCGGGGATGGCATTTCAACGGTCTACTTCCTACTGTCTACTAACTACTAGTATATTACAATAAAACTCGTCGTCTTTCCGCTATTGCCGGCGCGGAAGCGATAGATTCCCGGAGCCATCATCGATTTGACTTGATCTTCTTGCAAGCAGTATGAAGTTCCTTCGTATTTTTCTTGCGAGATCAGGTCGCCACGTCTGGTGCGTAGCTCGATAAACTTTTTGTCTTTAGGAAGTGGCGCGAAACAGAGAGGGCCATTTCTCCATGGAACAGGGAATGCATGCGGTGCGGCGCTGCTGTTTGAAATCGGGATGCTTTCGGATTTGCCCAAACGGCTGAAAATCCATACAGAGGAATCGCTTGTGGCTAAAGTTGCTGTAAGGCTATCGAGTGTTTTATTGCTTGCGATTTTGTAAATGGATGCCTTGCCGTCGTTGTAGACAACTACGGATGCTTTACCGATAAAGTTTGTGAAATCAACAAAGTATGGAACGGAGTAATTTTTCGGAATGTTGTAAAATTCGAACACAAGGCTTTCGATATTCGGTTTGATGGAATCTTGATAGAAGTATGTGGGGTCCATCCATTTCGGCTGATCTTCAATAATCCAATTTTTCTTGTTGGTTGTTGCGGTGCGGGAGCCTGAGAATGAAAGCCGGACGGAGTAATCGTGGAAGATGCTGTCGGCATCTAGCTTACGTTTTTTTAATGCAGATTCAAGTTGGTATTCGAAATTTTGCGTTGGATTTGCATAATAGTTTTCCCAAATGTCTTTGTCTAACTCTTTAGAAACGTTGAGGTACAGATAAAGGAATAACGTTGAAGCGCCGTAGTTTCTTATGTTTCTAGAAAGTGGCTCTCCCATGTTGTAAAAAAGTTTGGGTATGTAACGAAGGTAGTCGTCAATTTCTGGGTTGGTGATTTCTTCAAAACCGGTGGCAGATGCTTCGAACCAGAACGAAAAATTAACGCTTGTGTTAAGATAAGTGAATTGGATGGCGTGGTAGAATTCATGGAAAATAGTGACGCGGAGCCCCTTGGCCCATTCCTCCGTGTAGCTATAATTGTGAGTGAGATTTTGTAAAGGAATTTTTGTTTTAGGATAAGTGCAGGTGTCGCCATGGACGAAGATTGTGTCGTTATCGTCATAGCGAGAACATGTCGCGTAGAAATCGTTCTCCATGAAAATTTCTGAAGAACCTTTGATGTCAAATGGATAGGTGATAGCGAAGTTCTGAGCACATCCGCTGCTGTCGAAAATTTTTTCCCTAACTTGATTGATGTCGATGATTTCAACCGGGTATAACCCTTGCTTGATTGTTTGGCGAAAATGATGACTTATGGTTGGGCCTTTAGGTGTGTGCATTTTATGCTGGTTGATATAAAAATCCCATGCGTCTTCTAAAATGGCCGCGGTGCTATCGGCAAATGGTTTTGTGGTGGCGTGTGGCCCTGTTAATACATACATCACCTGAAAGTGCGGTGTTTCGATAGTGTAGACCGTGTCGTAAAAATCTTCAACCTTGCATTTTTCTTCGGAGTCTACGTATTGGGGCTCGCTTTTGACGTTATGTTGCTTTTGTTTTTTGATGAATTTTTCAAAAACGTGCATTGTACCGCATTTGCTTCCGTAGGCGTGCGTGTTGGTGGCTGCCACAAAAAAACATAATGCAACAAGAGCGATTAATTGTAAAGGTGAAAAACAACGTAAATGTTCTTGGCGCATTATTAGTCTCCAATATCTTTAAGAATGTGTTTGGCTCTTGCTTTGATTTCGGCAGATACCGTCAATTGTTTTTGATGTTGCGGCTTGACGCGAGCATCGATAATCAATGGTGCTTGGCATTTCCAGTGCTTGTCGCAGATTGTTTCGTCCAATCCGTAAATGTCTTGTGCCGGGTCGGAACGCGTGAATGTAAGCCACAGAAAATCGCTCAATACGTTATCTGTACTTAACGTGCCTTCATTGATGACCGATATCCAAGGGTAGTTTTCGCGGAAGTCCCAGCGGGCGAGGGCCGCCTTGAGGTCGGCGAAACGTTCTGCTTTGCTGCTTGCGTCGAAAGTCGCGGAACTTTCGAGTAAAATGACGCCCGGCATCACGATTGTAGCTTTTGAGAAGACCTGCGGGAGTTCGAGCGATTTTAAATCTTCTGGATTATTGCGGAGTTCGCGGCACTTGGCGCCTGCGGCGGCCATCACGACTTTGGAACCGTGATTGAGGCTTGTGCCGGTATAATCGAGCGTGTCGATGGTTGTCGCGGTCTGGAAATGCAAATCGCGGTCGAAATGGATGCGTTCGAGAACGTGCGCGAAGAACGCAGGGATGTCATTGACTAAAGTTTTTCCTGACTGGAATCTCTCAACATCCTCTTTTGTGGCAATTAGCAAATATTTGGTGAGGCTAGCCTGGTTGAATCCGAGCAACGCATTTGCCGTTTTTAAGAGTTCCATCGGCTCGCGTTCTTCCGCGCTCGCGTAAGGGCGGAATGCTTCCGAACCAAGCGCTAGGCAGAGCGGGTGGACGCCGGCATCATCGACCGCATGGATTCCGTAAACGCCCGGGAGCGAAGCGGGAACCATCGGCTTCGTGATCTTATGAATGTATTTCCCAAACAGGGTGTCTTCTTGAGGCGGGCGCCCGACAACCGTGAACGGGAAAATGGCATTTTTTTTACAGAGCACTTTTTGGACTTTCATACAAGGGAAATCGTGTTTGCCGGAGTAATAGCCGATGTGGTCTCCAAAGGGGCCTTCGGGTTTTAAACCGGGTTCGAGTTCTCCTAAAATACAAAAATCGGCGTCGCTAGAGACAAGGTAACCATTGTATTCAAAGTAACGAAAACGGCGATTTCCGAGCATTCCTGCGAACAAAAGTTCCGAAAGGTTCTCGGGCATGGGCATCACGGCCGCAAAAGTGTGCGATGGTGGTCCGCCAATAAAAATGCTCACCTTGAGCGGTCGGCCTTCTTCAATGGCTTTTTGGTGGTGACGGGCGATGTCGCGCTTGATTTGGTAATGCAGTCCGCATTCTTCGTTTGGAATGTATTCGTTCCCGGAAATTTGGATGCGGTACATGCCCACGTTCGTTTGCATGATGCTTGCGCTTTCGCTAGGGCGTGTGGCGACTTGCGGGAGCGTGATGAACGCTCCGCCGTCTAGCGGCCAGCTGACCAGCTGCGGCAAGTCTTGCAGGCGGCATTCTTCGAAATCCTTGATGCTTCCCGAACGCATTGGGAGCGATGTTAGCCCTGCGCGAGCGGCCTTGAAAAGCGTTTTTGGCGATTTTAGCGCGTTTTTGAAAAAATCGACCGGATTTGCTTTGAAATTTACAGCCGCTTTTGTCTGCTCGAATCCGTCACGGAATAAAAAATTGAACCGTTCGTCGCTTCCGAAAATGTTACAGGCCGCGCGAAACTTGCTTCCTTTGACATGTTCAAAAAGTAGCGCCGGACCGCCTTGCCTAAAATTCTCCCTCGCGATTTCGGCCATTTCTAAATGCGGATCGACCTCGGCGTGAATACGCTTGAGCATTCCCGCCTTTTCTAAATCCAGCAGGGCCTGTTCGAGGGACTTGTACATGATGCTATCCGGCTGTTGCGGATTGATCTAAGGCTTCGAATGCCTGTGTCTTTTTCTTTGCTTCTACAAATGCAATTTGTTCGCGAGCCATTTCTCTAGCGGGGATGGCGTAGACCATGCTTGCGCTAGCCATGACAATCGAGAATGTGTCTTCGGCAAAGTCCTTGCATCCCTGGAAAGTCATGCTGTCGTAGCAAGTCGTGATTCCCTTGACGGAATCGAACTTGTGACTGGCGGTAAAGCCGCGGAATGGGCCTTCGCCAAGGCGTGCTGCAACTTCGATAACGTTTTCGGTTTTGCCTGGAGTGACCGCTCCAATGATGCCGGTCCAACTTAATTTTCTAAAGCCTGCAACGATAGTGTAGCGGATAAATTCGCCCGGTTCAATGCTTTTTGGCAATGTGTAATAGAGTACAGCGTTTTTCCCAACGGACAAGGTCATTGGCGCATAGCGCATGATATCAAGCGTATCGGAAAGAGAGCCGTATTGCCAAGAAGTTTGACTGAATTGAACCATGACGTATAATGTAGTAAATTTTTTTGCTTTTTACGCAATTCGTCGTTTTTTTAAGTCTTTTCATCGGAAGGCTCTTTTGACAGGGTTTTATTTTACACAGTATTTTCTAAATTGAAGTTCTACTTTTTTTGTTGTTAGTGCTATGGATTCAATACAGGCAGATAAAAAATATTTACAGAAAAGCACCTTAATTACTCTTATTGGAACAGGGCTTAAGGTCATTGCGCCGGTTCTCACCATCGTTATTGCTCGTGTTTTTGGCAAGGAAATTTTTGGTATATACGTTTCGACACAACTTTTGGTGTTGACGCTTGCCCGTGTATCGGTTATCGGTCTTGACAAAGGCTTGCTTCGCCATTTGCCGCAAAATAAGGTCTGTGGCCGTCCCGCTCACGAAGGAATCATCGAATCGCTCAAGGTGGCGTGCATTATTGCGCTTGTGATTTCAAGTGTTATTTGGGTTGGTGCGTACTTTGGACTGCAAAGTATTTCGACTGGACTTGCGATGCTTTCGTCTGCGGAAATTTCTTTGTACGCTCTTTCAATCATTCCGTTTACCATATTGCTCCTTTTTGCGGGCGCATCCGATGGCAATAGGCATCCGCAGTACAAGATCTTCATCAACGAATTTGTGGTGATGACCTTGGCTCCGATTATCGCTCTTAGTCTCCATTATACTGGTTTTGAAGACAAATTAGCACTTCCGGTCGGTTTCTTTGTCTCGAACATGCTTGGTATATTCGTTTATATATTCCTGATCAACAAACAGTTCCCGCAGATAGAATGGATTACGAGTAAATGGGTGCCGAAAGAACTGCTGGATTTTTCGATTCCTATAGGTTTCACGGAAATCATTGCGTCGTTCTTGCTGCGTGTGGACATGTGGATGGTGCTCGCCCTGCTAGGACCGGAGGCGGTCGGCATTTATGCAGTGATGGTAACGGTTTCCAACGGCCTTAAGACAATCCGTAGCAGCTATGACCCGATTTTGCAGCCCGTTGTGGCGGGAATGTCTAGGGAACGCTTGAAGACGGATTTGAAACCAGTGTTCTCGTATTGCGTATCGATGGTGACGATTATCCAGCTTGCGATTGGATTTTTCATTGTGCTGTTCCCGGAGCAGACGATGATGATTGCCGGAAAATCATTTATCACAAAAGAAAATCCGGTGGCCGTATTTGGAATCCTCATTATCGGGAACTTGATTAACGGCTTCTTTGGTTTGTCCGGTGCCGTAGTGACGGGATTAGGCAAGAGCAAGTTCATGTTGATGATGAACATCGTGTCGCTTGTGTTTGCGGTGACGATGAACCGCATCTGCATTCCGATTTTCGGTATTGCGGGCGCTGCGCTCTCTTGCATGTCGTATCAAGTTTTGCAGTGCGTCTGGATGAATGCCTATCTTCGTAAGATGGGCTACTGGCCGTACAGAAAAAGCCTTATCATTCAGGGAATTTGGATTGTGTCGCTCGTGGCGATTTACATTGCCGTGAATACGGTCATCTCTCCGACTCTTGTGAGCAAGGGAGTGTTCTACGGAATTGTGATTATGCTTCTTCTTTTGACGTTCTGGAAACAGGGACTTGCGAAAAAGAACTTTTCGTCAGGAAATAGTTAACGATTTTTTTATAGATTAATAGTATGATTCCTAAGAAAATACATTACATCTGGCTCTCCAACGATCCGCTTCCGCACTTGGCTCAACTTTGCATTGACAGCTGGAAGCGTCATTGCCCCGATTACGAAATTATCCATTGGGATATGGCAAGGTGTCAAAAGATTATCGATTCGGTTCCGTTCGTTCGCGAAGCCGTGAGTTTGTCGAAGTGGGCTTTTGCTAGTGATTATATCCGCCTTTACGCCGTTGCAACCGAAGGTGGTATTTATCTAGATAGCGATGTGTATCTGTACCAGAGCTTCGATCAATTCCTGGACAATCGCTATTTCACGAATATCGAATTTACGACTCATTTTAAGAGGAATAAGTCCTGGAAAATGCTGAACGAAGACGGCACCAAGAAAAATCCGGATTTGATTCCTTTGCCGGGGCTTGCTTTCCAGGCGGCCATATTTGGCGGTGAGGCTAACCATCCGTTCCTCAAGAAGTGCATGTCGTATTACGAAAATCAAAAGTTCATTCTGCCGAACGGCAAACTGAATATCGAAAATATTTCGCCTTATGTTTATGCTCATACTGCAATTGATTTTGGCTTTATCTATAAGAATCAAATGCAGCATTTGAATGAGGGGATGACGATTTATCCGAGCAAGATTTTCTTGCCGAGCTGCGATGACGTCGATTACAAGCCGGTGGCGATTCATGTGACGAGCGGCAGTTGGAGACCGCTTTCTCATCGGATTGGCCGTTTCTTTAGGCGTTTGCCCATTATCATCATGAAGATGTTCAAGAAAAAGCAGACGATGGACGATGTGCTCAATAGCTACGAATCGAAAAAGCCTGTAGAATTTTAAGGATGATTATGCCTTCTGTCAAGTATCTTTTTGTTTTGACCAGTTCTCCGAAGGATTTCTTTTGTGAACAGACGCTTGTGGCAATCGCTTCGCTGCGTGACCACAACCCGAATGCGTTTGTAACGCTCTTGACTGACGATAAGACGGCGGCAACGCTGACATCGGGCTCGCGTGCTGCGTTGAAAGAAGCTGTCGATGAACTCAAGGTACTCACGCTTGATGAAAAGTTTACGCCGATGCTCCGTTCTCGTTACCTCAAGACGGTGATGCGCAATGTGGTCGATGGCGATTTCTTGTACATGGATTCGGACATCGCGATTGTCGATGACCTCTCGATTCCGGACGAATGGCGCGGTGGCATTTACGCGGTGCTTGACTTCCACACGAATCTCTCGAAGGCGATTAACCGCAAGAAGGTCTTGAACAACGCAAAGATGATGGGCTTTTCGCCAATTCTCAACGACGAGATTTTCAATGGGGGCGTGATGTTTGCCGCCGATACGCCGGAAGCTCGCGAGTTCTTCAAGACTTGGCACGAACTGTGGCTTTACTGCGTTTCCAAGAACTTCCCGTATGACATGGCTTCGCTTGCTGAAACCAATTACAAGTTTGGTTACATCACGAAGAAGATGGATGGCGGTTGGAAC
>JAEEGJ010022209.1_pt1 | contig 13509 bp, 10 predicted proteins | sample 8958761 | NCBI WGS metagenome assembly JAEEGJ01 (sample SAMN16246546, study PRJNA631951) | gut metagenome | biome: gut microbiome; feature: rumen; material: RS-attached | host: Bos | place: Iran: Karaj | collected 2018-10
CAAAGCAACATTACGGCTTTCTGCGCATGAAGCCTGTTTTCCGCTTCGTCGAATATCTCGTTTGCGTGCTCTTCAAACACATCCTCGGCAATTTCTTCACCTTTATGTGCGGGAAGACAATGCTGAAGCATACAGCCGCTGTTCGCAACGCCAAGCAGTTTTTTGTCTACGCAATAACCAGCGAAAGCCTTTCTGCGTATTTCCGCCTCGCCTTCCTGTCCCATACTTGCCCAGACGTCGGTAAAAATAACGTCCGCTTTTTCGGCAGCCTCGAAAATATCGGTCGACCATGAAAATTTATTGCCGTAGGAGGCGCCGAAATCCATAATATGCTTGCACGGTTTATATGCCTCGGGGGTGGCGAGAGAGAAGCTCATGCCGGAAAGCAGACAACCCACGACAAGGCTGTTTGCCATATTGTTTCCGTCACCGATATAGCATGCTTTAAGTCCGTCAAATCCGCCCTTGTGCTCCCTTACGGTAAGAAGGTCGGCAAGGACCTGGCAGGGATGGCAGTAATCGGTAAGTCCGTTTATTATGGGAAGACCGGAATACTCTGCAAGGTCTTCAACGTCTGACTGTTTGAAGGTTCTTATCATTATTCCGTCAAGATAGCGCCCGAAAACGCGCGCGGTGTCTTTTATCGATTCACCTCTGCCAAGCTTCAGATCGTTGCCCGAAAGGAAAAGGGGATATCCGCCGAGCTGCTGCATACCTACTTCGAAAGATACGCGTGTTCTTGTGGAGCTTTTCTGAAATATCATGCCGAGAGTCATACCGTCAAGTCTTTTTTCATGTTTTTTTCCGGCAGCTTTTTCAGCCTTCATTTCCGATGCTGTATCGAGGATATCAAAAAGCTCTTTTTTCGAGAGCTGTTCCATTGTTAAAAGCGATTTCATATTATTCTCCTTTTCAGAATATCGAGGCAAGACGTTTAACGCCTTCGTCTATTTCTTCATATGTTATTGTGAGCGGCGGAAGAAGCGTTACAGACTGCTTTGCAGTGAGGACAACCACTCCGTTTTTAAGTCCCTGCGCGGCGATCTCTTTTGCTGTTTTTGATCTGAAATCTATGCCGAGCATCAGTCCTCTGCCGCGTATCTGAAGTATCTCGTCGCCGAATTTTTCCGTAAGAGCCTTTTTCAGATATTCACCTTTTCTTTCGACCTCATCATAAAAGCCTTCGGAGGTCACAGTATCGATAACCACGTTTGCACCTGCGCACGAAACGGGGTTTCCGCCGAAAGTCGAGCCGTGATCGCCGAAAGAAAGCGTCTTTTCGGTTTTTTCGTTGAAAAGGCACGCGCCTATCGGCAGACCTCCGCCAAGTCCTTTTGCGAGAGTAACGATATCAGGCTCGATCCCGCTGTGCATATAAGAACGAAGTCTGCCTGTTCTGGCTATGCCGGTCTGTATCTCATCAACGATAAGAAGGATATCCTGCGACGAAACAAAGGCTGAAAGCTCTCTCAGGAATTCATCTTTCAGCGGTAAAACTCCGCCCTCGCCCTGTATTGTTTCAAGCATCACGGCGCAGGCGTGTCCGTTATTTTCTACCGTTTTTTTGATTTCGTCAATGTCAGGCGCGCAGAAAACGAAGCCTTCGGTGAACGGGAAAAAGAAATTGTGAAAAACGTCCTGTCCCGTTGCGGAAAGCGTTGTCACGGTCCTGCCGTGAAATGAATTTCTGAGCGTTATTATAACGTTTCTTTCGGCATCGGCACCGTATTTGTCAAAGCTGTATTTTCTCGCGGTTTTTATTGCACATTCGTTTGCCTCTGCGCCGGAATTGCCGAAAAACACCTTTTTCATTCCGCTCGCTTTGCAGAGTTTTTCCGCAAGAGAGGACGTAACGGGGTTATAATAAAGATTAGAGCAGTGCTGCATCCGCGATGCCTGCGCGGAAACAGCCGCGGCCCATGCGTCGTTTGCAATGCCGAGAGAATTTGTGCCTATTCCGCTGCCGAAATCGATATAATCATTTCCGCTTTCGTCAAAAAAACGCGCGTTTTTTCCCGAAACGAAAGCGACGTCAAAACGTGAATAAGTATTGGCGATAAAGCTGTTGTCCTGTTTTTTTATTTCGTTAAAAGTTTCCATCTGTTTCCTCTTAAAGCGTGTTGTCTATCATTGTTCCGATACCGCCGGACGTAAACATTTCGATAAGGATCGAATGAGCGACTCTTCCGTCTATGATATGCGCGGAACGAACCCCTGCCTTTATCGCTGTTTCGCAGCAGCGAAGCTTCGGGATCATACCGCCGGATATTATGCCTTTATCGATATATTCCTCTATTTCGTCTGTGGCGATTTTCGGGATCAGCGACGTATCGTCGTCTTTATCCGCTAAAACGCCCTTTGTATCGGTAAGAAGAATGAGCTTTTCAGCGCCGAGCGCTCCCGCGATATATGCCGCTGCGGTATCGGCGTTTACGTTATATGAATGTCCGTCGTTACCTACTGCAACGGTTGCGATGACGGGAATATATCCCGCACGGATATTATCCTCGATTATTTTTGTGTTTACCGACGTTATCTCGCCGACAAAGCCGTAATCGTTTATGCCGTCGTCAAGCTTTTTTGCGCATATAAGGTCGCTGTCAAGTCCGCAAAGACCGACCGCTCTGCCCCCTGCTCTGGCGATAAGCGTTACAAGATCTTTATTCACCTTACCCGCAAGTGACATCTGAACGATCTCCATCGTCTCGTCATCGGTATATCTCAATCCGTTTATAAAATGCGTTTCCTTGCCGAGTTTGCCGAGCATGGCGGTAATTTCGGGTCCGCCTCCGTGGACGAGAACGGTGTTGATGCCGACAAGCGAAAGAAGTATGCAGTCGGATATCACGGCATTCTTCATTATATCGTTTATCATAGCGTTTCCGCCGTATTTAACAACTATCGTCTTGCCGCTGAAACGCTGTATATACGGCAGTGCCTCGGAAATAGTATAAGCCTTTTCCTCGTATTTGTTCATGTGCGGTAGTCTCCGTTTATCTTAACGTAGTCGTATGTAAGATCGCAGCCGAAAGCCTCTGCGGCAGAATCGCCGTCCTGCAAATCGATATCGATCGTTATTTCATCGCATGTAAGTATTTTCTTGGCAACCTCTTCGGAAAACGGGATGCCTGCTCCGTTTTTGCAGACGTCTACCGTTCCTGCCGACGAGATGAAAGAAACGTTGATCTTATTAACGTCTATATCCTGATCCGCGTATCCCAGTGCGCACAGAACTCTTCCCCAGTTTGCATCAGCGCCGAACATTGCCGCCTTTACAAGGGATGACGCGACGACGGAATCTGCGAGTCTGGCAGCGCAGTCGTCGTTTTTGCAGTTACGCACCGAAGCGATAATGAGTTTTGTGGCGCCTTCTCCGTCCTTTGCGATCGCCCTTGCGATTTTTACGGAAAGAGCGCAGAGCGCTTCGACAAAAGAATCATAATCGGCGTTTTTTTCTGTTATTGTCTCATTGCCCGCAAGACCGGACGCCATAACGGACATCATATCGTTCGTGCTTGTGTCGCCGTCAATATTGACCATGTTGAGCGATTTGTTTACGGCAAACGTAAGCGCTTCGTGAAGAAGAAAAGGAGTGATGGCAACGTCTGTGGTGACAAAACAAAGCATTGTCGCCATATGCGGATTTATCATTCCTGAGCCTTTTGCAATACCGCCTATATATGCCGTTTTCCCGCCTGCCTCAAACTCTACCGCGAACGACTTTTTGACCGTATCGGTAGTCATTATTCCTTCCGCGGCATCAGTGCCGTCCTTTGAAAGAGAAGAAACAAGAGGATCGATACCCGAAAGGATCGCTTCGATATTTATGGGCTGTCCTATTACTCCAGTAGAGCCGACGATAACGTCATTTTCAGAGATACCGAGTTTTTCAGCAAGCTTTTTGCACGTGAGCTCGGCTTTTTCCACTCCGTCGGCATTGCAGGTGTTGGCGTTTCCGCTGTTGCAGATGACAGCCTGAGCATATCCGTCAGAAATATTGTTTTTTGTTACTGTTAAGGGAGCGCCCTTTACAAGGTTCTTTGTATAGACCGCGGCGGCGGCGCATCTCTTTTCGCAGAAAATAAGAGAAATATCTTTTTTATTCTGATTTTTTCTTATTCCGCAGTGACAGCCCGAAGCGGTGAAACCCCTGGGCGTTGTAACGGAACCGTTTTCAACAAAGTTCATGTCTTTTCCCTCTGATCTGTATGGCATTAAATTGCGGGAGGAACGAAATCTATTCCCGTTTTCTCATCAATTCCGAGCGCGATATTCATATTCTGGACAGCCTGACCTGCGGCGCCCTTTACCATATTGTCTATCGCGGAAACGATAATAAGTTTTGACGTGTGCGGATCTTCATGAACAGAAATATCGCAATAGTTACTCATGCGGACGTTTCTGAGATTTGCGACCTCTCCGAGCGGGAGAACGCGTATAAAGTGTTCGTTTTCATATGTTTTTCTGTATATAGCGTAAATATCTTCCAAAGTATATCCGCTGTTTTTTTCCGCATAAACGGTTGAGATTATGCCTCTGTTTACCGGAAGAAGATGCGGAACAAAAGTTACTTTTACGGGATGCGAAGCAAAACGGGAAAGCGTTTGCTCGATTTCAGGAGTATGGCGGTGTTTGCCGATATTATAGGGTGAAAACGCCTCGTTGCATTCCGGGAAGTGCGTTTTCTGAGTAAGAGTTTTTCCTGCACCCGTAACTCCGCTTTTTGAATCAACTATAAAGTCGTCAGCCTTTACAAGACCGTTTTTTATTGCCGGGTAAAGTCCGAGCGCGACCGACGTGGGATAGCAGCCGGGATTGCCGATTATGCGCGCCTTTTTCACATCCTCACGGTATATTTCCGAAAGTCCGTATACGGATTTTTCATGCAGCTGCGGATAGATATATTCTTTACCGTACCATTGAGTATACGTTTCACCGTCATCAAGGCGGAAATCCGCGCCAAGATCGATAAAAAGCTTGCCCTGTTTATCGCATTCAAGAGCCAGCTCCTGAGAAAGGCCGTGCGGCAGCGATGCGACAACAACGTCGCCTTTTTCGACCGCTTCTTTTTCGGAAACGAGTATCTGTTCGCAAATATCGCGGTATGCCGGATAAAGCTCGGCAATGCTTTGACCCGTATAAGAAACGGAGCTTAATGCGGCAAGAGTGACCGACGGGTGCGAAAGAAGTATTCTTACAAGCTCCGCGCCCGCATAACCCGATGCGCCGATAACGGAAACACTGATTTTGTCTGTCATAATATTACGAAAATTCCTTTCGGGTTTTTCATATGCTTTTATTTGCCTCTCTGAGGCGTTCTATTTGTATTTTTACTGCTTCAGGCGAAGGACCGCCTGCGGCTTTTCTGTTCAGCATGCAGTTTTCGAGATTTATGGCTGAATATACGTCGCTGTCGAAAAGAGGAGAGAATTCTCTGTATTCTTCCAATGAGAGAGATTCGAGATCTTTTCCTGTTTTTTCGCAATACATTACCGCTTTGCCGACTGCCTTATATGCATCGCGGAACGGAAGTCCTTTTCTGACAAGATAGTCTGCGCAGTCTGTGGCGTTTATAAATCCTTTTGACGCCGCAGCTCTGAGATTTTCTTTGTTTACCGTTGCGCCGGCAAGCATAGGAGTGAAAACGTGAAGGCACATTTTCACCGTATCGCAGCAATCAAAAACAGCCTCTTTATCTTCCTGCATATCTTTGTTGTATGCAAGCGGAAGAGATTTCATAACGGTAAGAAGGGACATCAGGCTGCCGTAAACACGTCCGGTTTTTCCGCGGCAAAGCTCAGCCACGTCCGGATTCTTTTTTTGAGGCATTATAGACGATCCGGTCGAAAACGCGTCGTCAAGAGTAATGAATCTGAATTCGGAAGAGCACCAGAGTATTATTTCTTCACAGAAACGGGAAAGGTGCATCATTATTAATGAACAGTCGGAACAGAATTCTATCAGAAAATCACGGTCCGACACTGCGTCCATGCTGTTTTCGCAGATTCCGTCAAAACCGAGAAGGTCGGCGGTCATATATCTGTCGATGGGGTAAGTTGTCGTAGCAAGAGCGCCCGCGCCGAGCGGACAGAGATTGAGACGTTTTCTGCAATCGGCAAGACGCTGTCTGTCGCGAAGGAACATCTGAGCATACGCCATAACGTAATGCGCGAAAGAAACGGGCTGAGCGCGCTGAAGATGCGTATATGACGGCATAACATAATCAGTTGTTTTGTCTGCGATATCGGTTATTGCGCAAATAAGAGCGTCAAGTTTTTCAGAAACGGCATCCGTTTCATTCCGCATATAAAGGCGTATGTCAAGAGCGACCTGATCGTTTCTGGATCTTGCTGTATGAAGACGTTTGCCAGCATCGCCTATGCGCTCCGTGAGTATCGTTTCGATATTCATGTGGATATCTTCCGCCTCGGCGGAAAAATCGAGTTTTCCCGATTCAACGTCTTCAAGAATGCCTTTCAGACCGTTCTGAATTGCATTTTTGTCTTCCTCAGAGATTATGCCGCACCTGCAAAGCATTTCCGAATGGGCGATACTGCCCTCTATATCCTGTTTATAAAGGCGTTTGTCAAACGAGATGGACGAATTGAAATCATTTACGCGTCCGTCAACATCCTTGGAAAATCTTCCTGACCAGAGTTTCATTTATGCTCCTTTTCCGTGTTTCGGGTTATTATCAGTTTTTAAGGCTTTGAATAGGCGCAGGGATACGCCCGCCTCGCGATATGAATTTTGCCGGTGAAAACCGGCTTATTCTCATAACCGGAGCTTCGCCGAGAAGTCCGCCGAAAGAAACGGTATCCCCGACTGTTTTGCCGTATGCGGGAATAACGCGGACGGCGGTTGTTTTGGAATTGACAACGCCTATCGCAGCCTCGTCAGCTATCAGAGCTGAGATAACCTCTGCGGGCGTATCGCCGGGAACAGCTATCATATCAAGTCCGACCGAGCAGACAGCCGTCATGGCTTCCAGTTTTTCTATTGTAAGTGCGCCGCTTTTTGCGGCGTTGATCATGCCGGCGTCTTCGGATACGGGGATAAACGCGCCCGATAATCCGCCGACATGGGAAGACGCCATTACGCCGCCTTTTTTCACCGCATCGTTGAGAAGCGCAAGCGCCGCGGTAGTTCCGCACGATCCGCAGCTCTCAAGTCCCATTTCCTCAAGGATATGCGCTACAGAGTCGCCGATCTCGGGAGTAGGTGCAAGAGACAGATCGACTATCCCGAAAGGAACGCCGAGACGCTGCGATGCCTGAGCGGCAACGAGCTGACCCATTCTTGTGATCTTGAAGGCGGTCTTTTTTATGGTTTCAGCAACCTCCGAAAGGTCTCCGTCACATTTTTCAAGCGCTTTTTTCACTACCCCGGGGCCCGAAACGCCTACGTTTATCATGCACTCGCCCTCGCCAGTACCGTGAAAAGCGCCTGCCATAAACGGGTTGTCCTCGGGAACGTTGGCAAAAACAACGAGCTTTGCGCAGCCTATGGAATCGCTCTCGCGAGTAAGATACGCGAGCTGTTTTACGGTTTTTCCCATCATGGCGACGGCGTTCATGTTTATGCCCGCTTTGGTGGAAGCGACGTTTACCGACGAACAGACGTTATCGGTCGACGCAAGAGCCGAAGGGATAGAATTGATAAGAGCCTTATCGCTTACCGAAAAGCCTTTCTGAACAAGCGCGGAAAAGCCGCCGATGAAATTTACACCGCAGGTATCCGCCGCTTTCTGAAGCGTTTCGGCAAACGGCGTGCAGTCGAAATTTTCGTCATCTCCGACCGCTGCCGCCGCTATCAGAGAGATCGGCGTAACGGAAATGCGCTTGTTGATGATGGGAATACCCAGTTCCTTTTCTATGTTTTCGCCTACGGAAACGAGGTGTTCAGCTTTTTTCGTGATTTTATCGTATATTTTCCCGCAGCACTTATCTATATCTCCGTCCGCGCATGAATGAAGAGAAATGCCCATCGTGACGGTTCGGATGTCAAGATGTTCCTGCGTTATCATATTTATGGTTTCAAGTATTTTACTGTCGTTTAACATATTTGCTCCGGTATTTTAAAGGTAAGACCTGAAGAGGCGAATTTATCGCTTCAGATCATATATTGTGCATAGCGTCGAAGATCGATTCGTGCATGGTATGTATGACAAGGTGCTCTTTTTCGGCAAGAGAGTTCATAACGTCCACAAAATCCGCAAAACGGATATTCATTTCGTCAACGGAAATAAGCATCGTCATAACAAACATTCCGCCGAAGACCTTCTGAGTGATGTCGAGAATGTTTGCGTTGTATTTAAAGCACTCGGTGCTTACTTTTGCGATAATGCCAACGGTATCCTTGCCCGTAACGGTAATTACTGCGTTCATCTGCGCCTCCGTTATTTATTCTTCTGAGTGTGTTTTGCGCGTACTTTGATGGGCAGACCGAAAAGATTTATAAAGCCAGCGCTGTCCGCCTGATTGTATACTTCGTCTTCGCTGAAAGTTGCGATGTCTTCGTCATAAAGCGAATTGGGAGACGTTACGCCCGCATTTATGATATTGCCCTTGTAAAGTTTGAGCTTGACGGTGCCGGAAACTGTTTTCTGAGTTTCATCGACAAAAGCGGAAAGCGCCTCGCGGAGAGGAGTGAACCATTGACCGAAATAGACGAGTTCGGCAAAACGGAGAGCCGCCTGCTGCTTGAAGTGAAGCGTGTCTCTGTCGATGCAGAGCGTTTCGAGGATATCATGCGCCTGATAAAGGATCGTTCCGCCCGGAGTTTCGTAAACGCCCCTTGATTTCATACCGACAAGACGGTTTTCAACGAGATCGGCAATGCCTATGCCGTTTTCGCCGCCAAGCTTGTTGAGCTTTCTGATGATATCCGAACCTTTCATTTTTACGCCGTCAACAGATACGGGAATGCCCTTTTCAAAGCCTATGGTAACATACGACGGGGTATCGGGCGCTTTTTCGGGGGATACTCCGAGTTCAAGGATCTTATCGTAATCAGGCTCGTTTGCGGGATCTTCAAGATCAAGACCTTCGTGTGAAAGATGCCACAGATTCATATCTTTTGAATAATTTGTTTCTCTGCTTATTCTGAGAGGAATGTTATGAGCTTCCGCATAATCGATCTCCTCGTCGCGTGATTTGATATTCCAGATCCTCCACGGCGCGATTATCGGCATATCGGGAGCGAACGCCTTTATGGCAAGCTCAAATCTGACCTGATCGTTGCCCTTGCCCGTGCAGCCGTGAGCGATCGCGTCTGCGCCTTCTTTTATAGCTATTTCAACGATCCGTTTGGCTATGATCGGACGCGCGAACGATGTGCCGAGGAGATATTTGTTTTCGTAAACAGCAGAGGCTTTCAAGGTCGGGAAAATATAATCATCTACGAACTCATCAACGAGATCTTCAATATATATTTTGGACGCGCCTGTTTTTATCGCTTTTTCACGAAGACCGTCAAGCTCTCCGCCCTGTCCCACATCGGCGGCGACTGCTATTACTTCGCAGTTGTTGAAATTCTCTTTCAGCCATGGAATAATGATAGAGGTGTCAAGTCCGCCGGAATAAGCCAGAACCACTTTTTTTATTTCTTTTGTGATATTCAGATTACCCATATTCCAATCTCCTGTATGTAAAAATCGTTTTGCAAACAAATATGAATTATTATACAATATTTGGAATAAAAATGCAATGGTATTTATCCACAAACTTTATTGAATTCAAACTCCGTTATATGTATAAAAGCAACAATCATTGATATTCTATCAGGGAAAGATCGGCAACGCCGCGAAGATCTTTGATCGAATCGATTATCTCCATATCCTTTCCGCGGATACGAACGTCTGCCGAAAGCTCGATATAGTCTTTTCCGTATATTTTTGCTCTGATTTTGTATTTTGACAACATACGGATCTTATGTTTTATTTCCTGTGACGCCTCGGAAGAATAGCGAACGGTCAGAAGATATTGGACCGACGTACTCTTTTTTGCGAAAAAAGAAATCGCAAGATAAACGAGTCCGATCAGAATATTTGCAAAAAGCGACCAGAAAATCAATCCCGCGCCCGTCATTATGCCCGCGCAGACTGCCCAGAACATAAAGATCGTGTCAACAGGGTCTTTTACTGCGGTTCTGAAACGAACGATCGACAATGCGCCGACCATGCCAAGAGACAGCACAAGATTTGAAGTGACCGTCATGATTATTGCGGACGTAACAACGGAAAGAAGCGAAAGCGACAGGGCAAAACCCTTGTTGAATACTACTCCTTTGAAGGTTACATTATAAATAAAAATAATGAAAAGCGATATCAGAAAAGCTGTAGTGATCGTAAGAATAACTCCGGGAAATGTCAGTTCTCCGGAAAACTCATTCAGCGCGCTGTTTTTGATAATGTCCGAAAAATTCATATATTGCTCCCTTCAATTGCGCTTACAGCCATAGCGTATTTTGAATATGCGATCCGTTCGGCTGAAACGGATGAAAGAACCGGTGTGAGAAATGAAGGAAAATTTTCGTTGTATTTCACTTCAAGTATATCAGACTCTGCAAACGGCAGCGGATAAAACAGATCTCTGCCGCCGAAAAGAGCTTCGGGGTCCATTGAGAACCGAATGTTTCTGTCGATCGTTATTCTTGTTTCTCCCAAAGGAAAAACGAACGCCGTCCGCTCATATCTTACCGTTACAACAGGTCTCAGTCCCTGCGAAACCGTTTTTGCATAAAACTCTTTTGCGAGTTCACTATCGCTTTCTGCTCTTCTGCCGTCGATCGCAGCTAAAACGTCATTTTTATTCATTAAAAATGAATATTTATTCACAAAATCTTTCTTTTTGCATTTCTTTTCAAGAACGATATAAGACTCGTCGCCGTTGTAAAGACGGATCCTGAATTTTTCTCTTTCGCTGTCGCCGTTCAGCTTATCGTTGTATGCGGCAAACGACAGATCATCGAAATACAGACTTGATACGGTATATGTCCCGTTTTTATAATGAGGATCGAAACTCAGTATACGGGAAAGGATGCTTTTCAGCAAAACGGAATCAGCTTTGCTGATCATATATTTAAGCTCATGTCTCATCCCATTCCCCCTCTCCGGAGTCTTCTTCAAAAACGGGCAATTCCCCAGCGGCGGAATCTGCAGGGTGGGTATAAGCAAAAATATCTTCGGAGTTTTCAATAAGACCGAGAGACATTACCGTATCAAATTCCGCGCGTTCTTCTTCCGTCATATAAAAGTAATATTCAACCGCCGTATCCGAAAGAGAAAACAGAGATCTGATCTCTGAAATGAGCTGTTCTTTTCTTGTTTTTCCGGAGTCGTAATTATCCGTAACAAAATTCTTTATTACTTTTGTCTGCCAGTCCCACGTATTGTAAGTGCTGCCCCATCTGTTTATGTTCCTTACTATTTCGCCTCCGATAAGCTGACGAAAAGAATCCACTTCGGAAATTATACGGTCTGCCGCAAAAGTATTGTCAAGATGAAACGCGAAACGGCGAAGGAACATATCAAAAAATTCAGGATTTCGAAGAAGCCTGTTGATAAGCACGGTGCTGTATTTATGTGCATACCCTGTTCCCTCCGGGTCGATCATATAAAACAACCCGTATGTACCGAAATCAGTGTCATCCGTCATGGCGTAATCAAGGTCGTAAAGGATCCAGCGCCATTTTCCGTCCGTTTCGCTTGATCGGTAGAATTTAATGTTGCCTGAGTCTCTGTTTCCGTAAAACGCTTCTGCTATGATAAAATCGGCGAAGCTCTCAACATCTATGCTTCTTTTAAGGTAGTTATAATTTGAAGGAACGGAAAGATCGTAATTTCTCGCATACCAGAGCACACTGTACCAGTCGTCATTGCTGCCGTATATCACATTGCCGTTGCCTACAAGAAGATCTATGCTTTCTTCTGATACGCCGATATGCGATGCGATAAATTTTTCATCGATTTTTTCACGGATATAATAAATACCGTAGTATTGGCCGTTTATATAAAGAACGCACGCCTTATATCCCTGCACAAGCAGATCCATATCCGCGGCCAGTGACGTGGCAAGCTCGTCTCTTATAAGCGAACGTCTGTAATCCTGAGAACCTGAACGAAGAACAAGACTGTTGAAACGTGTGAGCTCGGGCGTGTTTGCAAAAAGAGAACAGTATATTTCGGGGCATCCGTATTTTGCACGAAATTTGAGCTGAAAGGACTGTTTGGGGTATTCTCTGTTTGACTGACCGAAAAGTTTTATGCCGCAATCCGCCTTAAATCCCCATATCCCGTCAAAAAGCTGGACAGAGCACTGTCTTTCCCAGTTTTGCCAGATATTCGCATCTTTGGGGTAACTGCCGTTTTCATCGGCAATACCGCGAAAACATATGCCCTCTTCTTCGCTCCACAATCCCTGCGGGTCGGAGGCGACTGAAACGACCGGAAGAGTATGGTTTTCGTTGATAATATAGCTTTCGGTGATGCTTTTGCTCGGCAGCTTTCCGTTTTCAAAGCAAACAGCGCGGATAACGCATGTTTTTGCGACCGTAACGGGCGACGAATACAGCAAGCTGTTTTTATCAGGCAAAGATCCGTCAAGCGTATAGTAAATATCACCGTTTCCGTCAAAGGAAACAGAAAGTGACGATATTCCGTCAAATACTCCGCCTTTTACCGAAGGCAACGGCTGAGAAGAAATATATCTTACTCCTTCAGAGTTTTCCGCTCCGGGTGTAGGTGAAGGAATATATACGAAACCGCCTTTTGCCGAAGAACGACCGTATGACATGCCGTAAGGTATTTCGGTCAGAATTGCGCCGTCGCAAAGCTTGAAGGAATCGCCTTCGGATCTGTAAAGATAAAGCTCTTCGTAAACCGAGTCGAGCCTGAAATTGCAATGGATGAATGCGCTTGTTGATCTTTCCGTAGTTCCCGAAGCAAAAACAAGGATCATTTCGCCCGGCTGAAGCGTAATTGCAGGGAACTGCCAGCGAGACGGATCATTTTTGTTGCCCGTAAGATAATAGTCCGAAAGAAGAATGGGTGAACGGGAATTGTTTTTTATCTCAATCCAGTCAAAATATTCTCCGTTCTGAACGACATATCTGTCGTTTACTACCATAACTTCATTGATAAGAAGCTCTTTTGAGGCGTCGCTGTTTCTTGAATAAACGTCAATATCCGTATATCCAGGCGACGGTGTGTAAAGAACGGTCATTTCTTCTTCTTTTGAAGAACGGGAGAGAACTTTGCCGTTTTCAAGATCTCCGTACTGCTCTTCATCAAGAAGCACCCCGTTTTTATCGCATAAGCTTACGTATCCTCCGTCTGCAGAAAGGCGGAAAGAGGAATGAAGCTCACCTGATATCCTGTTTTTTCCGGACGCAAAAACGACAATGCTTTCGTTGGTGCCGAGCACTACAGACGGAAACGACCATTTAAAGCGATCCGAAGAATTGTCCGAAAGAGTATATCCTTCAAGATCGACTTCATTGCTCCCTAAA
>JAEEGJ010022211.1_pt1 | contig 13508 bp, 10 predicted proteins | sample 8958761 | NCBI WGS metagenome assembly JAEEGJ01 (sample SAMN16246546, study PRJNA631951) | gut metagenome | biome: gut microbiome; feature: rumen; material: RS-attached | host: Bos | place: Iran: Karaj | collected 2018-10
AAACAATTGAAACAGACGAAACAGACTATAGTTTAAATGAAGCTATGAAGAGATTTTGCGATTGTAGTTTGGAATTAGGAAAAGAAGATGATGAGGATTTAACAATAAAGGAAGGATTAACAGAAGGAATTTTAGTAGGAGGAAATCTTAGTCTTATATATGGTTTAACTTGTGGAAAATATGCTTTAGATTTTAAAGACAAAATACTATTTATAGAAGAGTTAGGATACGAAAGTGATCCTGCTTTAGTAAGTAATCATCTATATTATATGAAACAAAATGGTGTATTCAATCTTATAAAAGGTTTATGGATTGGAAATTACGAACATGAGTCAAATATTGCATTAGAAAAAATATTCTTAGATACTATAGGCGAAGATATAAATTATCCAATAATAAAGTCAAATTATTTCGGACATACAGAAAAAAAGACTGTTATTCCTATAGGAATTAGGGCTAAAATAGATACAAGTCAAAAAAGAAAAGTTGTTTTAACAGAAAATTGTGTAAAATTGTAAAAAAACGTTGAAAAAAATAAAAATATATAGTAAAATGAAAAATAGCGTAAGAGAAAAGGAGAAATTTTATGGGAAAACATGAAGCAAAAACAAGTGAAAATAAAAAGGGAAGAAAGGTTTTAAAGATTTTTATAGCAATTATTCTATTAGGAGTTTTAACAGTAGGATTTTTGTTATATGGACCATTTAGTGGACTTAGGGATTGGATTATTACAGTTTCTATGACATCTATGACTCATCAATGGATTGCAGAATTCTTATATAGTGATGATACTATTGCAAAGGTACTACAAAATAACAGGGTAGATGAAGTTCAAGAAGATACAAATACAACAGATATCCAAGCTCCAACAGAAGAACAACCAATTGTAACAGAAAAACAATATGCAGATGAATATGAAAAACAAATACTAGCACCAAATTTAGATGAAGATGAATATAATATTTATAAAGATGAAAAAGATTATAGAATTATAAATATTAAAGGAAAAGGATATACTGGATTTTTAGCAGCTATATATGAACCTTCAAAAATAAGAACTTTAGTAACAAGTAAACTTGGTGTTACAGGACAATACTTAACTACAATGGCTAAAAACAACAATGCTAAACTTGCAATAAATGGTGGAAAATTCTATGACCCTCAATATAGCAGTAATGGAGCAACACCTAGGGGAGTTACATATGTAAATGGTAAATGTGTAACATCTTATGAGTATTCAAGTACAGGTGGAATTATAGGATTTGATAAAAATGATGTATTAGTATTATCTTCAAAATGTACAAAGGCAAATGCAGAAAAATTAAACATTAGAGATTGTGTTACTTGTGGACCTTTCCTAATTGTAAATGGTAAAGCATCAACAGTTGTAGGTAATGGTGGTTGGGGAACAGCACCTCGTACAGCAATTGGTCAAAGAAAAGATGGAGTTGTTTTATGGTTAGTTCTAGATGGTAGAGCTATAGGAAGACAAGGAGCAGATATGGATGACTTAATAGAAATTATGCAAAGATATGGGGCAGTAAATGCAGCAAATCTTGATGGAGGAACATCAAGTGTTATGGCAGTAGATGGTAAACTTATAAATGACCCTATAGACAGCACAGGAGCTCATAAAACAAGATTTATTGCTACAGGATTTGGATTAATAGACAAATAATATTTAAAGCGGTTCTTTTTAAAAGAGTCGCTTTTTTTTACAAAAAAATCTAAAAAACTATAGATTTTTTAAAAGAAACTTGATATAATGAAATTACTTAAATTTGGGAGAGGATAAAAATGATATTTAAAGACTATTACAAAATATTATCACTAGAGACAAATAGAGTATCTTCCGAGCAAATAAAAAATGCTTATAGAACAGCAGCAAAAAAATATCATCCAGATATAAATGCAGAAGACAGACTCTCAGAGGAAAAAATAAAAGATGTAAATGAAGCATATAGAGTTCTTTCAAATCCAAGTACAAAACGAAAATATGACAGAATGTGGGTAAACAATGTAGGAAAGAAAAAATACCAAGAAGCAAGCAGATCATCAGGATCTGTATTTAGCGATTTTTTTAATATGTTTTTTGGAGCCAATATAGAGGAAAAAGAAAACATTAATAAAACAAAAGCCATTCCTATAAAAGGGGAAAATATTGAAACTAGCATAGATGTAGCTTTAGAAGAATGCTTTTATGGGTTAGATAAAAAAATTTCACTTAGAACTGTAGATGGAAAGATGAAAGTATTTACTATAACAATTCCAGCAGGAATAAGGAATGGCGAAAGGATTAGACTTTTAGCACAAGGAAAAGAAGGACAAAATGGTGGAAAAAATGGAGATTTGTTTATAAAAGTTAATGTGAAAAATGATAAGAATTACAGATTAAAAGGAAACGACTTATATACAGATTTATATTTAACACCATGGGAAGCTGCTCTTGGAACTAAAGCTAAGGTTAATTCTATAGATGAGCCTACCCAAGTATATATACCAGAGGGAATTCAAACAGGTGAATTTATTCGTATACCAGGTAAAGGCTATAAAGACGGAAAAGGTGGAAGAGGTGACTTAGTGGCAGAGGTAAAAGTTATGGTACCAAAAAATCTATCACAAGAAGAAAAAAATTTATTTGAAAATTTAAATAAAATATCAAAATTTAATCCAAGAAAAGATTAGAAATATTGACATAATATCTATTTTGGTGTATAATTATTATTAGTGTGATTATACTTAAGACAAACTATGGATTAAAAATCATAGAAATTGGAGGAATTAAATATGGAAACATGGCATGGAAAACACTTTAGTATTACAGACCCTAAAGGAGTAAATACAGTCATTTATGAAGTTTATCTTACAAAAAAAGAATATTTAGATAGATATCCAAAATATACTATGGAAAGACTAAACAGTACAGAACAGATTGTAGGAGATGCTTCTAAAAAAACTTTTTATGTGGATGATCCACAAAAAGAGGGAAATAGACTGATTATATTCTCATTTGCAAAAGAAAAAGTTGTAATAAATAATGGAATATTAATAGGTGACGAAGTAAAAATCACTAAAAAGCCTATGCCTTTTAAATACAATAAATTATATTCTGAGGAGCCAACTGAACTTAAAGATGTTCAATATACTCCTAACTTAAAGAGGGCCATAACAATAATAGACCCTGAAACAGCAGAAGAGGTAAAGCCTGTGCTTTATTTTGATGAAGAAACAAATGAAGTTAAAGGAAAATGCAAATTAAAACCATATAAATCATATTTTGCATTTGAAATTAGAGAGGACAAAAATGCAAAATAAAGATATTTTGCGCATAATTGCGTGAGGTAATAGAAGGAGGAGCGTATAATGGCAAAAAAAGAGTATATAGAAAGACCTATAATACCTGGAAAAGAAGATCTATATATAGGTGCACCACAAATTTTTGAAACAAGAGGAAAGGGATTAGATAAGCCTGGTAAAAACACAAAAGCACAAGGAGGAAAAAAATTTGAGATTGAACAAGGTATAGATGAACTAACATATAAAGCATATGATAATATTGTTGTTAGAGATGATGAAGGAAATATTACTTATAGAGATGAAACGCAAGCAGAAATAGGAGAATAATTAATAACACAATCAACTAAAGAGAGGTGTAAGCAATGAATTACAAAATAACTGGAGGATTAAAGAAAAATAAAAAGACAATAATAATAGGACTAGTACTATGGGTAGTTTTAATCATAGTACTAGTTTTGCCGTTTACTGTAGCAAAAAATATTGCATCTGATTTTGTAAGTAAAAACCCTAATCAGGATTTCTTAACAAATTTTATTGCAATATATCAAAAAGCTATAACTAATCCACTTGACTCTATAAAGTATATTTTTACCAATGGTGCTGTTGGACAATTCTTTTCAAATGGATTTGTAATAACAATATTATACTTAATATTTTTTGTAGTTGGATTTGTAAAAACAATGCCAAAACATGAATATGACAATATTGAACATGGTTCAAGTGGCTGGAGTGAACATGGAGAACAATATAAGATAATAAGTAATAAACAAGGAATTATTTTAGCAGAGAATAACTATTTACCAGTTGATAAAAGAGGAAACGTTAATGTTTTAGTTGTCGGAGGTTCAGGTTCTGGTAAATCTGCATCATACTCTATACCTAATGCATATCAAATGCTAGGCTCTTATGTATTTACAGACCCTAAAGGCGAACTATATGATAGAACAGCAGGATTTTTAAAACAAAATGGATATAAAATAAAAGTATTAAACTTAGTCCATCCACAATATAGTGATGGATATAATCCACTAATGCACGTATCTTCAGAAATTGATGTAGACGTTATAGCTCATACAATTGTAAAAGGACAAAAATCAGCAGATAGTACATCTGACCCATTCTGGGATGATTCAGCAGAAACTTTACTAAAAGCACTTATATATTATTTATTAGCAACAAGACCAGAAGAAGAACAAAACTTAGCAAGTTGTGCAGAACTTGTTAGAGCTGCAAATTCAAATGGTGGAAACAATATGCTTACAGATTTAATGAGCCAGCTACCATATGACCACCCAGCAAGAATGAACTATAAATCTATTGAAATTGCACCAGAAAAAACATATAGTTCTATTTTAAGTACATTGCAATCAAAGCTTGGTAAATTTGATTCAAAAGAAATAGCAGAATTAACATCAACAGATACAATAAATTTTGAAGAAATAGGTCAAGAAAAAACAGCAGTATATGTTATTTCTCCAGATACACATACAACATACAATTTTTTACTTACAATATTTTTCTCTCAAATGATTCAACAATTATATGATTTTGCAGATAATAACGGAGGAAAATTACAAGTTCCAACATATTTTATTTTAGACGAGTTTGCAAATATTGGGCAAATACCAGATTTCGACCAAAAAATTTCAACAAGTAGAAGTAGAAAGATATCATTTAGTGTAATATTACAAAACTTAGACCAATTAGAGGCAATTTATGATAAATCTTATGAAACAATTATAGGAAACTGTGATACACATGTATTTTTAGGAAGTAACTCTCAAAAAACAGTAGAATATTTTTCAAAGGCATTAGGAGAAAAAACAATTAATCATAATAGTACTTCTGTAAATAGAGACAAACAACACCATAAACAAGGATATAGTAATTCTGATCAAATAATGGCAAGAGCTTTAATGACACCAGATGAATTAAGAAGAATGGATAATGACTTATGTATAATATTTGTAAAAGGTTTAAGACCAATAAAAGCAGATAAATTCTATTATTTCAAGCATCCTATGGCAAAACAACTTGCTGAATGTGAAATAAGCCATAATGATATTGGTGAAATTGAAAGAGGCGTATGGAGAAAATATAATCCATATAACCCATATGTTCCAGAAGAAGATAAAGAAAAAAAGGCAGAAGATTTAAAAATAGAGTCTTTAGATGATTTGTTTGAAGAAGACGAAAAAGAGACAGCAAAAGTGGCAAAGAATGATGCTTCTATAGATGTTTTAGATTCTATAAAGTCAGATTCAATTAATATAGAAGAGTCAGAAGAAACAGAAAAAATAGACAAGATACAATCTGAAGACGAAGAATATGATTTACAAAAAGAATTAGAAGCTAAATTTGACGAATTATTTGGACCTATAGATGAAGATTAACTAATAAAAGCTATTAGAAAATATATATAGTATTATCTAATAGTTTTTTTTATAGAAAGATTAGTTTATAATTTATATATAAAAACTTGTGCTGATTTATGTTATATTAGTCTAAAAAGCAACTATTTTGTATATCTTGTAAAAGAAATACTTGTAAAATACGCTATTATGTAGTATAATAAAAAATATATTTTATGAAGGGAATGAAATATAATGTTTGAAAAATTAGAATCAGTTGAAAAACGTTTTGAAGAATTAACAACAAAAATAAGTGATCCTGCTGTTATAGCAGATAATAACGAGTGGAGAAAATTAGTAAAAGAACACAGTTCTATTCAAGATATAGTAACTAAATATAGAGAATATAAACAAACAATAAATAATATGAAAGAAGCAGAAGAAATGATGAATGATAGTGAGTTAAAAGAACTTGCTGAAGAAGAATATTATTCATCTAAAGATAAACTTTCAAAAATTGAAGAGGAATTAAAAATATTATTAATTCCGAAAGATCCAAATGATGACAAAAGTGTTATTTGTGAAATACGTGGAGGTGCTGGTGGAGAAGAAGCAGCTCTATTTGCAGGAACATTATTTAGAATGTATTCAATGTATGCAGAAAGAAAGCATTGGAAAATAGAAATATTAAATGAAAATGAAACAGAACTTGGTGGATATAAAGAAATATCATTTATGGTTACTGGAAAAGGAGCATATAGTAGGCTTAAATTCGAAAGTGGAGTACATAGAGTTCAAAGAGTACCTGACACAGAAAGCAGTGGAAGAATACATACTTCAGCAGCTACGGTTGCGGTACTTCCTGTTGTAGAAGATGTAGAGATAGATATAAATCCAGCAGATATAAAAATGGAAGTATTCAGAGCTTCAGGTGCTGGAGGACAACATATAAATAAAACTTCTTCAGCCGTAAGACTAATACATATTCCAACAGGAATGGTTGCAGAATGTCAAACACAAAGATCTCAGTTACAAAATAGAGAATATGCAATGAATTTACTAAAATCAAGACTATATGAAATAGAAAAAAATAAACAAGATTCAGAGATTGCAAATGCAAGAAAATCTCAAGTTGGTTCTGGTGATAGAAGCGAGAAAATTAGAACATATAACTACCCTCAAGGTAGAATTACAGATCATAGAATAGGCATGAATGTTTATCAATTCGAAAACTTTTTAAATGGTGATTTAGATGAAATGATTGATAATTTAATTGCAGCAGATAATGCAGAAAAATTAAAAGGTGAAGAGGAATAATAGTTTTATGTAGAGCTTTTTTAAAAAGCTCTTTTTTCATGCAAAAAATACCAAATTTTCTATAAAAAACTATTGCATTTTTTGTTGATTAATGTTATAAAAAAGGTGTAGTATATTATAATTATATATTAGCTATAAAGACAAAAATAAAGAGGAGGTGATTAACATGTCTACAACTATAGAAGAAGTTGATTACAATGGCTTCCCAAGAATAGCTAAGGCTATGCGTGAAGATGCAATCAAACTAAATAAGGAAGTAACAATGGCTCATGCTACAGTTGGTGTAATGGGAAAAAATTGGTATGGACCAAGATATGATGACTTAGTAAAAATATTTAACAAAATGATACCAAATTTTGAAAACATTTTAAAATTAACTGTTACAGATTTTCCATATACATTAGAATTAGTTGCAAATAACTACTCTACTGTTGATACAGGTAAAAAAGTAACATCAGCAGAAAAGACACCAATTCAAAAAATTCAAAATATAAGTCTATCAGGTAAAACTACATTCAGATTTATGGAAGAGAATGTTAAGACAAATCAAACTGATATAAATAAAAACTTTGATAGAATACTTGGTTTTATAGATAGCATAGAAGCTAATTATAAAAAACTAAATTGGGTAAGTGCAGCAGCTAAAGAGTTTGAAATGAAATTTAACAGATTAAAAAATGATATTTCTACAAAAGTTTCTGATACTAAAATTCAATTTAAGAAATTAATGGATCAAACTGTAGAAGATATACAAAGATCTGAAAGTGCAAATACAGTATCTTAATAAGTATTTTCTTTGATAACCATATTTAATGGTTATCAAGGAAAGTATTTATTATACAAAATATAACATAAGAAAGGTATTAAAATAATGCAAGCTATTTTAATAAGTAAAAATGAAATAAATAAAATTAATTTGCCTAAAAATCCTGTAGGAAATTATTGGATTACAAGCAAAGGAATAGACAACAAAGAAAAAAAATTAATAAACATTGAAGGAAATGGAAAAGAATGGCAAGTAAATTGCAATAAATATTCTAAATTAATAGATATTAAAAATATAACAGTTAAAGAGGAAAAAATTAATATTATTAATCAAAACGCTAATGAAACAAACAAAAAAATAACAATAGAAGAATATGGTACTTATTTTTTTTCAATAGGATTAAAAGAAGAACTATATGTTTTATACTGTGCCCCTGTTTATGAAACTAGATATAAAAAATTATATGTAAAAAACAGTAAGCAAATTTTAATTGGAAAAGATAAAAAAAATCAAATTATATATGATAATGTTTTAGTATCGAAAGTTCATGCAAAGATGACATATAATGGCGGAAGATGGATTATAGAAAATTTTGATAGAAAACTAGGAACTTTTGTTAATGGAAATCCAGTTAATAAAGATGTTAGAGTGCTACTTAATGGTGATGTCATTTTTATTATGGGTTTAAAAATAATAGTTATGGGAAATAGCTTGTTGGTAAATAATCCTCTAAATAAAGTACGTTATGATGACAAAACATTCAGTATAAAAGATGATGATAAAAATAATAAAGATTTAAAAGAAGAAGATGAAGAAAATAATTTAGATATCTATACAGAAAAAGATTACTATTATAGAGCTCCAAGAATAAAAAATAAAATAGAACGTGAAGAAGTAAAAATAGATCCTCCTCCACAAGCACAAAACAAAGAAGAAATGCCTGCTATTTTAGTTTTAGGCTCAAGTCTTTCTATGGGAGCAATAATGATTGTATCAATGGTAAATTCTATTGATGGATTAGCAAATGGTTCGGCTTCTTCTAAAGGTACAATTATTTCTTTAATAGTTGCTTTTTTAACATTAATTACGATGTTATTATTTCCTGTATTACAAATGAAGTGGCAAAAACATCAAAAAGTAAAATATGAAAACAAAAGACAGAAAAGATATAAACAATATATAGATACTAAAATTAAAGAAATAGATGATATTATGATTAAACAGAGAGTTAATTTATTTCAAAATTATCCATCAGCAGAAGAATGTTCAGAAATAATATTGTCAAAAAGTAAACGTTTATGGGAAAGAAAAATAGAAGATTATGATTTTTTATCTTTAAGGTTAGGAATTGGTGAGATACCTTCAGAAATAGATATACATTACCCTGAAAAACAGTTTACAATGGAGGATGACAATTTAGTAGATATATTAAATACAGTTGCCAATAAATCTAAATCATTAAAAAAGGTTCCAATTGTAGTATCATTAACTGATAAAAATATAGCGGGTATAATATCAGTTGAAGAAGAACAACAAAAAAGGTTTTTACAAGATTTAATACTACAATTAATCACCTTCCATAGTTATGAGGATTTGAAACTGGTTTTCTTACTTAATAAAGAAAATGAAAGTAAATGGGACATTTTTAAAATGCTACCTCATATATGGAGTAATAAAAGAGATATAAGATTTTTTTCAAATGATCGTGATGAAATGCAAGAAATATCTATATACTTGGAAGAAGTTTTTAAAAACAGAAAGATTTATTACAAAGATAAAGGTGGAGATATAAATTATAAAACATTTAGTCCATATTACTTAATAATTACAGACGATTATAAAAACATAGAAAAATTAAATATAGTAAAAGAAATTACAAAAGGCAAGGAAAACATAGGTTTTGGAATGATTTGTTTAGCCAATAATTTAACAAGACTTCCAAATGAGTGCAAATTATTTATAAATCTGGAAGATGGAAATGGAAAAGTATTTGAAAGTGAAATGACATCTAAAAATCAAAGAGATTTCATTTTTGACGAATCACAGAGATTATTTTTTGAAAAAATTTCAAGAACTATTTCAAATATTCCAATAAAATTTACAGAAGGAAAAGATATGGCTCTACCAAATACATATACATTTCTAGAGATGTATGATGTTGGAACAATAGAGCAATTAAATATTTTAGAAAGATGGAGAAAAAATGATCCAACATTATCGTTAAGAGCACCTATAGGAATTGATAGTTCCGGAAACAAAATTTCTTTAGATATTCATGAAAAATATCATGGACCTCATGGATTAATTGCAGGTTCAACAGGTTCGGGAAAATCTGAATTTATAATTACATATATATTATCATTAGCACTTAATTTCCATCCAGATGATGTATCATTTATCTTAATAGACTATAAAGGTGGAGGATTAGCTGGAGCATTCCAAAAAAGAGATTCAATTTTACCACATTTAGTCGGAACAATTACAAATATCGATACAGTAGGACTTCAAAGGTCATTAGCTTCTATAAAAAGTGAATTAAGAAGAAGACAAATAATATTTAATCAAGCAAGAAATATGACAGACGAAGGTACAATAGATATATATAAATATCAAAAATTATACCATGATGGAGTTGTAACAGAACCAATACCACATTTGTTAATAATCTGCGACGAATTTGCTGAATTAAAACAACAACAAGAAGATTTTATGGATGAATTAATTAGTGTTGCAAGAATTGGACGTAGTTTGGGTGTGCATTTAATTTTAGCAACTCAAAAACCAGCAGGAATTGTAAGTGATCAGATTAAAAGCAATAGTAAATTTGGAATTTGCTTAAAGGTTCAAGATCCAGGAGATAGTTATGATGTAATAAAAAAACCAGATGCTGCAAATCTAAAAAATGCTGGACAATTTTATATGCAAGTAGGAAATGATGAGTATTTTGTATTAGGACAATCAGCATGGTCTGGTGCTGACTACATTCCGTCAGATACAGCAAAAAAGAAAGAAGATAAGTCGATAGAATTCTTATCTAATATGGGTACAGTTATAAAAAAAGTAGATGATGAAAGCAAAAAAAGTTATAACAATGAAGGTGAGCAATTAACTAATATTGTACAGTATATGTCAAAGCTTGCAAAAGATAATGGAATAAAAACAAAAAAATTATGGTTAGAAAATATACCAGAAACTATTTATATTAAAGACTTAAAAGAAAAATATAAAGTTAAACATGAAGAAAACATAATTGCTCCAGTAATAGGAGAATATGATGATCCGTCAAATCAATATCAAGGAATTGTAAAACTTGAATTATCAAAAGATGGAAATACTATAATCTATGGAAGTGCAGATAGTGGAAAAGAAACACTACTAAATGCTATTGTATATGATACAATGACAACGTATACGCCAAATGAAGCACAAATGTATTTAATGGATTTTGGAAGTGAAGCTTTAAAAATATTCAAAGATAGCCCAAGTGTTGGAGATGTTATGCTTTCAGGTGAAGATGAAAAAATATCTAGATTTTTTGATATGCTTGATAAAGAAATAAGACAGAGGAAATCTTTATTATCTGAATATAATGGTGATTATAATCTATATTTAAGAACGAGTGGACAACATATGCCAATGATAATAAACATAATAAATGGATATGAAGCATTTACTGAAATGTATGAAGATAAATATGAAGACTTACTATTAAGCTTTTCAAGAGAAGGTATTAAGTGTGGAATATTATTTATTTTAACAGTAAATAGTGGGAGTGATATTAGATATCGTTTATCTCAAAACTTTAAAAAGAAGATAACTTTACAATTGAACAATGAAGATGATTACTTCAATGTTTTTGATAATGTTGGTAAAAAAAGACCTTCACATATTTTTGGTAGAGGACTAGTGGCTTTAAATGAAGGAGAAATATATGAGTTTCAAACTGCAAAAATATGTGAACCTGAAAAGTGGAATCAATATATAAAAGATACGATTAATAAACTAAACGAAACCAGTGAAATTAAAGCAAAAACAATACCAGTTATTCCGAAGAAAGTTACTTTGGAATACATTAAAGATGAAATTACAGATTTGTCAGCAATACCAATTGGTATTTCTAAGAAAGATTTAGAAATATATAAGTATAACTTTATAAAAAGGAAGATAAATGTAATAACTTCAAAAAATATAGAAGAAGCAGTAAACTTTACTACACATTTAATTGAAGTAATAAGTATGATTAATAATACAGATTTGTATATTTTAGATGCAGAAAAGATTATAAAAACAAAGAAAGATGAATTACAAACAGAATATACAAAATTTAATATAAAGATGAATTTAAAAGGCGAAGATAATATAATTTGTATTATAATAGGGCTGGATAAGTTTATTAATAGTTTAGATGATGGAGAAACAGAATTTAAAGAAATGCTAGATAAGACCGAAGATAAACAAAACATAGCATTTGTTATCGTTGAAAATGCTACAAAGATTAAAAATCATGAATATGATGATTGGTATAAGGACTATATAACAGGTGAAGACGGTATTTGGATTGGTAATGGAATTGAAGATCAATATGTATTAGGACTAAATTCAAACAGAAACATAGTAAATTACTGTGGAGAGAGTTTTGGATATGCTATTACTAATGGCCAAGAAAAAATGATAAAATTATTAGGTATTAAAGAGAAGGGTGAGAATAATGAATAAAGTATTGGTAAAAGTTTATGTACCAATTTTAGAGGAACAATATGACATTTTAATTCCTGTGAATAGAAGAATATATAATGTAGTTAAATTGCTAACAAAAGCTATAAATGAATTAAGTAGTGGGTACTATACACCTTCTCGAGAACCTAAGTTATATGATAAAATAACAGCAATTGCATATGATGAAAATATAAGTATAAGAGAATCTAATATAAGAAATGGAACAGAGTTGATATTATTATAAAGATACGAAAATATATTAATTTATAATAGTTATTATTTTACAAAAAGAAGGTGATAAAATGAGTATAGATGATTTGTATGGTGAAAAATCTTGGCTAAATGGAAAAATAACTGCGTGTGAACAGAAAATAGGAGATCTTGAAAAATTAAAAAAGAGACTAAAAAAAAATATAGAAGATTTGCAAGAGGATAAAAGAAGAATAAATAATATAATTAAAAATATGAGTAATATTCCTTCATTATTAAGTACTGCAAATTCCAATATTATAGGCGCTAAAGATTCAGTAGCTGGTTATTATTATGGAAGTCAAACTGAGGGATGGAAAGGCAGATTACAATTAGCATCTAATTTAACAGGAGGAATTAATAAAAGTTTTGATAGTATAAAAACGAAAGGTAATACTACAATAAGAGAAATAGACGAAGAAATTAGAAAATTACAAAATAAGATAGAAGAGTGTGAAGAAAATATTGAATCAACTGAAGATGAGAAAGAAGGATATGAAAGTGATTTAGAGGATGTTGAGTGGGAAATAGAACATTATTATGATGATGATGATTGGTAAAATAATATATAAAATATATATGCAAAAAATAATAACGTGGAAGAGGTGTAAAAATGCCAATTGAATATAATCCCGATAAAAAAACTATTTTTAATAATTATATAGATGTGGCAGTTTCGAACTTAAAAAAAGCTGAAACTGAAGCAAGTTGTTTATTAAATTTTGTTTTTCCTTCTAAAACTATAATAGGAAGAAGATTTAATAAAAAATCACAAATAAGTACATTAAAAGGAAATATAAATAGCGCTTATA
>JAEEGJ010022212.1_pt1 | contig 13508 bp, 9 predicted proteins | sample 8958761 | NCBI WGS metagenome assembly JAEEGJ01 (sample SAMN16246546, study PRJNA631951) | gut metagenome | biome: gut microbiome; feature: rumen; material: RS-attached | host: Bos | place: Iran: Karaj | collected 2018-10
TTTCCATTGTCCGTCTTCCACGGTGAGACGAAGGCGCACTTGCCCCTTCTGTCCGTTCCATGAGAGGGTGAGGAAGGCTTCGACTCGGTCTTGTTCGGGGTCGGTGATGTCATCGAACTGCACTTTGATGGGGGTGCCGAGTCCTTGATACCAGCGGTAGCCTTCATCCTCGAAGTATTCGTCACTGCCTTGAGCAATGGCTTTCATGCTTTTTTCTTCCACTTGCTCCATGAGGTCGAGGAGGCTTTTGGTGCATGCGATAGAGTCGAGGGTGCTCATGTTCAGCCCACCGTCATTCACGTTGTTCAGCTCGTTGTAATAGGCTGTGATTTGTTCCCTGATGGCTTCTTCCGTGTGGATGTTGGCAACAGGTGCTGCTGTCACGGTGGTGTCGGCTGTCAACGAGTCGGTGTCTGTTTCGACGCCATTGGTCTTGTTTCCACAAGAGGTGAAACTCAAGGCTACGAGAGCAGTGAGAATCAAGATGTTATTCTTCTTCATCTTTTTTCTTGTTTTGATTGGTTAGTTTCTGAAAAGGTCTGGATAACCTTAGGCTACCCAGACCTTTCTATGTTAGATTGTTTATTGCTTATTCTGCTGGTGCCTCTGCTGGTGCAGCCTTGCCCTTGTTGGCAAGTTCAGCGAGCTTCTTTTTGCCATTGAAAGCGAACACCCATACGAGGAAGCCTGCAATGAGCAAGAGAATGATGCCGAGCACAGGACGGTAGAAAATCCATGCGAGAGCAATGACGATGAGTGAGTAAACAAGACCCACGATTGTGCAGATGATGCCCACACCGAATGCGAAGATGCTGGAGAGGAATGGAACCACCTTGAGGATTGTCTCGAGGAATGAGAAGAGGCTCTTGAAGCCAGAGATAACCAAAAGGATACCAACGATACGGAGAATCCAAGTCCACATGGTGTTGCTCTCGTTCTCCTCTTCGAAGATTTCTTCAATGGTCTTCTTACCCATTCTCAAAGTCTGGAACTTCTTCTTGTTAGAAGCAGTGAAAGGCTTGAATGTGTTGCCCTCAACCTGAGATACGACAGTCACCTTGGCTGGAACCGTCTTCTCGAAAGTGATGCGTACGTCACCAATCTCAGGAGCGTTCATGCTGCGACCGTAGTAGAGCACGTTGCCTGCCTGGTGTACGAAGTCGAGGTCAACCTGGTTGCCATTAGTTGCTGTCTCTGTAGTGTCAGTAAGATTTGTAACGGCATCTGCGATAACAGCGGTGTTACCCTTGATTCTTGCATATGTGTCAGCAACGCTCTTATTCATAGACTGAAGCGTCTGGAAGTTAACGTCGAGTTCAATAGGCTCTGTGGAGCTGATAGAGTGGATGAGAGACTCATTCAGCACATATGCACCGAAAGTAACTTTCTCTGCCCAAACATCCTGATCCTCAACAGTGGTCCAAGTGTAGTTCTTGCCCTGATAAGCCGGATCCTTGAAATCGGCGCTGTTGACTGGGCTGCTCACCCATTCCTGCTTGTAGGTGTAGGTAGTGGTGGTCTCCTGCTTGCCGCCGAGCTTGTCTTCGCTCTTTGACTCAGAATGTTCTACCCACTGGTAGTACTCCACCTTTCGGCTCAGGCTGATGGCATTCTCACTGATACCGAAATCAGCATCGGTCAGAACCTCGTCAGTGTTAGCCATTGCAGTAGCGCAAACGAGCTCTCCCTCGAACTCAGCGCTCTTCTTGTCGGGGTTAGGCATCTCGACGCATGCACCCTGTGCATCTTCCAGCATGTCGGCAGTCTTCACAGCGCGACCTTCATTCCACCAGAGCAGAATGGTTGCACCAATGATGATGACAAAGCCCATCAGGGTAGCCTTGAGTGAATTACCCACACGGGTACCATAACCCGTAGTTGTTTTCTCTGTGTAAGCCATAATCTTTTGCTTTTTAATGATTAGTAAATAGAAATTCTGTAAATTGTTTCAAATAATGCTGCAAAGTTACTTGTTTTTGTTAACAATTCCCAAATCTTTATGACTTTTTTGTCTTTATGTAGGGGAATTTTGTCATAAAGTGCGATGTTTTTAGTAACTTTGCACATCAAATTACGACTAAATTAACACATATGGCACTCAAAGCATTGAACGCTCGCACGGCTCCGAAGAGCCATGCACCTGAGAGAATCATCCAGTTTGGCGAGGGAAACTTCCTTCGCTGTTTTGTGGACTGGATTGTTTATAACATGAATCAGAAAACGGATTTCAACTCTTCTGTAGTGGTGGTTCAGCCTATCGAGAAGGGAATGGTGGATTGGCTTAATGGGCAGGATTGCCTCTACCACGTCAATCTGCAAGGTCGCCTGAACGGAGAGAAGGTCAACTCGCTCACACGCATCGACTGCATCAGTCGTGCCCTCAATCCATACAGCCAGAATCAGGCATTCATGGCATTGGCAGAGCAGCCAGAGATTCGTTTCGTCATCAGCAACACCACTGAGGCGGGCATCGCTTTCGACCCTGCCTGCAAGCTCGCTGACGCACCCGCTTCTTCCTATCCAGGCAAGCTCACGCAGTTGCTTTATCGTCGTTTCAAGACTTTCAATGGCGCTGCTGATAAGGGATTGATTATCATGCCTTGTGAGCTGATTTTCCTGAACGGGCACCATCTGAAGGAGTGCATCTATCAGTACATCGAATTGTGGAAGGACGACTTCGGCGCTGACTATGCTGCTTTCAAGGAGTGGTTCACGAAATATAATTATGTATGCGCCACGTTGGTGGATCGCATCGTGCCAGGTTTCCCACGTAAGGAAATTGCAGAGATCCAAGAGAAGATTTGCTATGCCGACAATCTTGTTGTGCAGGGTGAAGCATTCCACTTGTGGGTGATTGAGAAGCCTGAAAACATGGACATCGATGACCTCAAGGCTGAGTTCCCTGCTGAGAAGGCTGGTTTGAACGTGCTGATCGCCCCCAGCGAGAAGCCATACCACGAGCGTAAGGTGACATTGTTGAATGGTCCTCATACGGTGCTTTCTCCTGTAGCTTATCTCAGCGGCATCAACATCGTGCGCGATGCCTGCAACCACGAGGTGGTGGGCAAGTACATCCACAAGGTGCAGTTTGACGAGCTCATGCAGACACTCAACCTGCCGATGGATGAAGTGCAGCAGTTTGCTGGTGATGTGCTGGAGCGTTTCAACAATCCATACGTTGACCATCAGGTGACGAGCATCATGCTCAACTCCTTCCCCAAGTACGAGACACGCGACCTTCCTGGTGTGAAAGTCTATCTGCAGCGTAAAAGTGAACTTCCACAGGGTCTTGTCTTTGGACTCGCAGCCATCATCACCTACTACAAGGGTGGCACTCGTGCTGATGGTGCGCCTATCGAACCAAACGATGCTCCTGAAATCATGCAGTTGCTCAAAGACCTCTGGGCAACGGGCGACACGCAGAAGGTGGCAGAGGGAGTCCTCGCTGCTGAGAACATCTGGCACGAAGACCTCAACATGACCGTTCCTGGTCTCACTGCGCTTGTCAAGAAAGACCTTGACCTCATTCAGGAGAAAGGTATGCTTGAAGCGGTCAAGACCATTTTGTAAGCAACGTTGTTGATATCATACATCGACCCCCATAAAGTGTCAAGCTTTACGGGGGTCGTTTTTATACTATTATAATATATGTGTTACTGCACACTGTCGCATCTGTCGGTATAGAACTTCTTGAAATCTTCCCAACGATAGTAGGGGAAGAGGTCGGAAGGAAGGGGTAGGGAAGCTTCTTCTCCATTGAGAACGCACTTGATGAGGATGTCCTGTCCAGGCTTTTTGCCTTGATAGAAGATGATCTGGAGGTTGGACGCCTTACCCATCGACCAGTTATGGTAGCAGTTCTTCACCTCGTAAGGGTCTTCGGGGTCGATGTCGGCTCCATTGATGCCCATGAGAATGGTGAGAGGACCCAAGCAGGTGTCGTGTCCAAAGCGGAGGTCGGCAATGCGCTGAGTCTTTCCACTAACCACATCGTCTGCCTTCTTGATGATGTCGCGCAAGATAGGAATCATGTCGTAGCGTGGCTCGAACACCCAAGTATAGGAACCAAGGTTCTCATGTTCCCAACGTGCAGCAATCTCTTCGTCGCTGATGATGTTACCCATCATGCCGTCGTGTCCGATGCTGGGAAGCGACGTGTAGAGGTTGATGAGGTTGCTGCCGATGTTGTTCATGTTGCCAGGCAGACCCTCAGTGCTGGTGAAGACACGTGATACAATCTTCTCGCGCAAGTTGTCTTGATATTGGAAACGCTGGCGATTTTGCTCGAAGCGTGGTCTTGATCTGGGATATTTCTTGTAGTTTGGATTCTGGCGGTCGTCGGGCTTCACACCATCCAGCACCTTGCGGGCAGACTCCATACGGATTTCAATCTTAGGATTGCATTGCGTCAGTTCCTGACAGAAAGAAGCCATGCTGAGCACGCAACGTCCTGTGAGGGAGGAGATGGCGAACACGTCACCACCATTCTTGAACACCTCATTGAAATCGCTGTACATCTGACGAGCGATGTACTGGTGTTGTTCCCAACCCAGTTGGCTCAGTTCGCTCACGCTGGTTGCCAATTCCGTCTTGGCATCCATGAACTTCTCTCTGAACGCCTCACCCTCAGCCGTCAGCTGGTTCTTGGCATGTGCCTTGGTGAGCAGCGAGTCGAGGTCGCGATAGAGCATGTCGTTCCAGTAGTAACGAGAGCCGTGACGCCCATAGTGGCTGATATAGAAGGCTTTGTAACCCTTGGGAGCCTTCGTCAACGTGGTCGGCTTCATGGGGTAGGGATAGTCCTGTCCATAGGCTTTTCTCAGGTCAGCCTTCACTTGTTCGAGCGCCGGAACGCCCTGTGCCCATGTTGCGAGGGCAATTGCCCACAGAAGTAGGGCTTGGAGGATTCTTTTCATTGTGATGTGTAGTTTGAATAGGATAGTAAAATAGTAACTGAATTTTGTTCTTGGTTGAATTGTCGCCACAAAGGTAATGAATAATTTTGAGAAAGAGATACACAATGACGAAAAAAACTTCCATTCTTTTGTATTCTATCAAAATAATCGTAACTTTGCCAGCGAATACTATTTATTACCAAAATCAATATGGATATGAAAAGAAACGTGTATCGGGTGTTTGTGACCGTTGTGCTGATGGTCGTGTGTTGCACCCAAATGGCCGCTCAGGGTTTCCGCAGGGAGAGTTTTCCTGAAGGCTCTTATTCCCCAGTGACGAACATCAACAGAAGTGGATATCCGCGTGTGTTGGCTGATAACAGCGTGATGTTCCGTGTGAATGCTCCGCAGGCTCAGCTGGTGCAGATAGACCTGGGAGGCAGGAAGTATGACATGCAGAAGTCGGAGGGTGGTGCATGGACGGTAACCACCCAACCGCAAGTGCCAGGTTTCCACTACTATTCGTTGGTTGTGGATGGTGTGTCGGTGGCTGACCCTGCCAGTCAGACGTTCTATGGATGCAGCCGTTGGTCGAGTGCCATCGAGGTGAAGGAGACGGGTATGGATGTGTTTGAGGTGCAGGATGTGCCGCATGGTGAAGTGCGCACCGTCTATTATTACTCAAAGGTGGATGAGTCGTGGCGTCCATTGATGGTCTATACGCCAGCTGGCTATAACGAGGGCAAGCAGGAATATCCAGTGGTCTATATCCAACATGGAGGCGGTGAAGATCATCGCGGATGGATGGAGCAGGGCAGGACTGCCCAGATTATGGACAATCTGATTGCGGCAGGCAAGGCTGTGCCGATGATTGTGGTGAGTTCGAACAGCAATGTGCAGTCGCGCAATGGTGGCATGGGTGGCGGTTACAGCTGGCAGGGCATGCAGACGTTCCGCAGTGAGATGATTGAGAATGTGATCCCATTCGTGGAGAAGACTTATCGCGTGAAGAAAGATCGCAAGAGTCGTGCCATGTGTGGCCTCTCGATGGGTGGGGGACAATCATTCTATATTGGTCTGCGCGACCCAGAAGTGTTTGCCAATGTAGGTGTATTCTCTACAGGCATGTTCGGAGGCATCTCGGGTGCATCGAACTTTGACATAGAAAAAGAGGTGCCAGGCATGTTGACTGACACCAATACGTTCAATAAGCAATTCGATGTATTCTTCTTGAGTTGTGGCGAACAGGATCCACGCATTGAATACACGCGCAACATCGTGAAGAAGATGCGTGAGGGTGGTGTGGAAGTGAAGTTCAACTCATACCCAGGCGATCATGAGTGGCAGGTGTGGCGCAAGTCACTGCACGAGTTCGCTCAGTATCTATTTCGATAAGGTTTATTCATCCTCATCGGGGATGTCGTCAATGTTGTCGATATCCTCGATCTGGATGTTGTTCTCATCAAGCTCTTCCTCTTCTTCCTCTTCCTCCACTTCACCATCGAGCTGCTTGAGTTCCTCATCGTTCATATCTTCTTCTTCCTCTTCTTCCACCTCGTCCAGCATCTCGTCATCGTTCTCATCGAAATCGTCTTCGATGTCTTCCTCTTCATGGTGCTTGCGACGACGGCGGCGACCATCATCTTCATCATCAATGCTGTAGTCAATGTGGACTTTTTCCACCTTGGGTTTGGGTTTCATGAAAATGCCTTCAATCCAGCCACCACGATCGAGCTCGAGAACTTCGTAGCCATCATCCTTACGACGGTCGATGATGCCTCCTGGCTTGCGCATGGTGAGTTCAGGCATAACTGTGCAATCGACGAAAAAGGCAGACTCGATGATGTCCTGAATGGCGAGGGGGAGTCCCTTCCAACCAGTACCCATGTTGTGAGCAATGAGGTCGAGCACTTCCCATGTCTCGAGGTGCTGGATGTTCTCGAGCGTGATGTCAGTTACCTTCTTGATGGGGTGCTTGCGGATGGCGATAGCGTTGTTACCGTCAGCATCAGGGGTAGAATAGACCTCATACCCCATATTTTCGAGCTGGTTCACTTTGTCATTGTCATCCCTTTTCAGATATTGGATGTCGAACACGGTCTTGATGATGTTTAGATAATGCTTTTCATTGGCGGAGAAGTCGTCCTTCTTCTTCTTGGCATTGATGATCATCTGACTCAGTTCGACTGGAGTCACAGTCCAAACATTGCTCTTGTCTAAGTCGTCAAGCGAGAATTTCGTCTTTTGCTTCATTGTGTTGATGATAATAATGTGAAATTTGGGTGCAAAGGTAATACTTTTTAATTAAAAATGGAAAATTGGGAATTGAAATTTCATCATTTTACTGTATTCTTAGCGGCTATCTTTAAACTTTTGTGTAACTTTGCTATCCTTTTAAGAAAAGGGAAAAGATACACAAAAGTTTATATGTCTCAACAAGTAAGTATTTTAAGGTATGGAGCCTGCCTGCGTCGTATGTGGCGTGTGGCGGCTGTTTGTTTGTTGTGCGTTATGCCGATGTGGGTAATGGCGCAGGGTGTGAATGAGGTGTCGGCTACGGATGTGCAGACGAAGGGCATTGTCTCGTATGTGCAGCACGTGATGGGCTTCAACAGGGCTGTGCCGCAGGAGAAGGTGTATATGCACTTTGACAATACAGGCTATTTTGAAGGGGAAACGATTTGGTTCAAGGCGTATGTGACGCGTGCTGACAATGGACGTCCGACAGACTTGAGCAAGGTGTTGTATGTGGAACTGCTGAATCCGAGTGGAGATGTGGTCAAGACACAGAAATATTATATCAATGAGGAGGGGCAAGCACATGGTGACGTGAAGGTCGATTCATTGTTCGGCACAGGTTTCTATGAGGTGCGTGCATATACACGTTATATGACGAACTGGGGTGTGAACGCTGTGTTCTCAAGAGTATTCCCTGTGTTCAAGACGCCAGCTAAGGAGGGTGACTATACGGATTTGACCATTGACACGCGTTTGTATCAGGAGCGCAATCCCAACAATCGTGACCAGCAGGACTCACTCTACATGAAGGCTGTGAAGGAGGGCATCTATTCAGACAATGAGGCGAAGACGGTGAGTGTGCAGTTCTATCCAGAGGGAGGTGATATGGTGCAAGGGAAAAAATGTCATGTGGCGATGCTGGCAGTAACGGATGATGGACGTCCTTATCGTGGAGAAGGTTTTGTGGTGAACAAGCAGGGCGATGTGTTGGCGACAGTGCAGACGGACACATTGGGTAGGGGAGATTTTACGGTCATTCCAGATGCATCGGGACTGTCGATGAAGATGATGAACGGAAAGAATAAGGAACAGGTCTATGCGTTGCCTGCAGCACGACGTGAAGGATGTGCGCTGACGCTGGATGTGGTGAGTGACGATGTACTGGCAACGCTGCAATGCACGGGTGGCGTGTGTGGCGAACTGATTGGCTATGCATTGATGAACAACGGTAATATTTATTATTGTGATACTTTGGTGGCATCACCTCTGATTGAGTTGGAACTGAATCGTGAGCAGATGAAGGAGGGAGTGAACCAAATGACGGTGTTCAACAGCAATGGACAGGTGTTGGCAGACCGCTTGTTCTTCATCTGTCCGAAGCCATCGGTAACGGACAGTATTTCATTTACGGCTGAATCTGCGTGGTTAAAACCTTGTGGAAAGGTGACGTTGAATGTGCAGACCTTGCCCAACGCGATGTTCTCCTTCTCAGCGATGGATGCGATGGCGATGCCTGGTGAAAAGCGCGGCAATTTGAAGACGTGGATGTTGTTGAGCTCAGAGGTGAGGGGATATATCGACCATGTGGATTACTATTTTGAATCAGATGACCAGGAGCACCGCAAAGCATCGGACATGCTGATGCTGACGCAAGGATGGAGACGCTACAACTGGGAAGAGATGGCTGGTCTCACCCCCAGAGAGAAGTTGCAGCCAGTGGAAGACAAGTTTTATGTGTTTGGCAAACTGAACGAATATCGCAAGCATAATCCTGTTAACGATGTGGATTTGGAACTGATTCTCTATAATCAGTACGGACAGAGTCTGACGGGTAACACGAAGACAGACAAAGATGGTAATTATGTGTTTGGATTGCCGTTTATGGATGGTGAGTGGAAGATGTTCTTCTATACCCGTATCAATGACAAGAAGAAGACGTTCCGCGTGGGAGTGGACAGGCAGATTTCACCTACACCACGCTATATCAGTCCTGTGGAGGCCAGTGTGAAGATGCCTAAGGGACCGAACATGTTTGTGCATAGCGAAGACGAGCCTGTGCCAGAAGGTGAGGAATTCATCCCTATCACACAGAAGAACATCGTGTTGCAAAATGTGACGGTGAAGGCGAAACGTCGTTATTTCACGAATGATGACTTCAAGTTCAAGAACGAGAACTATGCTCGCAAGTGGGCATCCTTGTATTATGATATTGACCGTGAACTGGATAATATTCGTGACCGAGGCGAAGAAGAACCCACCATATTTGAACTCTTGGCAAAGAAGAACGCCATGTTCAACAACCCTGAGTGCATCGACTTGCCGATAGTAGGAGGAGATCCAGATACGACTGGATGGGCTGACTGGTATGGTCACATGTCATACGGTCATCAGCCTATTGAGTGGATCGTGGACAATGGTGAAACGATGAATGCTGGTGCTATCACCTCGGAGACAAGTGCAGCGGGTGACACGTTCTTCCCGATGTGGCTGGATGAAATCAAGAGTGTTTACATCGCACCTTACGACCCCGATTACGACAGTCGCGCAGCTGCCCGTGGAGCTTTAGGTGAAACGCCAGGAGAGGTAGGGGATGACAAGAGCAACCACGTGAAGATTTATCTCTATCTGCACCATCGCTTCACGACGGAGAGCAACAAGGGCATCCGACGTACCTATTTCCAAGGGTTCAATGAAATATCCACGTTCCAGATGGAGGATTATAATGTCATTCCACCTATGGCGGATTTCCGACGCACCATATATTGGGCACCTGAAGTGAAGGCTGACGAGGAGGGCAAGGCAAAGATTGAGTTCTTCAACAACTCCACTTGTGAGGAAATGTACATCAGTGCGGAGGGTATGACGCCAGAAGGCAAATTTGTATTGAAGGATTAGGGTTAAAAAACGTCAAAAACCATCAAAGTGTCGGTTTGTTTCAAATATTATGCCTAACTTTGTCGGAACTTTCTGTGTTAGCGGATTAACGTAAAGGATATATGGCTTTTGTCCGTATAGAATGAAAAAGATTAAGAAACAAAACGATGAATTTTAAGAAACCTCTAATTGTCGCGACATTAGGCGTTCTTATAGGTACTGGAATGCTGATGTCATGTGGAGGGCATTCCGACGAGACAGAAAACGAAAAGAAAGAGAGGGTCAATGCTATTGACTCTCTTGTTCGTGCCCGTTTGGCTGTGGATCCGGAGGATGCGCTTGCATGCGTGGATAGTCTGGAAAAGACGGAGGAGGTGAGTGAGGTTTTGTTGAGTTATCTTCGTGGTACCATTTATCATGGGAAGAGGCAGAAAGCCACAGCAGAACTGTATTTTGAAAAGTCATTGAGGGGAGACGACTTGCAGCATGAGAGTGAGGAATTATTCTATAAAGCAAGCGATTGCCTTTCTGCATTCTATGCAAATCGAGGTGATTATGTAGATGCATTGGAGGTGGCGAAAAGGGCTTATGAGGTGTCTTTGAACGATAAGTCTCCTTCTGGCATACGTTGGACGGCTGTCATCCTGCATGGAATGGGCTATTTCCAGACGCAATTGGGTTTGAGGGAAGAGGCTGAAAGAAATTTCAGTTTGGCATATATGGCACTCTCACAGACGGTGAAGTCGGATCAAAGTTATGAAAGCTTGCGTACTTATGCTCGTGTGACGTACAACATTTTGGATGCATACACTACTTCTAAACAGTATGATAAGGCGATAGGATGGGTGGCATCGGCAGAAGAAGCAGCTGACCGTTTGGTGGAACATCCACAGGCAACGACAAGGGATAAGGCAAACTATGTGGGTGGTGTGGCTATTCATAAGGCATTGGTGATGTTGAAAATGAATGCCCTCCCATCAGCGGAAGAATCCTATAACAAGGCGAAGAACCTGGGCTATTTCGACACCTCATACGGTCTCTTGGAACAGGCGCATTACCTCAGAATGGCAGAACGATGGGATATGTTGGCAGATATGATGCCAAGATTGGATTCTGTGGCGCAGGCATGGGATGTTCCTATGTCGCTCCATACTGTTCAGACGTTTATGGCACCGCAATTCAGTGCTTACATTCAGTCAGGTAGAAAGGACAAAGCATTGGAAGTGGCTGAAAATATTGCTACAATGATGGATTCGGTTGTTGCGTATGAGACGGATGATAAGATGAGGGAAATCTCTATCATTGCCGCTCAGAAAGACCGACATACGGCAGAAGCTGAAGCATGTGCCATGCAGGCTTGGCGATGGGTGAAGATATTGAGTGCCGTATTGGCGGTCTTGATACTGTGCATCATCGCTTATGTGGCATATTGCATCATCAGGAAGAAAAAGAGCACGACAAATAATTAGTAATAAAAAAGTACAAACAATAATAATACAATTATGAAAGAGCTTGCATTAAAGTATGGCTGCAATCCTAATCAGAAGCCATCACGCGTCTATATGGAGGAGGGCGAACTCCCTATCGAAGTGCTTAACGGTCGTCCAGGTTACATCAATTTGCTCGATGCCTTCAATAGTTGGCAGTTGGTCAAGGAACTGAAGGCGGCTACTGGTATGCCATCGGCTGCTTCGTTCAAGCATGTTAGCCCAGCTGGTGCAGCTGTAGGTGCTCCATTGAGTGACACGCTGAAGAAGATTTACTTTGTGGATGACGTGAAGATTCCACTTACTCCGATTGCTACAGCTTATGCACGTGCTCGTGGTGCTGACCGCATGTCTTCATTTGGTGATTTCATCGCGCTCTCTGACACTTGTGATGAGGCTACAGCTACTCTTATCAAGCGTGAGGTGAGTGATGGTATCATTGCTCCTGATTATACACCAGAGGCATTGGAGATTCTTCGTGCTAAGCGCAATGGCACTTATTGCGTCATCAAGATGGATCCCAATTATACCCCTGCACCCATCGAACGCAAGCAGGTGTTTGGTATTACATTTGAGCAGGGTCGCAATGAGATTGACCTGACGGGTGACAACCTCTTCGAGAACATACCAACTGACAACAAGGACATTCCTGCTGATGCAAAGCGAGACCTCAAGATTGCACTCATCACACTGAAATACACGCAGTCGAACTCTGTCTGCTATGTGAAAGACGGACAGGCTATTGGCATTGGAGCTGGTCAGCAGAGCCGTATCCATTGTACTCGTTTGGCTGGTAACAAAGCTGACATCTGGTGGTTGCGTCAATGTCCAAAGGTGTTGGCATTGCCATTCAAGAGCGACATTCGTCGTGCTGACCGCGACAACACCATTGATGTGTATATTGGCGATGAATACGAGGATGTACTGCGTGAAGGCACTTGGCAGAACTTCTTCACTGAAAAGCCTGAGCCTCTCACGATGGAAGAGAAGAAAGCATGGTTGGCGCAGAATACGAATGTGTGTCTGGGTTCTGATGCGTTCTTCCCATTTGGTGACAACATCGAACGTGCCCACAAGAGTGGTGTGCAGTACATTGCTCAGGCTGGTGGTTCCGTGCGTGATGACAATGTCATTGAGACCTGCAACAAGTACGGTATCGCTATGGCATTTACGGGCATCCGCCTCTTCCATCATTAATAATTGTCAATGATCAATTTTCAATTCTCAATTATCTAAGTGGCTTCAGATAACGAAATCCAGTATGCCATCATGAATGGCATCAACTTTGGTAAGGCGAAGAGCGAGAAGAAGGAAGACCCCAACAAGGTGAAGACTAAAGCTCGAAAAAAGGCCTATCAGACAGGTTCCCATAAGTCGGGTGCGGCTAAGCATAAGGCAGAGATACGCCAACGTGTGAAGAACCGCGCCTCCCAACGCAAAGGTTGAGAATCATCTGTCAACAATGGATAATGGACAATTCAAGACAACGATGCGATATCTCCATATCGCGTTAGTGCAATTGTTCATTGTCCATTGTTTTTTGTTCACCTCCTGTAATCAACCCAAGACGGACAATGCAGGAGAAAAATCCCCATACGCATCAGCCTCCACCAACAGCAATCCCCATTTCGACCTTCCCGACATTCAGCAGAATGGCGAACTCATCGTACTCACCCTCTATGGCCCTGAAAGTTACTTCGAGTTCAGAAGCGAAGACTTTGGCCTCCAATTCATGATAGCACGAGAATACGCCAAAAGTATTGGTGTAAGTATCCGAGTGGATATATCTCGAAATCAAAGGGATTTGATTCGGAAACTCAAGGAAGGAGAGGGCGATTTCATTGCTTGCCAGTTGGACATCGTCGATTCACTGCTCACTCAGGTGAACTTTGTGGGAGAAACGGAGTTGACCACCTTCATGGACAGCGTTTCGCGTCAACGCAAAGATGACTCGCTTCGTCCACGCCAACATGCCACATGGGGAGTACGCAAGGATTCTCCATTATTGACGGCT
>JAEEGJ010022215.1_pt1 | contig 13506 bp, 11 predicted proteins | sample 8958761 | NCBI WGS metagenome assembly JAEEGJ01 (sample SAMN16246546, study PRJNA631951) | gut metagenome | biome: gut microbiome; feature: rumen; material: RS-attached | host: Bos | place: Iran: Karaj | collected 2018-10
TAGCATGATGTCTTCTTTAGTACTTGCGGATGAGGCAGAGAACACACCGGAAGAAACGGTTGCAGCCGAGACAACTGCCGAATCCAAAGCAAAAGAGACCAAGAAGCCGGAAGAAAAGAAGCCGGCTGAGACAAAGTCGACTGAACCCGAAGAGACAAAGCCTTCCGAGAAGGCTAAGGAGACAGAACCTTCCGAGGTTGAAGAAAAAGAGCCTGCTGAAACTTCCAAAGAGGAAGAGCCTTCCGAAACAGTGGAAAAGCAGCCCGAAGAGACTAAGGCGGAGGAGCCTTCAGAGCCCACTGAAACGGCTGAAACAAAGCCTGCTGAAACAGAGGAAAAGGAGCCTGCCGGGACTGAACCTGAGGAACCTGCCGAGTCTGAAGCACCTGAAGCTGAGTCTCCCGAAACCGAGGCTCCGGCAGTATCTGACAGCAAGGAAGCAAAGGAAAGAGTCGATTATTACGGTAAGGTGAAATGGGCTTTTAACGAATCGACGGGAGTTCTTACCGTCAGTCCTGAAAAAGCTAAAAGCAAAGTGCCGATTCCTGATGATTCTGCAGGCACATACCCTTGGGTATATTACAGAAATGATATCAAGAAGATCGTTATTGCCAATGGCATAACCTCAATTGCGGCAAACACATTTAACAGCAGTTGTCCTAACCTTGAAAGTGTTACGATTGCCGGAAGCGTTACCAGAATCGGAGGTGCAGCATTTGCATACAACTATGGCATTAAATCCGTTTCCATCGGTAAAGGTGTTAAGAAGATCGAACCAGGAGCGTTTTATAATTGTAAGAACTTAACGGGTATTGTTATACCGAAGACCGTGACTGAAATCGGTACGAGTACTTTTAATGCTTGCTATGCACTCAAAACGGTTTCGTTTTCGGATGGATTAAAAACGATTGGGAATTATGCTTTCAACGGGTGTACGAGTTTAACTAAGATCGTCATTCCAAAGACCGTAACTACGATAGGAGAAGAAGCATTTCACGGTTGTGCTGACCTTGCAAGCGTTACGATAAAGGGCGCAAAAGAAATCGGAAAAAAGGCTTTTGCCGATTGTACTGCACTTAAGAGCGTATCTATATCTGGTACTTCTCTTGTAATAGGTGAAGCAGCGTTTATTGATTGCACTTTACTCAGGTCTCTTACGCTCAAGGGTGTTAGAGTTATTGGAGAAGCCGCTTTTTCAAGCTGTATATGTCTTAACAGCGTTGTAATTCCTGCAGGAACAACGGTAATTGGTGATGAAGCTTTCTATCAATGCAGTTTCCTCGGAAGTGTATCGATTCCGGGAAGCGTGAAAAAAATCGGCATGTATGCATTTGAAAATTGTACATATCTTTCCAAGCTTACGATCGGATACGGTGTTGAAGAGATCGGTGTTTGCGCTTTTTATAATTGCGCTTATCTTGGGGTCATAACGGTCCCCGGAAGTGTTAATACGATCGGATCAAATGCGTTTGAAGGCTGTGAAAGAGCAAAGATCATTACTTTGGGCTATGGTATAAAAGCTATAGATATGGAAGCTTTCAAAAATTGTGACAAAGTTGAAACATTAATAATTCCCAGCAGTGTGACCTTTTTAGGAAGTAACGCTTTCCAGAATTTAGACAACCTTACAACTGTCTACCTCACCAAGGAATTAAAAGACACTTATGGCGGCAATTCAGGCACTGTTTTCTTTGCTTCTCCGGTAAAGGATTATATAGAGTTGAATGATAATCCGTTTACGGCAAGCGGAAAGACTGCCACTGTCAAGGCAAAGAAAGTTAAGAAGAAGGCCCAGACAGTAGCTGCTTCCAAACTCTACAAGTACTCTCCTTCAACGGGAATCCTTGCAGAAAAAGTATCGGGCAACAAGAACTTCACGGTAAACAAGCTTAACGGCAACATCACAGTTAAGAAAAAGACCAAGAAGGGAACTTATAAGATCAAGGTCAGGATAATGTCGACAGGCAATGCGGAATACAAGGCTTCTGAATGGAAGACAATAACGGTCACGATCAAGGTCAAATAAGATATTTTCAGCCTGTAACAACGAGAGCCGCCTTCGGGCGGCTCTGTTATTCGGTTCATATTATCAGTGGCGGATATAAAGGAAATATACTCCCGCGGCAATCAGGATGAACTGGATTATCATGAAGGTCGGCACAAGTATCTTGAAAGACGTGTGCTTTGTCTTATGGCGGAAGATCTTCATTCCAAGGAACGCTCCCAGTCCGCCGAAGCAGGCGGCAAACAGAAGAAGGGTCTTCTCCGGGATCCTCCAGCGGCCCTTTTTTGCCTTGCCTTTGTCGACACCGTAAAGAATAAAGGTGACGATGGTCATTAACGCGTAAAATACAAGAAAAATTTTCATGTCTATATTATAATCGATGCCATGAGATTTTCGAGCAGGATTACTGAAGTATTATATAAGATATTAGTTGTGACGCTGTGCCTGGCCTTTGCCGGGGCAGCTTCTTCATGCAGTGAACTGCTTGAAGATGACGATCCTTTTGAGAGCACCTCCTATAAGCAGGGCGGGTCTTCTTCGGTGACTTCGGAAGAGACTGTACAGACTGAACAGGGTATGGGTTTTGAACGTATCAGCAGAGCATATATCCACAGTGCGTGGTATGATGTCGAGAAAGATAATCCGGCCGGATACGATACGATCGACACAGCGGTTGCTTATGCTTTGAAGTGCGTTTTTTATTTTAATGAGCCCATTACCGGCACATTTAAAGCGGTCCTTATAAAGGACGGACAAAAGCTTTTGGAGAAAAGGATAAGGCTTGAAGGCAAGGTTATTGCCGAATGCGATTTTTCCGCAGGACTGGAAGGGTTATCGACTTTCGGTGAAGGGACATATAGTATTCAGCTTGAGACGGATGGCAGCACTGTCGCGGTCTCAAGCGATATGAGGGTTGAATGATGTTTGTAGCAGACAAATGGAAGGATTATGAGATCCTTTATGCCGGCAAAGGCGAGAAATACGAGCGGTGGGGATCAGTCAGGCTTTTAAGGCCCGATCCGCAGGCTGTCTGGCCGGTAATCTCTGACGGAAAGGTCACGGAAATGAATAAGCTGCCTTCGCCTGATGCTGTCTACAACAGGAGCTCATCCGGCGGCGGAGCCTGGACAAGGCTTTCTCAGATGCCTTCTTCGTGGAAGATCTCATACGATACTCTGGGCAAAAAGCTTACATTCATAGTTGAGCCCACGAGCTTCAAGCATACGGGGCTTTTCCCTGAGCAGGCGGTAAACTGGGATTTCTGCGGCGGGCTTATCGAAGATGCCGTAAACAAGGGCAGGAAAGAAGTCCGAATATTGAACCTTTTCGCATATACGGGAGCAGCGACGCTTGCCTGTGCCGCGCACGGCGCTACGGAAGTAGTGCATGTTGATGCGTCCAAGGGCATGATCGCCCGTGCAAAGGAGAATGTTTCCGCAAGCGGGCTTAACGACAGTTATATCCGTTTTATCGCCGATGACTGTAAGAAATTCGTCGAACGCGAGATCAGGCGCGGAAGAAAATATGAGGGGATAATAATGGATCCGCCTTCATACGGCAGAGGGCCTTCGGGAGAACTCTGGAAGCTTGAAGATTCGTTTTACGATCTTGTCTCGCTGACATCGGAGCTTTTGTCGGACGATCCGCTCTTTTTTATCGCAAGCTCATACGCGACAGAGATCACTGCCCAGGCTTCCGGACAGATCCTTTCGCTCGGAATAAAAGGCGGAAAAGTCGCTGCAGGCGAGATAGGCCTGCCTGTTACGAAAATGGGCATTAATCTGCCCTGCGGTTCTGTGGCAAGATGGACTCTGAACTGACGGTTTTTGAAGGTGTACAGATCCTTTATGAAGACAATCATGTGATCGTCTGCAATAAGCCTGCGGGCATACTGTCCCAGGGCGACGGTTCTGATGCTCCGGATATGCTCACGATCCTCAAAAAATATATCAAACAGAAGTACGAAAAGCCCGGAGAAGTGTATTTAGGCCTCGTTCACAGGCTTGACCGTCCGGTATCGGGCGTAATGGTATTCGCAAGGACCTCCAAGGCTGCTTCCAGGCTTTCAGAGCAGATAAGGGCGGGAAAGACCGTTAAATGCTACAGATGCATTGTCAGCGGGATCGTTGAAGGTGAAGGAAAGCTCGAGAATTATATCCTCAAAGACTCAAAGACCAATACGGTTACCGTAACTGATGCGCCTGCCGGAGATGCCAAATTTGCAGTGCTTGAATACAAGGCTGTCCGCTCACAGGGGAATATGACGCTTGTCAACATAAAGCTCGGAACGGGCAGATCCCATCAGATAAGGGCTCAGATGGCCCATTTCGGTCATCCCATAGCTGGCGACAGAAGGTACGGAAAAGAAGGCAATGTCAATTATGACATCGCCTTGCAGTCCTACAGGTTCGAATTTGACCATCCGACCAAAAAAGAGCGCATGATCTTTGAGATTCCGGTGCCTTCATGCGCACCATGGTTTTCTTGACATTATTTCCCATAAATATTTATAATATACAGTCACAAAAAATAGACTGAAGGGTAATACGCTTTATGTACAAGAAAGTCTCAAAAGAGCTCAATTTCGTCGACCGCGAGAAGCAGGTCCTTGATTTCTGGAAAAAGAACGACATCTATAAGAAGAGCATTAAGAAGCTCGAGGACGGAGCGCCTACGTTTACGCTCTACGACGGTCCTCCGACGGCTAACGGCAAGCCGCATATCGGACATATCAAGACGAGAGTCATTAAGGACGTTATCCCGAGATATCATGCAATGAAGGGCGAGAACATCGTCTTCAAGGCAGGCTGGGATACACACGGACTTCCTGTCGAGCTCGAAGTCGAGAAGGCTTTGGGTATCAACGGCAAGCCTCAGATCGAGGGCTACGGCGTTGAGCCTTTCATCAAGAAGTGTAAGGAATCTGTCTGGACCTACAAGGACCAGTGGGAGCACATGAGCGACCGCGTCGGTTTCTGGGCTGACATGGAGAACCCTTACGTCACATACGACAACAACTACATCGAGTCCGAGTGGTGGGCACTGAAGCAGATGTGGGACAAGGGCCTTATCTACAAAGGCCACAAGATCGTTCCTTACTGCCCGAGATGCGGAACCGCTCTTTCTTCTCACGAAGTTGCACAGGGCTATAAGACCGTCAAGGAAAGATCCGCTGTCGTAAGATTTAAGTGCGTTGACGAGGATGCTTATTTCCTCGCATGGACGACAACACCGTGGACACTTCCTTCAAACGTTGCACTCTGCCTTAATCCTGACGCAGAATACTCAAAAGTTAAGGCTTGTGACGGTTTTACGTATTACATGGCTACGGCACTTCTCGACACGGTTCTCGGCAGCCTTGCCAAGGACGGCGAGAAGGCATACGAGATCCTTGAGTCTTACAAGGGTACTGACCTTAAGGGCAGATCTTATGTCGCTCTTTATGAAGGTGCTGCAAAGGAAGCTGCAAACCAGAAGAAAAAGGCTCACTACACAGTCTGCGACGATTATGTAACGATGGAAGACGGTACCGGTATCGTTCACATCGCGCCCGCATTCGGTGAAGACGACGCAAGAGTAGGAAGAGACAACGACCTTCCTATGGTACAGTTCGTTGATACAAGGGGTAATCTCACAGAGGAGACTCCTTTCGCAGGCAAGTTCGTTAAGGATGCGGATCCTGAGGTGCTTAAGGACCTCGACTCCAGAAATCTCCTTTTCTCTGCTCCGAAGTTCGAGCACGAGTATCCTTTCTGCTGGAGATGCGATACACCGCTGATCTATTTTGCAAGAAGCACATGGTTCATTGCCATGAGCAAGAAGAGAGACGAGCTCTTAAAGTCCAACGCAATGGTCAACTGGATGCCTGAGACCATCAGGGACGGCCGTATGGGCGACTTCTTAAGAAACGTAATCGACTGGGGTATCTCACGTGAGCGTTACTGGGGCACACCGCTTCCGGTATGGGAGTGCGAGTGCGGCCACAGACACTGCATCGGTTCCATCGAGGAACTCAAGTCAATGAGCGATGACTGCCCGGACAACATCGAGCTTCATAAGCCTTATGTTGACAACGTACACATCAAGTGCCCCGAGTGCGGCGGCAGGATGAAGAGGGTCACAGAGGTTATAGACTGCTGGTTTGACTCAGGTTCAATGCCTTTTGCCCAGTATCACTATCCTTTTGAGAACAAGGAATTCTTCGAGTCTCACTATCCCTGCAATTTCATCTCGGAGGGTATCGATCAGACGAGAGGCTGGTTCTATTCGCTTATCGCTATCTCAACAGTTCTTTTCGGAAGAGCTCCTTTTGAGAACTGCATCGTAATGGGTATCGTCCAGGATAAGGACGGCATCAAGATGAGCAAGCACTTAGGCAACGTTGTCGACCCTTGGGATGTATTGGATTCCCAGGGTGCTGATGCCGCAAGATGGTATTTCTATACGGCAAACCAGCCTTGGCTGCCTTCAAGATTCTCAAAGGAAGCAGTTAATGACGGCATCAAGAAGTTCATCGGTACGTTCTGGAATACTTATGCATTCTATGTAATGTATGCGGATATCGATAACTTCGATCCTACAAAGCATACACTCGACAAAGCAACTTTAGGCGCTATGGACAGATGGGTCCTTTCACGTCTCAATACGCTTATCAAGACAGTAACCGAGAAGATGGATGCTTATGACATCTCGCAGTCTGCAAGACTTATCCAGGACTTCACGGAAGAGCTCTCCAACTGGTACGTAAGACGCTGCCGTGACAGATACTGGGGTGCTGAAGAGACACAGGACAAGGTCAATGCTTACATGACGCTTTATACTGTCCTCGACAACCTCACAAGACTGTGCGCACCTTTCGTTCCTTTCATGACGGAAGAGATCTATCAGAACATCGTATGTTCCGTTGACGCAAATGCACCTGAGTCAGTACACCTTGCTAAGTATCCTGTAGCCGATGAGAGCCTCATCGATACAAAGCTCGAGGATGAGATGGAACTCGTTCAGGAGATCGTTACATTAGGTCACAGCTGCCGCGAGTCCGCAAGCCTCAAGAACCGTCAGCCTCTGTCTCTCATCTATGTCGTATCCGACAGGACGCTTGATGATGAATACAAGAGCATCGTTCTTGATGAGCTTAACATCAGGGAGATGGAAGTTCTTTCAGACGCTTCCAAGCTTGTTGATTACACATTCAAGCCCCAGCTCCGTACATGCGGAAAGAAGTTCGGCAAGAACCTCAATGCCGCAAAAGAGGTTATCGCAAATCTCCCCGGCAAAGAGACATACAATGCGCTCAAGGCAGGTTCCGTTAAGATCACTGTCGAGGGTGAGGAATATGAGATGACCGAAGAGGATTTCCTCATCGAGACGACACAGCCCGAGGGATTCTCAACGCAGAACTCCGGAGACCTTACGGTATCGATCTCGACTGTTCTTACAGAAGACCTCATCGAAGACGGTTTCGTCCGCGAGATGATCTCCAAGATCCAGACACAGCGTAAAGAGACCGGACTTGAGGTCACAGACCGTATCGTTCTCAAGTATTCAGGCAACGACAAGCTCGCTTCCATCATCGAAAAGAAGAAGGAATTCCTTGCTTCTGAAGTGCTTGCTACGGATATCGTTGCAGGCGAAGGCTCCAATGCCAAGGAATGGAACGTAAACGGCGAGAAGATCACATTCTCGGTCGAGAAAGCTTGAGGTTTTAGATAATGCTGACGACACTGTTCCAGTCAGGACTCGGTCCAAAAGAGATCATTTACTATGGCCTGATCGTTTTCTTTGCGCTTATGCTGTCATTCTCCATTCATGAGTTCATGCACGCATTTGTTGCTGACTGGCTCGGTGACAGCACGCCCCGCAATATGGGCCGTCTGACGATGAACCCTCTGGCTCACCTTGATCCCATAGGAACGGTCCTGTTGCTTGTGGCAGGATTCGGATGGGGTAAGCCTGTCATGTATAATCCGAACAGGCTTAACAGGTTCAAGAGCTCAAGGGTAATGAACATTATGGTCCATCTGGCTGGTGTCACCGGCAACTTCGTGCTTGCTTTGCTGTCGGGAGTTATCGCGACTCTTATCACCTGCCTGGGAAGAAACGTGATCGCAGGATCAGGCGCAGCTTCCATAGCTTTATCCACGATCGTATTAGCGTTCAGTTATACGCAGACGTTCTCGCTGATGCTGCTTGCGTTTAACCTTCTCCCGATCCCGCCTCTTGACGGCTTTCATGTGTTGGAGGAACTTCTTCCTTACAGGATCAGGAGTAAGGAAGGATACCGCAAGTTTGAGATGTTTTCGCCTTATGCCATATGGGTCGTTTTCATTCTCAGCCGCGTGACCGGATTAAACATTTTGAGCCAGGTCATCTCATGGATCGAGCTGCCTTTTGCGTTGGTGATCAACGGCGCATGCTATCTGGTCAGTCTGCCATTCGGTTAAGGGTTATTTCAGATGGCAGTATCTGCAGCAAAACCTGAAATACGAATCCATCACTTTGAAGGTCCTCTGGATCTTCTTTGTCATCTTATCGAGAAAAACGATATCGATATCTACGACATCCCGATCTCGGAGATAACATCGCAGTATATGGATTACCTTTCCGCGATGAAGAGCCTTGATATGGATGTCGCGTCCGAATTTCTCCTGATGGGAGCAACTCTTGTTCACATCAAGTCAAGGATGATGCTCCCGGGCAAGAAGAGTGACGGAACAAACGGTGCAGAAGAAGATCCGAGAGAAGAACTCGTAATCTCGCTGATGCGTTATAAGAGATGCCGCGTTTTCGCCAATGAGCTTCGTGAGCGCCGTGCGAAATATGAAGGCGCAAGATTCAGGACCAGGATGACTGCCAAAGAACTCGGCATAGATACGAAGAAGATATCGTCTGATTTCGAAAAGGACGAGTTCGAAAAAGCGATCGATGAGATCAATAACCGCAATGAACTGCGTTTTAACGACATCTCGGCTAAGATCAAGCATATCTTAAGACGTGACAAGATCTCCGTTAAAGAGAGGATGAAGTCTCTCTGGCTTACTATTACCAAGAAAGGCAAGCTGTTCTTCTCGGAACTCTTTAAAGGCAAGAAAGTCGAGAAGATCGACAGGATCGTCAGTTTCCTCGCGATACTTGAACTGGTAAGGAACAATGACATAACCGCGGAGCAGAAGGGAAGCTTCGAAGATATCTTAATTGAAGAGAAGAGAAAGTGATTATGGAAGACGAATTCAGAGTAACAGCACAAGAACTCCCGGGGGCTATCGAATCGCTTCTTTTCGTTTCAGGAGACCCGATATCGGCCGATAAGCTCGCAGAACTCTTAAACGTTAAGAAGTCTGCGGTTGAAGAGGCGCTCAAGAGCCTTGTCTCCAGATATAAGAACAATCCGTGGGGCGGACTTGAGATCAGGAAGATCGAGGAGTCCTACGCGATAATGACAAGACCCGAACAGAAGAAGTTCATCGAAAGGCTTTATGCTCCCAAGGCTCAGGTGCCTTTGTCACAGGCTTCTTATGAGACGCTGGCCGTTATCGCATATAACCAGCCCTGCACGAGAGCCCAGGTTGAGACTGTAAGAGGCGTTTCTTCAGACTCGATCATCTCAAGGCTCTTAGACCGCGGATGGATAGAGGAAGCAGGTTATCTGGACGCTCCGGGAAGACCTGCTCTCTTTGCGACATCGAAGCAGTTCCTGACGGAGTTCGGCATAGAGTCCGTAGACGATCTGCCGCCTATGGAGCTTATGAGCTATCAGACGATCAGGGATATGGAGAACTCTCTGCGTGAAGCCGCCGGCGGTGAAGACAAACAGATCACGATAGATTCGATAATGGGCGGCAAACCTTCTGAGGAAGCTCAAGGAGAGGAAGAAGACAATGGAGACGATTGAGACCATTGAGACTATAGAACGCAGTTATCAGGGACTTTCCAAAGGACATAAGGCGATAGCTGATTTCATATTGAAGAGCTATGACAAGGCCGCATACATGACGGCTGCAAAGTTAGGCGAAGAAGTCGGAGTATCCGAGTCTACGGTAGTCAGATTTACGACTGAACTCGGATTCGAAGGTTATCCCCAGTTCCAGAAAGCACTTCAGGAAGACTTAAAGTCAAAGCTCACATCGGTCCAGCGTCTTGATTATACCGACAAGTTCTCAGGCGATGCCGATGCCGTGAAGGCGGTAATGACACAGGACATCTCCAACCTCAAGGAGACATTGGAAAGCATAGACGAGAAGGAATTTGCCCGTGCGGTAGATGTTATTTTGAAAGCCAGAAAGATATACATCATGGGCATCAGGGCTTCGCAGCCCCTTTCCGAGTTCATGCACTTTTACATGGCAGTCCTTTTCGATGATGTAGTGCTCGTCAGAAGTACATGTACGAATGAACTTTTTGAGCAGATAATGCCGATAGGCGAAGGCGATGTCATGATCGGGATCTCTTACCCCAGGTATTCGGCGAGGACCATCAATTCGATGGAATATGCCAAGAAGAAGGGCGCTACGACTATCGCCATTACCGATAAGGGCGGCACTCCCATGACTGAACACGCCGATGTCGGCCTTTTTGCCAAATCGTCCATGGCTTCTTTTGTTGATTCGCTGACGGCGCCGCTGTCTCTTATCAATGCGCTTCTCGTAACTTTAGGAATGCACAGAAAAGAACACATCAAGGAATCGCTTGCTTCGCTCGAGACCCTCTGGTCCCAGTACCGTGTTTATGAGACCGGCCGTGACCGCAAGGATGACAGCGACTTTATTTTATAAGTATCAAATTAAGGAGAAACATATATGAGTATTTATCAGATTGCGATCGACGGACCTTCAGGATCAGGCAAGAGCACGCTCGCAAAGGGCGTTGCAAAGGAACTCGGCATCATGTACCTCGATACCGGCGCCATGTACCGCACATGCGCTGTCGCTTCCATTAAGAGAGGCATCAACGCCAAAGATCCCGAAGCGGTAAAGAAGATGATGGAAGAGGTAAAGATCGATGTTAAGTTCATCGACGGCGTCCAGCACATGATCCTTGACGGTGAGGACGTAACGGGCGAACTTCGTACACCCCAGACATCCATTGCCGCATCAGACGTTTCGGCTCATCCGGTCGTCAGGACCGCTATGGTATCTCTTCAAAGAGAGATCGCGAAGAACCAGACATTTGTCCTTGACGGAAGAGACATAGCATCTGTAGTTCTTCCTGATGCCAAATACAAGTTCTTCGTTGTATGCGCACCTGAAGTAAGGGCAGAGAGAAGACTTGCCGAGCTTGAGGCAGCAGGCGATCACTCACAGACAAAAGAGGAAGTATTAAGAGATATCCTCTACCGTGACGAGCAGGATTCCAAGAGAGCGACATCACCTCTCATCCAGGTGCCTGAAGCGATCGTTATAGATACCGGAAAGTACGACATTGAAGGAACTAAAGCGTTCCTGCTGTCACATCTTGACGAAGAGGATAAATGAAAGTAACCGTAGCGCAGTCATCAGGATTTTGTTTTGGCGTCAAGAATGCCGTAGCGGCTGCGGAAGAGGCAGTCAGTAACAGTGCGGGCGGCAAGCTCGTTATGCTCGGCGAGATCGTCCATAACGGTTATGTGGTCGACAGACTTTTGCAAAGAGGATTTACCATCTGCGAAACGGCGGAGGAATGCCCGGAAAAATCTGTTGTGATAATCAGGGCACACGGAGTAAAACCATCAGATATTGCTATTTTGAAAGCAAAAGAATGCGAGATCAGGGACATGACATGTCCGTTCGTGTCCAAGATACATAAGATCGTCAGGGAACACGCCGAAAACGGGATGAATATAATAATCGCAGGCACAAAAGGGCATCCCGAGGTCACGGGAATTTTGGGCGAAGCGGAAGGAACCGGTGTGAAAACAGCCGTCATAAAATCTCCCGAAGATCTCGAAAACCTTGATTTTCCGCTGTCTTCAGCGATTTTGGTGTCGCAGACGACATTCTCTTCGGAAGTGTTCAAAGATATTTGTAAAAAAGCCGAAAATCAAATTGCATTTAAATATCTTTTTGATACAATATGTATTACGACTGAAAGTAGGCAAAAGGAAGCCGCGTCGCTCTCTGGGGAATCTGATTCGATGCTAGTCATCGGCTCGTCTCACAGTTCGAACACCACTAAGCTTTTGGACATCTGCAAAGGTCGCTGTGCAAGAACATTCCTTGTAAACTCCGCCGAAGAGGCCGGAAGGTTGATTGCCGAAGGCAAGATATTACCGGAAGACCGGGTTGGGATTACAGCGGGTGCATCTACACCGGAAGCTATTATTTTGGAGGTTGTTCAAAAAATGAACGAAGACGAGAACAAGAAGAACGAGAATCAGAATGTTGACAGCGAGTTTGCCAACGCTCTTGATTTATTAGCGCAGGTCAGGAGAGGCGCCATTGTTAAAGGTACTATCACATCAGCTGATAGCGATTTTGTTTACGTTGACGTCCATGACAAGTCCGAGGGTAGGATCGCAAGAAGAGAATTTGAATCCGATCCTGATTTTGATCTTGATAAGGCAGTTGCCGAGCATGCAGAAGTTACCGTTAAGGTAAGAAGCATCAAGAACTCAGATCAGGGCAAGGAGATCATCCTTTCCAAGAACGATGTAGAGGCTGAAAAGGGCAGAGCCGAGATCGAAGAGGCTTTCAACAGCAAGACTCCCATCGAAGTTAAGATCACACGCACCGTCAAGGACGGTCTCATCGGTACTTTCAAGGGTATCGACGTATATATCCACAGAACACAGATCAAGCACGGCGAAGTTAAGGATCTTGATCCTTACATCGGCCAGACAATGGAGATCCGTATCACAAAGTTTGACACCGAGAAGGGCAGACTCAGAATCTCCGGCAGCCACCGCGTTATCGCTTCCGAGGAGCGCGCAAAGAAGTCTGCAGAAGTCTGGGACAACATCGAGGAAGGCAAGCGCTACATTGGTACAGTCAGAAGCCTCGTTGATTTCGGTGCTTTCATCGATATCGGCGGCGTAGACGGACTCGTACATGTTTCCGAGCTTTCTTGGAGCCGCAATGCTAAGCCTTCTGACGTTCTTAAGGTTGGCGATCAGGTTGAGGTCTATGTTAAGTCCTTCGATAAGGATACAAAGAAGATCTCCCTCGGTTACAAGAGACTTGAGGACGATCCTTACTACAACATCGAAGAGAGAATGCCTTTGGGCTGCATCGTTAAGGGTACAGTAGTACGTCTCACCAAGTTCGGTGCTTTCGTACAGCTCGAACCCGACCTCGACGCTCTCTGCCATGTTTCCCAGATCTCTTCTGAGAGACTCGACAAGCCCGAGGATGCTCTCCATGTTGGTCAGGAAGTTCAGGCTCAGGTTACAGAGATCGATCCCGAGAAGAGAAGGATCTCCATCTCCATCAAGGCTGTTGCTCCTATCGATCCCGTAAAGAGTGAAGAAGAAGCTGCTGAGGAAGCACCTGCAGAGGAAGCTCCCTCTGATGGCGAAGAGGCTTGATTTT
>JAEEGJ010022221.1_pt1 | contig 13505 bp, 9 predicted proteins | sample 8958761 | NCBI WGS metagenome assembly JAEEGJ01 (sample SAMN16246546, study PRJNA631951) | gut metagenome | biome: gut microbiome; feature: rumen; material: RS-attached | host: Bos | place: Iran: Karaj | collected 2018-10
TTCGTTCTGCATGATGCCGAGGAAGTTCACCATCTGGTTGCAGAGCGTGGCGAGGTGGGACGCGGGGGCGCTGGTGATCTTGCCGGGGACGCCGCCGAGGCCTTCCTGGATGAGCTGCTTCAGCGACCAGCCGGCGCAGTAGCCCGTGAGCATGGAAAGGTCGTGCAGGTGGATGTCGGCGTTGCGGTGCGCGTTCGCGATCTCGTCGTCGTAGATCTCGGAGAGCCAGTAGTTCGCGGTGAGCGCGCCGGAGTTGGAGAGGATGAGGCCGCCGACGGAGTAGGTGACGGTGGAATTTTCCTTCACGCGCCAGTCGTTGACTTTCAGGTAGTCGTTGATGGTGGTCTTGAAGTCGATGATCGTGTTCGCGGTGTTGCGCAGTTTTTCGCGCTGGCGGCGGTACAGGATGTACGCCTTCGCGACGTCGGCGTAACCGGCCTGAACGAGCACGGATTCCACGCAGTCCTGAATGTCTTCGACGGCGATCAGCCCTTCCTTGATCTTCGGCTCGAATTCGGCGGTGACTTTCAGCGCGAGAAAGTCGATGACGGACGGATGATAGTTCTTCTCCTGCGCCTCGAAAGCCAGCTTGATCGCATCTGAGATCTTCGTGATGTCGAAGTCGATGACTTTGCCGTTGCGTTTCTGGACTTGATACATTTTTTTTGACCTTTTCTTTTTGAAATGTTTATTGATAAAAAATGGTTAGGAATTCGTTTCGGGGGATTCCGCGGTGTCGACGCCGCGGAGCTGCGCGTTCGGGATGAACTTGCGGACGGCCTCCAGCGCGCGTGCCATCTCGTCGTCCGGCATCGCGCTCAGTCCGGCTCCGAGCAGGTCGCCGGAGTCCTTGAACTTCTGGAGGAAATAATGCGGCGCTCCGGCGTGCTCGCGGGCGATCTCCGCGAGGTCGTCCACGGTATGGAACTGGCGGACGACGGTCGTGCGGAATTCATAGTAGTCCAGCGGGGCGGATTTGAGGTAGGCCGCGCTCTCTTTCACGCGGTCCGCCATGCCGGTCACGCCGGTCGTCTCGTCGTACTTCGCGTACGTGTTCTTTACGTCCATCGCCACGGCGTCCACCAGGTGGCGTTCCACCACGTCCTTCAGGCGGTCCGGGAACGAGCCGTTCGTGTCGAGCTTGATCATGAGCTTGTACGACCTCAGGAGCTCCAGCAGGTCGGCGAGGTCGGGCCGGAGCATCGGCTCGCCGCCCGTGATGCACGCGCCGTCCAGGATCTTTCCCCGCTTCGACAGGAAATCCTTCAGCTCGTCGAACGAGATCATGACGGAATCTTCCTCAGGCACGACCACGAGCGAGGCGTTGTGGCAGAACGGGCACCTGAAGTTGCATCCGTGCAGGAATATGGTGCACGCGACCTTGCCGGGATAGTCCAGCAAAGTCAGTTTCTGCAGTCCGAAATGTGAGTCGGCGTTCATTTGAGCGTGGAAAGAAGAAGGATGGTGGGAAATGAGGAAAAACCACAACATCTTGTGGTGTTGCGGCATAATATACTACAAGGTGTAGAAAAATACAACAGGCAAACGAAAAATACACAAAAGATTTATTTTTCATGAAAAATGTTGCAATCCGTGTGCCGAAAAGACCCCTTTTCATGCCGGGAAAAACAATCGTTTCTTATTGGTAATCAGTAAAATGAAAAACAATGTTACCAGCTGATATATTTTCCCGAAAAAAAGATGAAAACAGGGCTTGAAAAAGCATTGCCGTTGACAGGGGGGGCAAAACGCCGGGGAGGACAAGCCCTCCACTTGAAAGGTGCCTTGCTTCGCAACGGCACGGGGACTCTATCGGTCACCCTTCGGGGATTCCGCGAGGAGAGATTTCCTTGTGGCGGGGGAGGTAGCCGAACTTGTAGTAGAGCAGGCAGCCGAGCATGAGCGCGGGGAAGAACGTCGCCGCGAGGAGCCCGGCCTTCAGGTCGTCGCCGAAGAACGACGAGATGGTCCCGACGTACACGGGGCCGAGGCCGCAGCCGAAGTCGCCGGGCAGGGCGAGCAGCGCGAACATGGCGGTTCCGCCGAGCGGGACCGCGACCGAGGCCGTGCTGAAGACGCCCGCCCAGAGAATGCCCGCCGCCCAGCCGCAGAGGGCGCATCCGGCGAGCGCGAAGGCGGGGTGGGGGGCGAAGACGGCGGTCAGGTAGGCGGCGATGCTGAGGATGCAGCTCACGATGAGGCAGTTGATGAGGTTGAGGCGCGTGCTGAAGACGGCGTAGAGCGTGCGGGAGAGCCCCATGAGCAGGGCGAAGAGGCACGGCCCGGCGAGGTCGCCGACGGCCTTGTCCACGCCCAGGGCGGATTCCGCGAACGAGGATGCCCACTGGTTCATGCAGTGTTCGGAGGCGCCGGCGCAGAGCATCATCACTGCCATGAGCCAGAACACGGGGAGTTTGAAGAGTCCGAGCATGCCGAGGCCCTGTTTCCCCTCGTCGATCAGCGGCCGCATCGGCACGAACAGGAAGTAGATGCCGTCGGCGAGCGGGACGGCGGCCCAGACGAGCGCGAGCAGCCGCCAGTTGTCGAGCCCGAAAAGGTGGAAGAACAGCGTGGAACCGAGCACGACGATCATCTGGCCCCAGCAGTAGAACGAATGCACGAGGCTCATGGCGGCGGCCTTGCGTTTGAACGGGCATGCCTCGACCACGGGGCTGGTCACGGCCTCCACCACGCCGCCGCCGACCGCGTACAGTGCGACCGCGCAGGTCAGCCCGGCGAGCGGGGCGGGGAAGAGTTCCGGCAGGACGGTCATGAGCGCGAGGCCCGCGGCGGAGCAGAACTGCCCGACGACGAGCGTGACGCGGTAGGAGATCCTGTCGGCGAGCTTGGCGCAGGCGAACGCGACGCACATCTGAAGCCAGAAATTGCCGATGAGGAGATACGAGAGCTGTTTGAGCTCAAGATCGTAGGCGCCCTTGAACCAGAGGAAAAGCAGCGGCGCGAAGTCGTTCACGATGGCCTGCGTGACGTAGCTGACGTTGCAGGCGTGCATGGTGTGGATGTAGCTGTCACGGATACTCATGATGAATTCGGACAAAATGATTCGGGGACATTTTTTCCTATTAAAATACCACCCCGTACGGACGATTTCAAACGCCAAAACGGAAACGAACCGATTTTTATGCGGATGCGCGCATTTCCCGTCCGCACCGCTTCCTCATGCCGGGCTTGACATCCGGACGAAAGTGTGCTATAGTAAGGACGCCTCTAAAGAACGGTTTTCGATCGGTTTTTTAGAGATTCCTGTACGTCATGATGCCGGCTCAAGCCGGAACCGCCGCATTGCAATCACCCCGGAAAGAGGCGCTGCCCGCCCGGACCGGACGGCAAACATCCATCGCATATTCGTTTTATGAAATCAACGGTCAAAACAATAGCAAAAGCGGGTTTGAACGGTTTCTTCAGGTGCCTTGCTGTTTTCAACAGAAAGAGCCAGCCGCGGGATCCACGCAGGATCCTGCTTGTCGCCGGGGGGTATCTGGGAGACACTTTCTGGGCGCTGCAGACGATCCCGCTGCTGAAAAAGGCATATCCGGAAGCGGAAATCCATGTCGCGGGGCGGCCGTTCATCCGCGACCTGGCGAATGCCGTCGTCCCGGATCATTGCATTCACGAGGCGGCGATCGTCAGCGACCGGACGCGGGACGCGGGCGGTCTTTCCACGTTAAAACGGGATGCGGTGTCCTTGCGGAAGACCGTTTGTCCGGACTTGACCTTCGACCTGATGTGCAACCGGTATTCCGCCTGGTTCTGCCGTTATCTGAACTCATATACCGTGGGAATGGACATTGCGGAAGAGGCTTCGCCGCTGTATTCGTTTTGCACAAGGAGGGAACGGATCCCGTCCATCCACCTGGCATACAGGCCGCTTTCCATCGTGAATCAGTTCCTCGGTCAACCCGATTCGCAGGAAATCGAGCTTGTGCCGCCTGTACCCGCCAGGACGCGGTCCATGGTTTTCTCCAAATTGGGGCTGGACTCCGCGGACCGGATCGTCATGCTGATTCCCGGGGCGGGCTGGCCGGCAAAACGGTGGGCTCCGGAAAAGTTTCATCTGCTGGCGAAACATCTTTCGGAAAGGGGATTCCGGATCGTCCTTTCCTGTGCGCCGGATGAAAAGGAGTTGTGCTCAATGATCTCGGAAGGCATTGCGGGAGCCCGGACGATTTGCGGATCCCTTTCCGACACTGTTTCCCTGCTGCCGCATTGCCGCGCCGTAGTGGGAAACGATTCCGGAGTGGCGCATCTGGCGGCCGCTTTCGGCATCAGGACCATCACCCTGTTCTGCCAGACGAATCCCGCTTTTTGCGGGCCTCTCGGACAGCAAAGCCGCGTCCTGCGTGCCGCATGTCCGCATCTGCCGCGGGAGAACGAGCATTTCTGCCTCGGAGGTCCACGATTGACCTGTGAAAAAAAGGAGCGGATGAACTGTTCCGTGCAGGATGCGCTGGAAATGATCATCCGGCCGTAGCGCGGGCGGAGTTCGGAAGTTGAGATGAGTTCCGTCCGTTTCTACGGATACGGGATTTCGCGGGGCGTCTGCCGTTTTTTTTCCATGCCGAACGGGAAGGCGCGGCGGAACATGAGGCGGATATGAAGCAGGACCATGCGCCCGTTGTCGCGGAACGGCCGGAAATGCGAGACGCGTTTTCCCGGCGGATCGTAGTGCGTGGAGATCGGGACTTCGGCAAGGTCCAGCCCGGCCCACATGCAGCGGACGAGGAGTTCCGTCTCGAATTCGTAGCGAAGCGGGGTGCAGCGGATGCGGGAGACGTACGGGAGCGGATAGGCGCGGAATCCGCTCTGCGAATCGGAAATGCGTTTGCCTGTCTCGAGCAGGAAACAGAAGTCGGAGAGCGCGCGCCCGATTTTGCTTCGGCGCGGGACGTTCGGCACGGAAAAGTCGCGGACGCCTGCCACGACGGTCCGGCCGCCGGACTCCAGCAAAGGCAGGAAACGCCGAATGTCCTCCGGGTCGTGCTGGGCGTCGGCATCGAGCGTGATCATGTAGTCGTAGCCGCGGGGTGCGAGCGTGCGGATGGCGGTCAGGAGCGAGGCGCCTTTGCCGAGGTTGCGCGGGTGGCGGACGACTTCGACGTCTGTGTCCTCGTAGAGCTTCGCGAGGTCGATGTCGTCCGAACCGTCGTCGATGACGAGCACGTCGCGCATCACGGCGCGGGCGCGTTCGATCACGGCGGGGGCCGTGGCGGCATGGTTGAAGACGGGGATCACGCAGCAGCAGCGCATGAGCTCAGTCTCCTTCGTTCATTCCTTGCGGAATGTCTGCCGGAGGAGTTCTTCCGGGCCGGAGCCGTCCGGGATCTCGGTCGTGCCGCCGCGTTCGATCAGCAGGACGGTCAGCTTCCCGGATTCGAACCTGAAGACCATGACGCGTTTGATCCAGGGCATTTCGAAGAAGTTGGAGACTTCGTCCCAGAGAACGTTGAACCGGTCGAGTGCGTCCATGTAGATGCCGGGTCCGGTGAGCCTGAGCGAGATGGCGGCTTCGCAGGGCGGCGTGGTCGGGAGCGTGCCGACGAAGAGGTGTCCGCGCCCGAGGTGGCGTCCGTGCTCGAGGTAGTCGTTGAAATACTCCAGGTTCTGTTCGTGGCAGCCCTGCCGCCCGAAGTCGATGATCGCGGTTTCGCGGACGGAATCGACGGAAGCGTCGCGGTGGGCGAGGATGGCGGCGAGGATGTAGGTGCGGACCTTCGTGTCGCCGCGCCGGAAGTTGTCGAGTCCGCAGACGTGCGGGAATTCGTCCTCCGGCGCGGAGACCTTCGTCCTGGCGTCCTGCGTGTCCTCGCCGTCGTAGGCGAGCCCGCGGCGCCAGGTGCGGAAGCTGAGGCCGTCGGCCGTGACGCCGCCGATGATGTGCCAGGGATAGACGCGGTTCATGATGCGGCCTCCAGGATGATGACGGCGTTCAGGCCCCCGAACCCGGAATTCATGCAGAGGACGCGGGGGCGTTCGAGTTTGCGGATCTCGGTCGAGACGTATTTCGCGGCTTCCGGTTCGGGCGTGACCAGGGACGTCTGGGGCGGGATCAGCCCGGTTTCCAGCATGCGGACGCCGACCACGGCTTCCACGAGCCCGGCGCCGGCGAGCGTATGGCCGCAGGCGCCCTTCACGGAGAGCATCGGCACCGAGCGTTCGCCGAACACGCGCCGGATCGCCTGGATCTCCATGTCGTCGTTGTAGCGGGTCCCGGTGCCGTGCCCGATGACCGCGCCGATGTCGTCCGGGGAGAGTCCGGCCTGGTCGAGCGCGTGGACGATGGCTTCGGAAAGCGCCTCGCCGTGCGGCATGGGGGCGGTGATGTGGACCGCATCGCAGCTCATGCCGCCGGAGGCGAGCACGGCACGCGGCTTCATGCCGAGTTCCGCGGCTTTCTTCGCGGAGCAGATGTTCACGATGGACGCGGCGTCGCCGAGCAGCAGTCCGTCGCGGTTCCGGTCGTACGGACGTGCGATCGTGCGGGCGAGGGCGCGAAGCGTGGCGAACCCGGAAAAGAGGAATTCGCTGACGTAGTCGGTGCCGATCACGACGGCGGAGTCGAGGCGTCCGCTGCGGATGTGGTGGAACAGCGAGACGAACGCCGAGTTCGAGGATGCGCAGGCGGCGGAAACGACGCGTCCGTTGTCCTTGCCGCATACTTTCAGGGCGTGTTCCAGCAGCATGTCGCACGTGCAGCGGCGTTCCGGGTTGTCGATGTATTCGATTTCGCCGACCGTGCTGGCGAGGAAAAGCTCGGCGTCGCGGGGCATCTTCTTCGCGGTCGGTGCGAGGTAGTCCAGGAAGAACGCCGGGATGTCCTTCGTGCCGTTCACGTCCGCGCCGGGTGCCATGGCGGCCAGCGAGGTGGAGAACTTCTCGTTGTGGAAGCGGGAGCAGTCGGAGAAGGCGGCGTGGTTGTTCAGAAGTCCGTTCCAGCAGGCTTCCACGCCCGGTCCGAACGCGGTATACAGGTCGCAGTCGACGATGACGGGAGTGCGGTCATTCATGGTTGATCCCGCCCTCCTTCCAGCGCTTCAGGAATTCGTCCCAGAAAAGCGGGATGTGCCACAGCGGGGTGTAGTCGCGGGCGTCGATGAAGATCTGCGTGGTGCAGCCGGTGGCGGCGACCCGGCCGTCTTCCAGCCGGACCGCGTACTCGATGTTGATGCGGGGCGCTTCCGTCCAGACGAGCGCTGCCGAGGTGGTGAAGAACTCGCCGCAGCGGACGGGGATGCGGTAATCGTATTCGTCGTGGTAGAAGAGCGCGGAAACGTGCTCATTTTCCAGGTGGCCGGTGTCGAAGCCGCAGGTGCGGGCGAGTTCGGCATAAGCCGCTTCGAAGAATTTCGCGTAGTTGCCGTGCCAGGCGATTTTGAGCGGATCGGATTCGCTGAACTGGAGACGGTGCACGACGCTGGCTTCGATCGGGGGCGGAGCGCCGGGTTCCCGTTCAAAATACTGCTTGGGATCCGGTTGTCTCATGATGCGCTTTCTTCAGGCGCGAAGATCAGTTTCGCCGCGGAAATACGTTTTCCCTCATTGTTCATGAACGATGCATTCGCCGCCCAGGTTTCCGCCTCTTCTCCCGATTCCAGCTCAAGTTTCAGCGTGACCGGCAGGTCCGGCGTGATCATGCGGAGATAATTGATGCGGCGGACTCCGGCGAGACGGAGCTTGCGTCCCAGACGGCGTTCCGCGAGGCGGCGGATGAAGGAGAGCTGGACGATCCCGGGCAGGATCGGGTTGCCGGGGAAATGCCCGCGATAGCCGGAGAATGTGCCGGGAACGGAAAACGTGCAGGAGTTGTCGCCGTTGTCCGCGGCCTGATCGTAGATGGTGTCGATTTCATCCCAGATTGTCATGGTTCGCTGCCCTCAGGAAAAAGGATCCGGCGCCGACTGAGCGGGCCGGCGCGTGTGGTTTCGAGTGTTTTTATAGAAGAATGCGATTTTTTAGAAAAAAAGACCGCATCTTTTACGATATACCGGAAATGTCGGGATTGCCAGTCGATAGTTTCGAATTTAAAGAAATATCCGGACATTAATCCGGTTTTTTGACGAAAAAGCGCCGGAATCGTGATCGTGCCTGCGGATTTTGTCTTTTTTTCCATACATGGCGATTTTCCGAAAAAAGGGAAATCCGATTGATTTTTCTCATTTCGCATGATATATTAAAAGTTTATAACTCGAATCCGGAGTTTCTGGAATCAGCTTCATCCCGTCGGGACGCGGCGGTTTTCCTGTTTCCCCGGATGAAACCCGCAATCTTCCGAGAAGCTGTTCTCTTAGCCGCTCCGATGGATACCAAAACGAAACAACGCGCAGAAAAGATTTTTTCCAGCATCTGGATCTTCCTCGCCGTGTATCTGATCCTGATCGCCGGGCCGGACTATCTGCCGCGTATTTTTGTGCCCCGGGGCCAGACCCCGCGGGATTTTGCCGCCGTGCTGTCCGCTCTGGCGGGTTATTTCTTCCTTGCCGCGCCCCTGTTTCTTCTGCGGGGGCGCTGGTTCCGGTGCTATGCGCTGGCGCTGACTTTTTTCGCCGCGCTCGGATTCTTCGTGAGCGGATACGTGGTGATGCGGTTCCACATGCCGCTTCACACCGGGACGCTGGACCTGGTCTCGACGACGTCGTGGCGGGAATCCCGCGAGTTCATGCTCCGCGAGCTGTTTTCTCTGTCCTGCCTGTACTACATCCTGTCGACGGCGACGGGACTTCTCATCCTCCGCTTTTTCGGCATGAAGGTCAAGCCTGTCCCGAACCGGAAAGTCTCCGCGGTCATCGCCGGCTGCCTCGTGCTTCCGATGGCGTTTGTCTTTGCCTTTTACGCATGGATCCGGCCTGATCCCGTGCTGCGCGATTCCACCGCGTGGTTCGCCCTGCTGCCGAACCAGTGGTCCTACTCGCGCAAGAAGATGGACGTCCTGCACGAATGCGTCGCGCATCCGCAGATCCCGCCGGACCTGAAGCTGGACGGACCCGCGGACATCGCCGTGGTCGTGATCGGCGAAAGCGCGGTGCGGTCCCACCTGGCGCTGTACGGGTACGAGCGCGACACGACCCCCGAGCTTGACAAGGACCTCGCCGACCTTGTAGTGTTCCGGAACGTGATCTCCGCGATGCCCGTCACGAACGAATCGCTCTATTATGCGCTGACGTTCAAGACGCTTGCCGACCAGATGCATCCGCGGGCAACGGTCATGTCCGTGCTCGACAAGGCAGGCTATCGCATCGACGCCTTCTCCACGCAGGAGAACTTCGGCGAGAACTCCGTTTCCGCTCTCTTCGCCCGGTGGAACCCGAAATACCATGAAAACGAGTTCGATGAATGCCTGATCGACGATGTCCGTGCCGTGATCGAAGACCCGGACCGCAAAGGCCCCACGGTGATCATCCTGCATATCATGGGCAGCCACATCACCTACCGGAACCGCTATCCCAAGTCGTTCGAATATTTTACGGAGAAGATGCCTGAAGACCCGGGACCGGAGATCGGCCCGCTGTTCCAGGATAACATCAACGCCTACGACAACTCGATCCGCTATACCGACCACGTGCTCGGCGGCATCGTCGAGGAACTGAAAAAGGCAGGCGGAAAGAATTTCCTGTTCTACTTCTCCGACCACGGCGAAAACGTCGAGACCAGCTTCCTCCAGAACTATCGCGACCCCGAAAAACGCGATTCCTACGAAGTGCCGTTCCTGTTCTGGTTTTCGCCCGAATACCGTGCCGCGTATCCCGGCCGTGTTGCCGCCGCGGAAGCCGCCGTCGACCGTCCGATCCAGCTGGACCGCGCTGCGGAGGGCATTCTGTCGGTCTTCGGGGTTTCCTCGCAGCATTATCCGGCGGAGGACGATTTCCTGTCGGCAGATTTCGCGTTCCGTCCGCGCTACCTGATGGACGGACGCCTCCTTTACAGGGAAAACGTTCCGTCCGGCCGCTGATCCGTTCGCCCTGGAGCATTCGAAGAGCCGTTCCGCGGCCTGTTGCCGGACGATCGTGGACTGATGCACTGTTTTTTCGCAGAAATATCCGGTTCATTCTGTGTGTATTGCGGACAATTTGCTTTTTAGGCGCTTGACATCCCGGTTTCGCCGACTATATTATTATCTAGAAAACACGCGAAAACAAAACCGTTTTTCGAGGAACGATCCGGTTCCGCGAATCACGAACATCCAAAGACTAGGCCTCATCGCCCCTGAGGAAAGGAACTTGGAATGGTTGACGACTATAACGATTATCGCTTTGAATCGCAAAGCAAAACAAGCAGGGACTTTGTCCTTGCGAACGGCGACGTAATCTCCGTGATCAACGCCGGAAAGACGGCCGCAAGACCGTCCGCCCGGAAGCATGCGCCGTACCTTGTTTCCGACCGTACGACGATTGCCCGCGCGACCGGCGGCGAATTCACCGCCCCGCGCACCGGATCGTCCGCCAATATCTCCGTTTTCCGTTCGTTCAGCGGCATGCCGTCCGTTTCGAACGATACCCGTTTCCTCGTCCAGCGCGTCGGCGCGCCCGCGAATTTCACGCTCAACCTCGGCAGTTCGCTCAATGCGGGCGACATCGGGACGTTCAGCGGCATGGCGGTCCGCGGTGCGTCGGGCAATGCTTCCGACGCGGCCGGACTGAACCGCGAATCCGATCGGAGGCCGGCGTTCCTGCAAGGCGCTTCGAACAGCGTTCCGGTGCAGGCGAAGAGTTCTGCCAACGCGGGTGTTTCCGTCAGCGATCCGGCATCCGCGACCATTTCCGTGCTCGGCGGAGTGCTTGACGAGGTTGGTTCCGGCGCAGGCAATGCGGCGGGTCCCGCGAAGACCGGCACTGCGCCCCGCGGCCCGAAGCGGAATCTGGTGCTCAGCATCTCCGACATGGAGAACATCAGGACGTACCAGCTCGGCGGCGGGACCGAGGTTGAAGGCATATCCGGAGACTATGCCGTTTCCGGATCCTATTACAATGGCTCCGTGACGGTCAACGGCGGTTATCATACCGCCGTCGAAAAAAATTATTATTACGTCCCCGGCGATGCCGACGGCGATGTGATCATCGACGATGGCGGTTCGGAAGGCGACTATCACTTCGGCTGGATCGGCATTCAGCCGGTGCGGCCGGGTTACGGCTGGATCGAACCGTGGAGGCCCGGTATCATCGACATCCCGGTCTGGCCCGGAGAGTTCGAGATTGTGGAGGACTACGGCATCGAACTGACCGAAGGCTGGGTCGATTTCGAAGGGTCCGACATTTCGAAGATCGAGCTGGAATACTCCGCGAAAGTGAGCTTCATGGTCGACGCGAAGCAGGCTGCCAGCTTCACGATCTACCGGAGCGTTATGGGCGAGGACGGTTCGTGCACGCTGACCGCGGTGCAGACGTCTTCGCTCGTGCTGAACCGCGAGACCGGAAACTACGAGGTCACGACGAAGGGGCTTCTGCTCGACGCCGGCGAATATTACATCTCCATCGAAACCTCCGGGACGCCGGAGGGCGGTTCGTCCTATACCGTGAGCATCAACGACGAAGTCACCGAGTATTTCACCGAGGGCGACAACAGCGACGACTGGACCGACCTGAAGACCAATGGCGAATTCGGCGAGGTCCGCGACATCGGCACGATCGACGATTGCAGTTTCGAAATCCTCAGCGACTGGGTCGGCTACGGCGATTCCATCGACTATGCCGGGTTCACGCTCAACAGCGCGGCGAAGCTGAGCTTCTCGATCGACGCCACGGGCGCCTCGAAATTCACGATCTACCGTCTTGAGCAGGACAAAAACGGCAAATACTCGCTGAAGGCGCTTCAGACGACCATGCTTTCCTACGACAGCGAGATGGAGGACTACGAGGCGGTCACGAAGGGGCTTCTGCTCCAGGCCGGCCAATATTACATCTCCGTCCAGTCCACCAATGCGGACCAGGGCGGCAGCGCGCAATACAACGTGTACCTCGACTACGAGGACACCGAGTTCTTCACCAAAGGGTACAACGGCGACGACTGGACCGACCTGAAGACCGAAGGCGAATTCGGCTCGGTGGGCGACATCGGCCTTGTGTTCGACGGCTGTTTCGAACTGGCGTACGACTGGGTGGGCTGCGGCGACGCGGTCGACTACATGCACTTCTCGCTGGATTCGGCGGCGAAACTGAGTTTCATGGTCGACGCTTCCGACGCGGTGAAGTTCGGCATCTACCAGCTCGTGCAGGACAAAAACGGCACGTATTCGCTGAAGGAGCTCCAGTCGACCACGCTGGCATGGGACCGCGAAATGGAATACTACGAGGCGGTCACGAAGGCGCTTCAGCTGGCCCGCGGCGACTATTACATCTGCGTCAAATCGACCAATGCGGACCAGGGCGGCAGCGCGACCTACAGCGTGTGCCTCAACCCGGAAAAGAGCGAGTTCTACCCCGTCGACGACAGCGACAGCTGGAGCGACCTCGCGGAGCTCGGACCCGACGGCTCGGTGGGCGACTTCGGGCTGATCGACGAGTATTCCGAAGAAATCTACAGCGACTGGACCGGATGCGAGGACGCCGACTATGCGCGGATCACCCTGTTCAACGGCGCGAAAGTCAGCTTCAATCTCGACGCCGACGCCGCTGCAAAGTTCACGATCTACCGGCTCGTGCTGGGCAAGAACGGCAAATACTCTCTGGAAACGCTCCAGACGACTTCCCTCACGCTGGACAAACAGTCCGGGGCGTACGGCGCGACGACGAAGGGGCTTCTGCTCGAAGCCGGCGAATATTACGTCTCCGTGCAGGCGACCGATGTCTCGAAGGGCGGCGCGTCCTACACGCTTTCCCTCAACAACGAAGAAAGCTTCTTCTACACGAAGGGCGACAATTACGACGACTGGACCGACCTGAAGACCGAAGGCGCGTACGGCATGGTCGGCTATGTCGGCTGGCTCGGCGAATACAGTGAAGGCCTGATTTCCGGCTGGGTCGGCTTCGGCGACGCCGTCGACTATGCCGGATTCTCGCTCGACACGGCGGCGGAGATCAGCTTCTCGCTCGACGCGACCGACGCTGCGACGTTTACGGTCTACCGTCTCGTGCAGGCGAAAAACGGCACGTATTCGCTGACCGCGATCCAGACGTCCGCGCTCAAATTCGACAAGTCGACCGGGCTGTACGTCGCGACGACGAAGGGGCTTCTGCTCGAGGCGGGCGACTATTACTTCTCCATGCAGTCCACGACCGCTCCGCAGGGCGGCGGCGCCAACTACAACGTGAACCTGAACACGCCCGAATGCACGTTCTACACGGACGGCTACAACGGCGACGACTGGACCGACCTGAAGACCGAAGGCGGATCCGGCGAAGTCGGGTACGCCGGCGCGCTCGACGAATACACGTCCGAGCTGGTCGTCGGCGACTGGGTCGGCTACGGCGACGCTGTTGACTATATGGGCTTCTATCTTTACAGCGCGGCGGAGGTGAGCTTCACGCTTGACGCGACCGACGCGGCGACGTTTACGA
>JAEEGJ010022224.1_pt1 | contig 13501 bp, 10 predicted proteins | sample 8958761 | NCBI WGS metagenome assembly JAEEGJ01 (sample SAMN16246546, study PRJNA631951) | gut metagenome | biome: gut microbiome; feature: rumen; material: RS-attached | host: Bos | place: Iran: Karaj | collected 2018-10
CGTGAAGGCAAGGCCAAGGAAATCTACATCGTGGCTTCTGGCGAAATGATGGCCCTCTACGCTGCAAACAACATTTGTAAGGGTATTGCAAAATACGCTGAACGCGGTGAAGTCCGCTTGGGTGGTATCATTTGCAACAGCCGTAACGTCGATAACGAACTTGATTTGCTCCGCGCATTCACCAAGGAACTCAACACGCAGCTCATCCAGTACGTGCCGCGCAACAACATCGTGCAGCAGGCCGAAATCCGCAAGAAGACCGTGATTGACTTCGAACCGAATTGCAGCCAAGCTAACGTCTATCGCGAACTCGCTAAGAACATCGACGAAAACGAACTCTTCACTATCCCGACTCCGATGACGCAGGACCGCTTGGAACAAATTCTCATCGACTACGGCATGATGGAAAAGGACTACTCCATTTAGCGAGAACCGGCAGGAGGTAAAAATCTATGGCATCAACTAACATTAATTTAAATATGACCTCGGTCGAAAACCGCGAATATCGACTGGGTACCATTATCGGTTGGGACGGCAAAGCCAGCGACTTGATCAAGGAATCTGCCTACGACGAACGCAGCGCGAAAAAGCACGGTGGCTGCGCAAGCAGGGGGGCCGGCTGTAAGCTTTGCGAATTGCAATCTCCGCTCAATCAAGAAACCATGTGCTCTAACGCCATTGTCCAGTGTCAGGTGGGCAACCTCACAGACTGCGCTTTGATTGACCATTCCCCGATTGGCTGCAGCGGCGAAAACTCCAAATTCAACCTTTCTATGCATGTGGGCCTTAAGCGTCGTGGCAAACCCCTGCAGAATACTTTGAACATCAGCACCAACCTTAAAGAACAGGACATGGTGTTCGGTGCTTCTGAAAAGCTTCGTCAAACGATTCGTGATGCAAAAGAACGTTTCAATCCCAAGGCTATTTTCATTGGCATGGCTTGTGCTACCGCTATTATCGGTGAAGACATTGACTCCATCGCCGAAGAAATGGAACCTGAAGTTGGCGTGCCTATAATTCCGCTGCACTGCGAAGGCTTCCGTTCCAAGCATTGGTCAACCGGCTTCGACATTGCATTCCATGGCGTTCTCCGTCAAATCGTGAATCGCCATCCGACCAAAAAGCAAAATGACTTGCTCAACATCGTTGCTCTTTGGGGAACGGACTATTTCTCTGAAATGCTTGCTCCGCTTGGCCTCCGTGTGAATTACCTCTTGGATACTGCATCTTTCGATGAAATCCGCCAGGCTTCTGAAGCTGTTGCAACCGCTACTTTCTGCGATACTTTGGGCGGCTACATGGCCACCGCACTTGAAGAATCCTTCGGTGTTCCGCAAATTGATGCTCCGCAGCCGTACGGTATCAAGGGCACTGACGAATGGCTCCGCGCTATTGCAAAAGTTGTCGGTAAAGAAAAAGAAGCTGAAGAATATATCGAAAGTGAACATAAGCGTATTGCTCCGAAGCTCGCTGAACTTCGCGAATTTTTCAAGGGCAAAAACGGCATCGTGATGACGGGTTCTGCTTATGCTCACGGCCTCATCAGTGTTCTTTCGGAACTTGGAATTGGTCACGATGCAGCCCTCGTGTTCCACCATGACCCCATTTACGATGGCGCAGGAAAGCATCAAGACACCTTGAAGGAACTTGTAGAAACTTACGGCGACATTCCGCACTATACTGTAAGTAAGACTCGCGCCTTCCAACTTCCGCAACTTTTGAAGCGTGCCAAGACGGACTTCTTGCTCATTCGCCATCCGGGCCTTGCTTCTGTTGCAGGCCATCTCGGATTCCCGACCCTCACCATGGGCGACGAACATATTCCGGTGGGCTACGAAGGTATCCTCCGCATTGGTGAAATGCTCAAGGGCGTTCTTTCACGTACAAAGTTTAACCAAGTTCTCAAGCGTAATGTGAAACTCCCGTATTCTGATTGGTGGCTTGCTCAGGACGATCCGTTTTATTTGACGCATCACCCAGAAGCACTTAACGACCTTCCTGAACCGAGAAATCTCAAGTTCAGCAAAGGCAAAGAATCTAATTCAGAAAACGCATAATAAGGGAGATTTCGAAAATGTCAGAAGCACTTAAAACAAAGAAAAAAAGCAATTCTATTTCGGACCCCCGCTATTCTTGCGCAGTTGGTGCGTCCAATACGGTTGTCGGCATCAAGGGTGCGGTTCCTATAGCCAACTGCTCTCCGGGTTGCCAGCTTAAGCAAACCGCATTCCTCACTTTTGAAAACGGCTTCCAGGGCAGCATTTTCGCTGGTGCTGGTAACATGCCGAGCGCAAACTCTACCGAAAACGACATCGTGTTCGGCGGCATCAAGACTTTGGATCAGTTGATTAAGTCAACGCTCAAAGTTTTCGATGGCGACCTCTATGTTGTTCTCACGGGTTGCGTGGGCGGCCTCATTGGTGATGACGTCCCGAGCTTGGTGAATGAATATCGCGATTTGGGCTACCCGATTGTGGCTGTGGATACCGCAGGCTTTAAGGGCAATAACCTTTTCGGTCACGAAGAAGTGGTAAACGCTATTGTCGATCAGTTTGTGGGCGATTACAAGGGCGAACGCAAGAAGGGCCTTGTCAACCTTTGGTTTGAAGTTCCGTATTACAACCAGAACTGGCGCGGAGATTATCAGGAACTTGCCCGTATTCTCCGTGGCGCAGGATTTGAAGTGAATGTACTCTTTGGACCTGAAAATAACGGTGTCAAGGACTGGTTGCGCATTCCAGAAGCCCAGTTCAACTTGGTGGTTTCTCCGTGGGTTGGCGTGAGAAACGCTGAACACCTTGAGAAAAAATACGGTCAGCCGTTCCTCCATATTCCTGAAATTCCCATCGGTGCCGAAGCGACTGCTGAATTTATCCGCAAAGTTGTTGATTTTGCCGGAATCGATAAGGAACAGAGCGAAAAGTTCATTGAACAAGAAAATGGTATTTATTACTACTATTTGGAACACTTCTCTGAATTTTTTGCTGAATACTGGTACGGTATGCCGAGTGAATTTGCGATTACCGCTGATTCCGCTTACACGCTTGCTTACACCAAGTTCCTTGCTGACCAAATCGGTCTTATTCCGCGCAAGGCGATTATCACGGACGATCCTCCGCAGAAATTCCGCAAGACCATCGAAGATGCTTTCCATAACATCAGCGAAGGTGTCGATGTTGAAGTGGAATTCGAAGAAGATGGCTACTTGATTGAAAAGGCGATCAAGGAAGTTGATTTCTCTTCTGGTAAGCCGTTGATTCTTGCTTCTTCTTGGGAAATCAATCTTGCCAACGATAAGGGCGCTTTGTTCTTCGAAATTACGCCTCCGTCCAGCGAAACATTGATTATCAATCGTAGTTTCGTCGGTTATAAGGGTGCACTTAATTTGCTTGAAAAAATTTATAGCGCATCCGTTGGCGGAAAATAATAAAAAATGCCGTGAAAAGTTGACCCCGGCACTGTTGCCGGGGTGACAGAAGAGAACGTCATGCCCGACTTGATCGGGCATTTCCTTTTTTATAATGCTCGTATGATAAACTCCGGCGGGAATCTATTGTACATGTATAGGCTACTGCTATTTAAGTTTGTTTTATATAACTATACTTTATATGTAAATAAATTTCTTATATCGTGTGATAAAAATAAAGTATTTTACAAATCATTTTTTCTTTTCTAATTTAAGCGTCGCATTCGAGAACATTGTGTTCCGAAACTTCCACAAATCAACACGAGGATACCTATATGTGTTGTAGCTGTAAATTCTCCAATAACTAAGCCAAAGCCTTTTTAAAGGCTAATCGGCAATTTTAAAAGTGCGCAGAACATTGCTCTGCGTGGTTACTAAACTCAAAAAAATAGGAGTTCCTCCATGAATTTCAATATTAAAAAATCTATAGCTCAAATTGTTCTTTTGTCTTCAATTACTGCAATTGCTGCTGAACCTATTGCTGTTACCACGAAATCTGGCGTAAGTGCTACACTCTATGGTTTTGCATCTTTGAACGCCGCCTACGAAGATTCCAAGAGCAATAATGGCAACTTTGCAAACTTTGCTGCTCAATCGGATATTGCCAACAAAAACGATGGTGGCTGGCATTTTACGCCGAACCTCACTCGAATCGGTTTGAATCTTTCGAGCGGTAGCGATACTTCGTTCTTCAAGGCGAACGGTAAAATCGAAGTTGATTTCTACGGCGGCGGTTCCGGTAATGCGCCTGTCCCACGCCTCCGTCATGGTTACGGCGAAATTTCTTTTGGCAAGTCCGGTTTCTCCATTTTGGGCGGTCAGACATGGGATTTGATTTCTCCCCTCGTGACTCCAACGCTCAATGCTGGCGTTCTTAACAACTCTGGTGATCCGGGCCTTCGCAGAGCACAACTCCGACTGACCGAAAAAGTTCCTGTTGGTAATGGCTCTTTAGACTTTGCCGTTGCTCTTGTTCGCACTATCGGCGAAACGCAGCCGTACAACACTTCTTCTGCTTCAGAGACCGGTGTCGATGCAGACGTTCCTACCATTCAGGGTCACATCGGTATTGCCATTCCGCTTTGGGTTGAAAACAAAAAGTTCGGTCTAGGTATTTCTGGTCATTATGGCCAAGAAGAAGTTGACTTGGATGCCACTGGTGATACTAAGGATATTCCCTCATGGTCTTTTAACGTCGATTTGACCCTCCCCATCACAAGCAACTTTACCTTCCTTGGTGAGTATTTTGTCGGTGCCAATCTCGATACATACGCAGCCGGTATTGGACGCGGACTGGTTTCGAATACTGAAGACCCCGAAAGCGTAAAAAGTATTGGTGCTTATGGTGGATGGATTGCCTTGCAAGCCAAATTTATCCAAAAGTTGGCCTTTAATGTGGGTGCCGGACTTGACAAGCTAAAACGTGAAGATATTAGAAAAGCCGGTGGCCGTGAACAAAACTTCTCGTTCTTTGCCAACACGACCTACAATTTGACAGACGCATTCTCGTTGGGATTCGAATACCTTCACGTTCAAACGGATTACTTGACCGCCAATACGGTAAAAGAAGCGGATCTGAATCGCTATCAACTTTCTGCAACTTACACCTTCTAACAATGGAGAATTCTACAATGACTCAGAATAAATTACACACTCGAATTGCATCGGCATTCCTGTTCGTTCTCGCCTGCGTGACTTCCACAATCGCCGCTGACAAGCTTTCCATTGGTTACCTTTCTTCTACGGGCCAGGGAAAATTCTTCATCGCAAAAGATGCGGGCATTTTCAAGAAGAACGGCCTTGACGTAGAATTGGTGGAATTCTCGAATTCTGGCGATGGCATTGCTGCCGTTCGTGCCGGAAAGCTCGATGCTGGTGCATTTGGCTCTCTTGCTCCGCTTATCCATGTTTCGCAGGGTGCTGATATTCGCGTTATTGGCGGCCTCATGGGTGGCGACCAGGCTGTGATTACCCGCAAGGAAAATGCAGGCTCCGTCAAAAAACTGAGCGATCTCAAGGGAAAGAAAATCGCTACAATCCGTTTGGGAACAGCGGATGCCATTGTTCGCGGAGGCCTCAAAAAAGAAGGTATTGACTGGCGTAAGGATGTTACTATTGTAGAACTCAAGAATCCGCCTGCAGTTATCGAAGCGGTAAAGAACGGCAGTGTGTATGCCGGCGTTACATGGGGACCGCACGACCTCCGTGCCGAAGAAGCCGGCCTCTCCGTGGTGCTCCGCAGCAAGGACATCAATCCCGGTCATATTTGCTGCCGCCTCATTGCATCGCTCCGCAAACTTGAAGGCCGCGACGATGTTTACAAGCGCTTGGTCAAGTCGCTGATTGAAGCCGAAGAACTTGTCGCAAACGATCACAAGAAGAGCGTAGAAATTATTGCCAAGTGGATTAAGCTTGATACGGCTCTCGTCAACAAGGCTTTCTACAGCGGTTACGTGACGCAGGATACCGACCCGAACGTGAAAGGCGTTGAATTCTTCTGGGATTTCTTGAAGGATGCGGAGTTCATCAAGTCCGACAAGAAGGTCTCTCAATATGTCCTCACGAACTACTATCGTGACGCCCTTGCCGAACTTCGCAAACAGCAGCCTAAATCTGAATTCTACGCGCAGGCAGAAATAATATTTAAGTCTAGGAATTAAGGAATTTCAACATGAATCAAACGCAAAGCGGTTTTGAAGTAAAAAATCTCGTTTTTTCCTATGATGGCAAGCCCATCCTGAAAGACATCAACTTGAAAATCAAACCTGGCGAGTTTGTATGTCTATTAGGCGAAAGCGGAAGTGGCAAGACCACTTTGCTGAATCTTCTCGCAGGGCTGACCAAGCCAAATGAGGGCCATGTCTATTGGAACGGGAAGGAAATTGAAAAGCCTTCCGCAGAAAGGAGCGTAGTTTTTCAGGACTACACTCTTTTTCCTTGGCTCACGCTTCTCCAGAATGTTTCGCTTGCAATAAAAAAGACGAAAAAGGTCAAGGGGAGTTTTGCAAAACATTTGGCAGAAGAATACCTGAATTTGGTTGGGCTTTCGGGAAGCCTTCATAAATATCCCTTTGAACTTTCGGGCGGTATGCGTCAGCGCGGAGCTATTGCAAGAGCGTTGAGCGTCGGCGCAGATGCTCTTCTTTTGGATGAACCTTTTGGAGCACTTGATCCTGTAAATCGTGCAAGCCTTCAAGATTTAATTCTTGAACTTTGCCGTGGTGTGAAAGACCGACCGATAACAACTTTGTTTGTGACGCACGACATTCGCGAGGCCGTTTATCTCGGAAGTCGAATTATCGTTTTGGGATCGACGCCAGGCCGTATCATCGCAGATATTCCTTTGGATTTTCCAGTGAAAAAGAGCCGTAGCGAATGGTTCCGCAACGAAAAAGTCCAAAAGACAATCGTTGAAATTGAAGAAGCTTACCACAAGGACATCCTTGAAAAACTCGGGCATACCGTACAGGAGGGCGCAAGTATATGAGAATTTTTGTGAAATATCTATCTAAATTTTCAGGATTTTTATTCCTTCTGTTCTTGATTGGAATCTGGACGTTCATCAGTAGCGGCCCGGAATGGAGCAGCCAATACTTGTTCCCATCACCTAAAGCGATTTTGACGGCGCTTTTCAATTCTCGCGAGGAGCTTTTGCGCAGTGCGTGGTCGTCGCTTTTGAAACTTGTCCCTGCTTATTTCGCGGCTGCCGTCGTCGGAATCTCTCTCGGAATTGTTTCGGGGTCTGTCCCTTGGGTGGGTACTATGCTAAAGCCCATTTCACGATTCGCGGCTCCGATTCCGCCTAACGTTTACATCCCTTACGCCATCGCCATTTTGCCGACATTTTACTTGTCCTCTACTTTCATTATTTTCATTGCGGCCTTTTGGCCTATCTACTTGAATACCGCCGCGGGTGCTGCGGACATTCCTGAAAAGTACAGGCGAAATGCCGCCATTATCGGCATCGGTCGCGTTGAATACTTGTTGCGAATTGCGTTTGTCGCAAGCCTTCCGTCCATATTTTCCGGGCTTTCCGTAGGCATGGGACTTTCGTTCATCATGCTCACCGTTGCTGAACTCTTCGGCGAAAATACAGGCCTTGGGCACTTTGTGCAATTCTACGCTGACTATTCCGATTACCCCAACATGGTTGCGGGAATTTTGTGGACTGGCATTGTTGTCCTTGCGATCATGGAACTTTTTGAATTTGTAAAACGCAAGGTGCTATTCTGGACGAAGGCGAATTAAGTCGACGAGTGTTATATAAAGTATGTTAGGTCGGATTTTTCAGTAGAGCCGAGCATGGTCGCGACGCCACCAAGTTCCTCGCCGTCAATCAATTCTTCGGCGGTAATTCCCATGAGTTCCATCGACATTTGGCATGCAACGAACTTTACGCCTTTTTGCTTTGCGCTTTCAATCAGTTCTTCGAGCGAAGAAACTCCGTTTTGTTTCATCACGGCGCGAATCATTTTTGCACCGATACCGCCAAAGTTCATGCGTGAAAGTCCGAGCTTTTTGGAACCTCGCGGCAGCATAAAGCTGAACATTTTTCCGATAAGCGATTTTTTGACGCGTACTTTTTCTGGTCTGCGTAAAAGGCTTACACCCCAAAAGGTAAAGAACATTGTAACTGGGCGGCCCATCGCGGCTGCGCCATTTGCCATAATGAACGAAGCGATTGCTTTGTCTAAATCCCCGCTGAATACGACAAATGTTTTGCCGTGTTCAAATTCTCGCTTTTCGGCGACGGGGGCGTTGCGCTTTACGACGGTCGCATAAATTATATTGTCTCTTTCTGTGAGCGATTTTAGCTCGTTGCCGGTGTGCTGGCACCAAACTTGTATGTCCGAATAAAAAGCCTTTTCGGTTGCTTCTATTTGCACTTCTTCGCCAGGCGAAACGCTTTTGATGGCCTCGTCTACTTGAACGATGGGGCCGGGGCATTTTGCCCCTTTGGCGTCAACGAAATGAACTTTAGAAAAGGCTTCTAGCCCGCCTTCGAGATTGTAGACTTCGTAATCTCTGTCGGCAAGAATTTCTGCAACTTGTTCGGAGCGGTCACCTGTCGAACAGAACACATAAACGGGTTTGTCTTTGGGAATGGAATCTACTTTTTTTGAAAGTTCAAAGAATGGAACTTGAACTGCGCCATTTATAGGTCGGACAATCACTTCGCTTGGTTCGCGAACATCAAGCAAAGTTGAATTTTGTAAATCAATCTTGTAAAAATCTCTAGCAGCAAGTATTTTGACTTCAGACATGACTTTACCTTTCCCGATTTTATTTTGACCAGATAAAAATAGAATCATGTGAAGTCTATTTCTAATACATTTTTTTAATAGCGAAATATCGACTTTCTCGATAACAAAACAGTCAGTTATCTTGTTAACGATTTGCTTTACAAACCGCAATACATCAGATGAACGCCCTCGAATGCGGACAATCCAGTTGATGTGCTGAAAAAGGCATCGTCGATATCTTTGGGAGAAAGATCGTGACAATATTGGATACCCGATTTCCTGGCCAAATTGTCAACTTGAACGGGATCGTATCCGTCAACCATACACTCGCCGCACGATGCTGTTATTTGTTTTAAGCGGCTGATTTTGGTTGTGCTGTCCGCACTGTCCCGCTCTTTTTCGTAGTAATCGAATACTATTGCACTATTGGGGGCTGCAATCTTAGAAATTTCCGCAATCGTCTTGAAAAAGATTTCAATAGGAATGTAGTAGGACACGCCGAGAATCGAAAAGACGGAGCGTTTTTTCGGATTAAAACCAGCGTTTGTCAATCTGCTGATGATGCTATCCTTGTTGAAATCAATTTCTACAAAGTGAACTTTGGGGCGCCTCTTTGTGAAAAGTTCTCGCGTTCGCTCAATTTTGAAAACTTGTGTTTCGTACAGATCCAGTTCAAAGACATCGACGTTCAGACTTTTGTTCCTAAGCGCAAAGGAATCTAGGCCCGCACCCAAGAGAACGTATTGCACGTCTCCTGTTTTTTGCTTGGCATCGACAATGTCTTCTGCAAATCGATTTCGTGGAAGAATGATGGGGAGAAGGTATTGGTCGATAAAATCCTTAGCCGGGTAATCTTTGGACTTCGACTTTTTTGCAGGAAGGAACTGCCTTGCAAGATTGCGTGCGTGGCGATATTCCTTCAAACTCACAAAATCCTGCGCAAATTCGTCTTCAAAAATTTTTTCATTTTTATCATGGGTATGTACGGCACGAGCAAGAGCGCATAAAAGCGCAGTTTTGCTAATCATAAACTTGTGCACTCTAATTAAAGATGAATTTTTATGTTATTTGTATAAACCTTTGCTGAAGTAACGATCGCCACGGTCTGGGGCTACAAAGACAATGTTCCCGCGAGCGCCCGATGCAATCAGTTTCTTGGCTGCTGCGAAAGCGCCGCCCGAAGAAGATCCCGCAAAAATTCCCTCTTTTTGCGCGAGTTCACGGGAACCACCGAAAGCGTCGTCATCGTTAATTTTGATGACGCGGTCCACAAGCGACATGTCCATAGTGTCTGCAATAAAATCGTTTCCGATTCCTTCGATGTTGTAGTCTCCATGTTCGCCACCGCCCATTGTAGAGCCTACAGGGTCAGCGAGCACGCCTTGGATTTTGGGGTTGCGTTCCTTGAGTGCCTTGAGAATGCCGCTAAATGTACCGCCGCTTCCTGCGCCTGCAACAACATAATCGACGTTGCCTTCGAGATCATCGTAAATTTCAGGTCCTGTTGTTTCATAATGGGCCCGCGGATTTGCCATGTTGTGGAATTGTCTGAGAGAAATGGAATCCGGAATTTGCTTTAGTAGTTCTTCTGCTTTCTTTTCGGCGCCGAGCATGCCTTCTTCACGCGGGGTGTTGATGAGTTCTGCGCCAAGCGCACGCAAAAGCGTCTGCTTTTCTTGTGAAAATTTTGTCGGTACTACAAAAATGACACGCACTCCGCGGTTCAATGCTGCAAATGCAATTCCAAGCCCGGTATTGCCTGCGGTTGCTTCGATAATCGTTCCGCCAGGTTTGAGCGTCCCTTTGGCGAACGCGTCTTCGACCATATAAAGGCCGGCGCGGTCTTTTACGCTGCCCGAAGGATTCCACAATTCAAGTTTTACAAATAAGTTTACACCTTCAGGAACACCAACATGCGTGAGCTTTACGAGCGGTGTTTTTCCAATCAGTGATTTCATGGATTCGTAGTAATGCATATCTCGTTCCTTATGCTTTTGCGGTTTCAATGGCTGCGTTAACATCTGCGATGATGTCATCAACTTTTTCAATGCCCACGGATAAGCGAATGAGTCCGTCAGTGATGCCGACTTTTTCGCGAATTTCCTTTGGGATAGATGCATGCGTCATTGTGGCTGGATGGCATACGAGGCTTTCGACACCGCCCAAGCTTTCAGCAAGAGAAACGAGTTTTAGAGCTTTGAAGAATTTTTTGATATCGTAATTTTCACGAAGTTCGAACGAAATCATGGCACCACCGTTTTTGGCCTGTTTCTTGTTGATTTCGTAGCCTTGTGCTGTCGGGAGTCCCGGATAATAAACGTGCTTTACTGCTTCGTGCTTTTCGAGATAACGGGCGATGGTTTCGGCATTTTCTGTGTGACGATCCAAGCGGACGCCAAGCGTCTTGATGCCGCGAATCAAGAGGAAAGAATCAAAAGGTCCGAGAACGGCCCCGGTTGCGTTCTGCGTAAATGCGAGTCTTTCGGCGAGTTCCTTGGAATTGACAACAGCAAGGCCTGCCACCAAGTCACTGTGACCACCTAAATACTTTGTCGCAGAATGCACGACGATGTCGGCGCCCAATTCAATCGGACGCTGCAAATAAGGCGTCATAAATGTGTTGTCGACAATGGTCAAAATGTTGTGCTTCTTGGCAATTGCGGCAACGCCTGCCAAGTCCGTCACCGTCAAGAGCGGATTTGCAGGGCTTTCGACAAAGAACGCTTTTACATCGGGCGTAATTTTGGATTCAAGCGCTTTCAAATCGGTCGTGTCTTCGATGGAATAAGTAATTCCGAGATTCTTAAAAACTTTGTCCAAAACGCGGAATGTGCCGCCATAGACATTGCTCGAAATGACGATGCGGTCTCCTTGTTTAAAAAGCGAAAGGACGGTTGTTGTTGCAGCCATGCCGCTTGCAAATGCAAAGCCTGCGACTCCTCCTTCAAGTTCTGCAATCAGCGCTTCTAACGCCGCGCGCGTCGGGTTCCCTGTGCGGGAATATTCCCACCCTGAATTTTCGCCAAGGCCTGCCTGCTTGTAGGTAGAAGTCTGGTAGATAGGGACGTTTACAGCTCCTGTAGTTTTGTCGCCATCAATGCCGCCGTGAATGAGTTTTGTTTCGATATTGTTGAAGTTTGACATAAGATAATAATCTCCTATGACGCTATTAAATGCTAGCGCCTTTGTGGTTTAAATTTTTTTTGAATAAAAAAATCCCGCTACGGAACATCAAACCGAGCGGGAATCTGTTTAAAAGAATAGCCTAAAAAACTAGATGCCCGTCCGACATCGACAACAACAAGCAAAATTCAAGCTATTGAACAGAAAATTCATTTTATATCCTATTTCTTTTGTAGGTTTAATTTAGATAAAGCCTTTCGTTTTGGCAAGAGATTTCTTTATACTATTTTTTTGGAACTGGCAATAACGATTTTCTATAGCCGTCTTGTTGCTGTGTTTTTTTCGAATTTAAAACTCAGCTGAAATTAGTTGCTTAAACAAAAATCTCCTGCGGAAAAATTCCCGCAGGAGAATCCATGTCAAAAAAAAATGTTTATTTACCTTGCGCCTTCCGGCTTCAAGAACTTGTCTGTATTTTGTTCGTACCACCACTTGGTATAGGGCAACTTGATTCGAGCGGCAAGACTCTTTTCAAAGCTACGGTTCTTGATGGTATCGAGGATGCTCTTTGCAAAGTTGAGTGTTCCTTCATAACCGAAAATCATGTATTCGTCGGCGACGAAGAGCGCGGCGTAACCCTGCTTGATGGCCCATACAGTTGAACCTGGATGACGGCTAAAGTAAATGTCCGGCTTGTGATAGTTCAACACGCTCATCACTTCGTAGTTTTGTTGGTCAGCCACAGTGAGCTTGAGACCCTTTGGCGATGTCTTCAGCAAATGTTCGAGTGCTGGCGGAATTTGTCCGTTATCGTACTTGTAGTCATAATGCCAGGCGAGTCCATGAACCACTTCCATTCCGAGTTCCTGCAACACGCGCGAAACTTCGTAGGTGTAGCCCGGGCCCATACCAATCACGGCGCGGAGACCCTTGAGTTCCCTCTTGACTTCTTCGATTTGCGGCAGATAAATGGCGCGTTGGCGCTCGATGTAGCGTTCCACTTCGGCTTCCTTGCCAATCGTTTTGCCGATAGCACGGAACCAAGTTTCAAAACCGGTAATGCCGTTCGGGTTAATCGTACGCACATACGGTACGCCGTAAGTTTCTTCGAGGGCGTTGCCGAGGTAGGTGCCGAGCGTACCGCAAATGCAAACCATCGCCTGGGCTTCGCTCAAGTGCGAAAGTTCTTCGACCGTGGAGTTGCAATAAACGAATTGTGGTTCCGCACCGATTTCCTTGAAAAGTTCCGTAATTTGCGGACGTGCGCTTTCAAAGAAGTTCTTGAAGATAATCTTGTTGTTCTTCTTCTCAGGCGGTTTCACGATGCCCTGTAAAACGGCGTGGTCTGCAATATCGAAACCGCTAGCCCAAATGCGGCTCTTGAAACCTTCGCAATGGATTGGAATAATTGGAATATCGTATTCGTCGGCGAGTTCGTCGGCGAGACCGTCAACGTCTTCGCCAATCACGCCCGACACGCAAGAAGACGAAAGGAAAATCGCTTCCGGGTGGAACTTTTCGTACGTGTACTGCGTTGCCTTGCGGAGTGCTTCGATAGCGCCAAAGACCGTATCGTTTTCGTTCAAGTCCGTGCAGACGTAAACGGAATTTGTCTTTTCATTAATGCGTTCGGCGAGTTGGCGGAATTTGACATCTTCGCCTTGTGCAA
>JAEEGJ010022228.1_pt1 | contig 13500 bp, 10 predicted proteins | sample 8958761 | NCBI WGS metagenome assembly JAEEGJ01 (sample SAMN16246546, study PRJNA631951) | gut metagenome | biome: gut microbiome; feature: rumen; material: RS-attached | host: Bos | place: Iran: Karaj | collected 2018-10
GGGGCTTCTCGGAGAATGCGAGACGACGAGAGCCGGCTCGGCCGAGCCCGTGCCCGAGCTCAGCGGCAAGAGCCCGGGCGAGCTTCTGATCGGCGCCTCGGAGGACGTTTTCCGCCGCAGCGCGTTCATCTCGCATACGGCGATGCGCGTGGATAATTCCTCGGAGCTTGAAAAGCGCATCAGCGAGCTCGTCAGCTCCGGCGAGGAGAATTACAGCTATGAGGAGGCGCACGACCGCATCCAGAAGCTCAAAAAGCGCGTGCGCAACGCGCGCGGCGGCGGTGAGATACCCGAAGCCGACCGCGAGGCGGAAAGGCTGAGCGGCGAGCTTCGCGCCATCGAGGAGGCGGGCGAGAGCTCCGTGCGCTCCGAGCAGGAGAGACTCGGCCTCATCTCCGCTGCGGAAAAGATGGAGAAATACATCGTCGAGAAGGAACGCTGGGATAAAAAGCTCGGCATGCGCCGCCTCTCCGCGGCGAGAGCCATGGAGACTCTGAAGGCCAAAGAGCTCGAAAGCGCCCGCGCCGCTCTTACAGAGAACGGCTGCGACGTGACCGAGGGCAGGGTGGCCCTCGCAAGGGACGCCATCGACGCCGCCGAGGAATACGCGGAGCGCGCCGAGGCACGCCGCACCGAGCTGGCGGAGCTTCCCGCGCCGGAGGAGACGAACAAAAACGCGCCGCTTTTCGGCTTTATTGCCGCCGGGCTCGGCGTAGTGATGGCCGTCGCCGGAGCGGTGATGAAGAATATCCCGCTGCTCATTGGCGCCGCCGTAGTACTCGCAGCAGGGCTCGCGGCGGCCTTTACGGGCATCAAAAAGAATAAGGCGCGCGCCGAGAGCAGCCGTGCGGCGGCTTCCCGCTATGAGACGGCCTCGGCCGAGGCCGAGCGGGAGCTGAACGCCGCAGCCGAGCGGCGCGATAAGCTGCTCGAAGAGCTCGGCTGTACGCCGGAGGAGGGCGAGGAACTGCTCGACAAGGTCAGGACCGCCCAAAAGGAGGCCGACGCCGCGGCGAGGACTGCCGCTTCGCTGGCCTATCTGGAGTGTTACGACCCGGATATAGAGAGCGCGGAGGAGCCGGAGGGCGCCCCTGCCAACAGGGAGCTGCTCGAGCGCACGCGCGAGAGGATAGCCGAACTCGGCAGGCTGGAGGCCCGCCTCGGCGGCGAAAGGGCGCATCTCGGCGACCCCGCCGTCATAGCCACGAAGCTCGAGGCAGTCAACGAGCGCAGGGCGGAGCTCCTGGATTTCGAGGAATGCCTCATGACGGCCGACGCCGCCCTCGAGGAGGCCGCGCGCGAGATGCAGAGCCGCTTCGCCCCGATAGTCGGAGCCCGCGCTGCCGAGCTTCTCGGACGGATGACGGGCGGGCGCTATGCAGCCGTCAGCTTCGACAGGGGCATGGCCTTCAAGACAAGGCTGGAGGGCGATCCCGTCGCGCGCGACTCGGCGTTCCTGAGCGAGGGCACGGCCGATCAGATGTATCTTGCTGTCCGCCTCGCGATATGCCAGCTCGTTCTGGGCGGCGAGGAGCCCTGCCCGATAGTGCTCGACGACGCGCTTGCCTGCTTCGACGACGAACGCGCCGGGCAGGCCATGGCCCTGCTCGCCGATATGGCAAAGACCAGGCAGGTGATCCTCTTTACCTGCCGCGCGAGAGACGCGGAGCTTGCCGCGAAATACGATGAAAAGATATGACGTGACCGCGCTCGGCGAGATACTGATCGACGAACTGAAAACAGGGAACGATACAGTCTCCAACGTTGGCGGCGCCCCGGCGAATTTCGCGCGCGTAGCCGCCCGCATGGGCCTGAAAAGCTCCTTCATCGGCGCCGTAGGGGACGATATACGGGGCCGCGAATGCATACTCGCTCTTGTCGGGGACTCCGTCGAGCCTCTCTGCTCGGTAAAGCGCGCGGCGACGACCATCGCCCTCGTGACGCTGGACGGGTCCGGAGAACGCGATTTCAGATTCGTCCGCGGGGCTGACGCCATGCTGAGCGAGGCCGACGTGCCCGTTTCCGCGATAGCCTCGTCCGGTATCCTGCATATAGGGACGCTCTCGCTCTCGGCCGAGCCCGCGCGGAGCGCGACGCTCGCCGCGCTCAAGGCCGCAAAGGAGGCCGGCGTGCCCGTTTCCTGCGACGTGAACTATCGCGAGGCGCTCTGGCCCTCTTCGGTGGCGGCCCGGGAGGCGGCGCTTTCCGTCCTGCCCGAGGTGACGTATCTGAAGGTCTCCGGCGGGGAGGCCAAACTGCTCGTCGGCGCAATGCCGCCCGAGGAGGCCGCGGAAAAGCTCTCCCTGCTCGGCCCGAAGACCGTCGCCGTGACGCTCGGAGCAGAGGGCGCGGTCGTATGTTCCGGCGGAAGGACCGTGCGTACCGCCGCGAAGCCCGTCAGGGCCGTCGATACGACCGGCGCAGGCGACAGCTTCTGGGCGGCGTTTCTGGCCTGCATGGTGCGAAACGGCGCGGAAGGGGAGCTCTCCCCGGAGCTCGCGCAAAAATGCGCCGAGGCCGGCGCAGTGGCGGCAGCCGAATGCGTATCGCGTCCCGGCGCGCTTTGAAAAATTAAAAAGCAAGGCTCTCAGCAGATCGCTGAGAGCCTTGTTCGTTTTCAGGGGTGTATGAGCGAAAAGCCGGTCGGCAGATCGAAAACGCCGTCGGGTATCTCGTCGGAGATCTCGAGCACCTCTATCTCCTCGCGGTCGATGAGCGCGAGCCGGAGCTCGGAGCTTCCCGGCGCGAAGAGGAGCGTGACGTTTCTCTCGCCGTCCATGAAGGACTCGTAGTCGCAGCTCTCGCCCTCATAGATCATCTCGCCGCAGTCGAAGGCGTAGCCATCCGCGTCCGCGAGCGCGCGCAGCTTTTCCAGCAGATCCTTCATGCTGGCGTCGCCGCTCTTATAATAGGTGTCGTCGGCGTAGCGGACGACCCATTCCTCGCCGCCTGCAAGAAGCGAGGCGAGCTTTTCGCCGTCCGTCTCGAGAAAGCACGCCGCGTTCTCCCCGTCGGTATAAAGCGTCAGCTCCCCGGAGAAGAAAAGCTTATCCGAGTTCGTAGAGAGCCTGAGGCAGAGCGGCGCGGTCCCGAGCCTACGCAGAAGAGAGAGCGTGCGCTCGCCGTCGGAAAAGAGGGGGGCGGAGGGCTCTGCCGAGACGGGAGCGGAGTCCGGCGCGGCGGAAGGCGCAGGCTGTTCCGGGGCCGAGCAGCAGGAAAAAACCAGGCCGAGCAGCACGGCACAGAGCGCCGCAGCGAGTCTTTTGCAGTCATTTGGCATGGCGGGACCTCCTGAACGTTGATGCCGCATTATATCAAAGCGTAGGGGAAAAAGCAAGGAGACCGAGCCGCAGCAAAAAGCGCTCCATGCCGAAAAGGCACGGAGCGCAAGGTTTTTTCGGGTATTACAGCGCGCCGAGGAGCTGCTGCAGCTCGTCGAGCTTGTCATGAGTCACGAGGGCGGTAGCGTCCGTTCCTCGCAGGGAGGCGGACCAGGTCCACCTGCCGTACGGCGCGAGCTTCGTAACGGCGGAGGCACGGACGATATACGATCTGTGCGTCTTGATAAAGCCGCGCCCCTCGAGCTTCGGCCAGAGCTCGGCCAGCGTCGAAGAGGATTGATACGTCTCGTCCGCGGTCACTATCCGCGTCTCCTGCCCTTCGCGGCAGGCCATGAGAACGGAGGAGAGCGGGACGAAGGAAATGGTGTCGCGCCCTTTTATCAGAAGGCTCGTCCCGTCGTCGCGTGAGCGGAGATTTTTCTCCGCGCGGCGCAGCGTCTGCATGACGCGCTCTGGCCTGAAGGGCTTGACGATATAGTCGAAGGCGTAGACCTCGAATGCGGCCGGCATATACTCCGAGTGAGCGGTGACGAAGACGAGCATGGCGTCCGGAACGACGGAGGAGATCAGCTTCGCCGCCTCCGTGCCGTTCATCTCCGGCATTTCCACGTCGAGAAAGATGACGTCGGGGCGCAGCTCCGCCGCGTGGATGCTCGCACGGGCCCCGTTTTCGGCCTCGCCGACTATGGCGAAGCCCTCCATCGTCTCTATTATCGAGCGCAGGGCGAGGCGCATCCCCGCCTCGTCGTCCGCAAGCATGATACGGACGGCCATCAGCGTCTCCTCTTTGATACCGGCGGAGAGAGTATCTCCGCGGCGACTATGGCGCGCCTTGCGTCGGCTGCGGTAAAGCGGGACTTCGCAGGCTCCGCCGCAGGCGCGGGCGCGGGTTCCTTATCGGTGGCCGGCTCGGCGGGAGCCTTTTTTATCTTCAGCTTGACTCCGCACAGCGGGCAGAACTCAGAGTCGTCCGGTATGGCGCCTCCGCAGGCGGGGCATCTCCAGTAATACTTCATCGTACCCTCCGTAGACAGAGACAGGGCCGACCTCGCGGCCGGCCTGTCGTCGCATGATCCTTACTTGTGCTCGGGAGCGCCGCCCTCGCCGGCAATGGACTTGCGCATGGCGGTGTCGGATATGACGTTCTGCATGTTGTAATAATCCATGACTCCGAGCTTGCCCTCGCGCAGGGCGGCAGCCATGGCCTTGGGAACTTCGGCCTCGGCCTCGACGACCTTCGCCTGCATCTCCTGCACGTAGGCCTTCATCTCCTGCTCGCGGGCGACGGCCATGGCGCGGCGCTCCTCGGCCTTCGCCTGAGCGATGCGCTTGTCGGCCTCGGCCTGATCGGTCTGGAGCTGGGCGCCTATATTGCGGCCGACGTCGACGTCGGCTATATCGACGGAGAGTATCTCGAAGGCGGTGCCCGCCTCGAGGCCCTTTCCGAGAACGGTGCGGGAAATGGTGTCCGGATTTTCAAGGACTTCCTTGTGCGTCTCTGCGCTGCCTATGGTCGTGACGACGCCCTCGCCGACGCGGGCGATGATGGTCTGTTCGCCGGCGCCGCCGACGAGCCTGTCTATATTGGCGCGGACGGTGATCTTGGCCTTGGCCTTGAGCTCTATGCCGTCCTTGGCTATAGCGGCGACGATCGGAGTCTCGATGACCTTCGGATTGACGCTCATCTGCACCGCCTCAAGAACGTCGCGTCCCGCGAGGTCGATGGCGGCGGCGCGCTCGAATTCGAGGCTGATGTCGGCCCTGTGCGCGGCAATGAGGGAGTTTACGACCCTGTCGACGTTGCCGCCGGCGAGGTAGTGCGCCTCAAGCTTGTCTATGGGGATATCGAGCCCGGCCTTGGTGGCCTTGATGAGCGGGTTGACTATGCGGGAGGGAATGACGCGGCGCAGCTTCATGCCTATGAGCGGGAAGATGCCGATGCGGACGTTGGCGGCGGCCGCGCTTATCCAGAGGGCGACGGGGACGAAGCTGAAGAAAAGGCAGAGGAAGACGATCGCCGCGGCGATGATGACGAGAATTACCCACAGTTCCATATCATTTTACCTCGCTTTCGGTTTTCTTTTTGACGATTATCCTGTTGCCGCTCGCCTCGACGACCTCGACGGGGACGTTCCCGTCGATATAGTCGCCCTGTGAGACGACGTCGAGCCGCACGCCGTTGAAATCCGCGTTGCCGGCCGGGCGCAGGGGAGAGAGCGTCACGCCGACGGCGCCGACGAGGCAGCTCATGTCCTTTGCCGAGCTGAAACCGGACTCGCTGTCGGTCGCCTGCAGGAGGACTAGCCTGCGCGGCAGCTTCCCGTGGGACGCGAGCACGGAGAACAGAATAAACAAAAATATGAGTATTATAAAAATGAACGCGGCGAGGATGAGCCCCTGCTCGACGCTCTTGGCCGTGACGAAGACGTCGGCGGCAAGAAGTATTATGCCCAGTATCCCGCAGACGCCGAAGCCGGGGATGAAAAATTCCACGACCATGAGCCCGACGCCCACGACGAAGAGGACAACGGACAAGACGGTTATGGAAGAAATAAGTCCTGCCATATGCATCGCTCCTTTCCTGCATACAGAATAGCATATTGCGCGTAAAGGGCAACAGATAACTCACGAAAACCTCATTTTCGGGCGTGAAACGTCGTTTTGGGCCTATGAATCTGCACGGGCCCTCGGAAGCGAGCCCTCGAAAACGGTCTCGGAATCGTCTGAAAAGACGCGCAGCTTCCCGCCGCAGGCTCCCAGCAGGCGCCTGCAGATCGCAAGCCCCATGCCGCTGCCCTCGGGGCGGGTCGTGAAGCCCTCGTCGAATATCCTCTGCCAGAGCTCCGGCGGGATGGCAGGACCGTTGTTGGATATGCGGAAGCGGTATCCGCGCAGATCCTCGCCTATTTCGATCTTCATCTTTCTGCCTGCTTCCATGCCCTCGAGGGCGTGGATGGAGTTGTCTATGATGTTTCCCAGGACGCGGCAGAATTCCCAGTCCTCCATCGGAAGCTCCGAGAGCGTCGTCCTGACGTCGAACTCGACGTCGATCCCGCGCGAGGCGCACATCATCTGCTTTGCGTGAAGTATGGCGTTGACGGAGGGAATGGAGGTGCGCATGACGCTGCCGACCTTCTGAATGTCGCCGTAGACCTTCTCGATGTACGCGTTGGCGTCGTCGAACTTTTTCAGGTCGATGAGCGTGTAGACGACCTGCAGATGATTGAGAAAGTCGTGCCGCTGGGCTCGGAGAGTGCTGTTGAGATCCTCGAGGGCGGAGATGCTGTCCTCTGCCTGCGTGACCTCCGCCGAGAGACGCCTGAAGTGCCGCTTCAGCAGGAGAAACGCGATTATCGCCGCGACGGCTATAAGGAACAGGACGCCCAGCGCCGCGGCGCCGGTGGGGGAGACGCCCGTCCTGAAAAAGTAGACCGCGCACGCCGCGACGCCCGCGAGCACGACTATGCTCACGGCGATCATCAGTGTCAGAGCCTTCTGCAGCTCAAAGCGTCTTTTCAAATCGCAGCCTCCGGATCCGCCTGTTTATCTCATACATTTATAATGTTCATTATAGCTTATGCGGCGCTGCCATACAAGCAAAAAAGAGAAGCGCTCTTGCAATCGCAGAATAATTTGCATATACTTGGGGGTAAGATAGGCTGGAAAAGGAGGAGTATCGATGAAGGTCAAGAAAGCCAAGCCAATCTCTGATGAAATGCTGAAAAAGATGGATATGTGGTGGTCCGCCGCGAACTATCTCGCGGTGGGTCAGCTCTATCTGCTGGATAATCCGCTGCTGCGCCGTCCCCTCAAAAAGGAGGACGTCAAGCGCAAGATAGTAGGCCACTGGGGTACGGTGCCCGGCCAGAACTTCATCTATACCCACCTCGACCGCATCATAAAGCAGTACGATCTCGATATGATCTATCTCTCCGGCCCCGGTCATGGCGGCAACGCCATGGTCGCGCAGGACTGGCTCGACGGGAGCTACAGCGAGATCTACCCCGACGTCTCCCGGGACGAGGAGGGCATGCGCCGCCTCTTCAAGCAGTTCTCGTTCCCCGGCGGGATATCCAGCCACGTCGCGCCGGAGGTCCCCGGCTCGATAAACGAGGGCGGCGAGCTGGGCTACAGCCTCGCGCACGCCTTCGGAGCCATATCCGACAACCCGGAGCTCATCGCCGCCTGCGTCGTGGGCGACGGCGAGGCCGAGACGGGGCCGCTCGCGGCCGCATGGCACCTCAATAAGTTCATGGACGCGCGCACCGACGGAGTCGTCCTCCCGATACTGCACCTCAACGGCTTCAAGATAGCCAACCCGACAGTCTTCTCGCGCATCACGCACGAGGAGCTGGAGTCCTTCTTCCGCGGCTGCGGCTGGACGCCGCTCTTCGTCGAGGGCTCCGACCCGATGGAAATGCACCGCAAGATGGCCGATACGCTCGACGAGGCCGTATACATGATAAAGACGGCCTGGCAGCGCGCAAGGGAGCAGGGGATAACCGAGCGCCCGCGCTGGCCGATGATAGTCCTCCGCTCGCCCAAGGGCTGGACGGGCCCGAAGGAGGTCGACGGGAAGAAGGTCGAGGGCAGCTTCCGCGCCCATCAGGTGCCTATTCCGATGACCAATGACGGGCATTACGCCCTGCTCGAGCAGTGGATGCGCTCGTATCACCCGGAAAAGCTCTTCGACGAAAACGGCGCTCCCGTGCCGGAGCTCCGGGAGCTCGCTCCCGTCGGCGACCGCCGCATGGGCGCCAACCCGCACGCCAACGGCGGCAAGCTGCTGCGCGCCCTGCGCCTGCCGGATTTCCGCAAATACGCGCTCGACGTGCCGTTCCCCGGCTCTGTCGAGGCCTCCGACATGACGCAGCTCGGCGGCTTCGTGCGCGACATCTTCAAGCTCAATAAGGAGCTTCGCAACTTCCGAGTTTTCGGCCCGGACGAGACGATGTCCAATAAGCTCGGCAGCGTCTTCGAGGAGGTCGGCCGCGACTGGAACGCGGAGATATACGATGACGACGAGTTCCTCGCCTCCGACGGCCGCGTGATGGACAGCCTGCTCTCCGAGCACTGCTGCGAGGGCATGCTCGAGGGCTATCTGCTGACGGGGCGCCACGGCTTCTTCAACTCCTATGAGGCGTTCATCCGCATCGTCGACTCGATGTTCTCCCAGCACGCGAAGTGGCTGAAGGTCACAAAGTCGCTCCCGTGGCGCGAGGAGATAGCGAGCCTCAACTACGTGCTCGCCTCGAACGTCTGGCAGCAGGATCACAACGGCTTTACCCATCAGGACCCCGGCTTCCTCGACCACGTCGCCAACAAGAAGGCCGACGTCGTCCGCATGTACCTGCCGCCGGACGCCAACTGCCTGCTCTCCTGCTTCGACCACTGCATACGGAGCAGGGATTATGTAAACGTAATAGTCGCCTCGAAGCACATGCGCCCCCAGTGGCTGACCATGGACGAGGCCATACGCCACTGCACGCAGGGCATAGGCATCTGGCGCTGGGCGTCAAACGACGGCGACGCGGAGCCGGACGTCGTGCTGGCCTGCTGCGGCGATACGCCGACGCTGGAGACGCTGGCCGCCGCGACGATACTGCGCCGCAGGCTGCCGGAGCTCAAGGTCCGCGTAGTCAACGTCGTCGATCTCATGCGTCTGCAGCCGCGCGAGGAGCACCCGCACGGTCTCGAAAACGCGGACTACGACGCGATATTCACAAAGGACAAGCCCATAATCTTCGCCTTCCACGGCTATCCCAAGCTCATCCACGAGCTGACCTACCGCCGTAACAACCGCAATCTCCACGTCCGCGGCTACGTCGAGGAGGGGACGATAACCACGCCCTTCGACATGCGCGTGCAGAACCAGCTCGACCGCTTCGACCTCGTCATCGACGCCGTCCAGCGCCTGCCGGAGCTTGGCAACAGGGGCGCCTTCCTCATCCAGGAGATGCGCGACAAGCTCGTCGAGCACAAGCAGTACATCTCCGAATATGGCGTCGACATGCCGGAGATCGCCGACTGGAAATGGGAAGATATTAAGTGATATTATGTAAACTCATTTGACAGCCATGACTCAGTGAGTTATTAATATCGGGGAAAAAGAAAAAACGCCCTGTCCGCATCCCGCGGGCAGGGCGTACTATTTTATGTCAACTTAAAGAGCGGGGATGACCGACAAGGGGGTAACGCATGCCGCGGAGGCATTCGGCAGCTGACGGAAGATAAAAACAGCGGCCCGGCATTGAGCCGGACCGCTGTCTTTTATAGAGGACTTACTTTACGAAGTCATCGTAGAACTCAGCATAGACCTCGGGCAGGATAGAGGCGAGGTTGGTGAATTCCTTGATGTTGTGATGCAGGAGCGCCTTGACGGGCTCGAGCGTCGGGAACTTCATTCCCGGCGGAAGCATCTTGACGGGCTTGCCGTTCTCGATCTTGTAGCCGAAGAAGAAGCGGGTGCGGAGCTCGCAGCCGGTCTCGGTGCGGCGGAAGAAGTGGATCATGTTGCCCGCGGCGGAGCAGATGATGGTGCCGTCGAACTTGGCAAACTTCTCAGGATCGAAGCCGATGTCAACGGGGTTGGCAAACTTGATCTTGAGGGGCTGCTTGCCCATGTTGCAGTCTTCCTCGATGTCGTGGGTGGTGTTCCAGAGACGCTCTCTGAGCGACTTGGTCTTATCCAGCGCGATCTCGGGGTTCATGGTCTGGCAGTAGTAGTGCTGCTCGCGGTTCCAGATCTTGTAGCGCATGGACTCGATGGGATGCCACGCAAACCAGAAATCGAACATCTCAGGAGTGCAGCCCGGGAAGTCGGTCAGGTTGGCGAGGATGGCGCAGCCGTCGGGCAGATAGCCGTAGCCGAGCTCAACGGGCATATAGCCGGGGTTGAAGAGGTTGTTCAGGTTGGGCAGGCTCTCCTCGTCGGGGAAGTCCACCGGCTCCTGGGTCAGCTCATACTTCTTGGGGTCGGGCTCAGCCATCTCACGGGCGAAGTATTTATAAAGCGGGCCATTTCTTTCTTCTTCGGTAATGGGTACCAGTTCAGCCATGATATAGCCTCCTTGTAAGAATGATGTCAGCCGGGATTATTCGGGCTTGTTGGGATACTTGTCGATGGGCACGTCCTCGGTGCGGAGGGTCATCTTGCCGTCGACGTTCTGAACGATGATCCACTTGAGCCAGTTCTTGTTGTCGATGTCGGGATAATCCTCGCGGAGGAACCAGCCTCTGGACTCCTTGCGCATCTCGGAAGCGGCATAGAACATCTCGGCGCAGGTGACCATGGCCTCGGCCTCGTGGCAGGCCAGCAGGTCATGCCAGTCGTCGGCGCGGAGGTCCTTGGCGGCCTCGCGGGCCTCGGCGACGATGCCCTCGGCCTTCTTCATGCGGTCTTCCTTCATGTAGACGGACTGCTCGATGGGAACGACAGCCTTCTGAACGAGGTCGATGACGTCCTTCGCCTTGTGGCCGGCGGTTCTCTTGAGAGGAGCATAGATGGCTTCCTCAACGGCGGCGACCTTCTCGGCCGGGATCTCGGCGGGAGCGCAGCCGCAGGTCTTGAGGGCGGCAATGGCGTCGCCGCAGACGATGCCGGCGAAGACGGCGTTAAGTATGCCGGAGCCGCGGTTGCGTCCCGGAGGAGCCGGAACGGCGCCGGGGGCGGCGGAGCCGGTGTAGCTGCAGTCGCCGATGGCGTACATGCCCTTGATGGAGGTGGCCATGTTGCCGTCGACGCGGATGGGGGACTGCTCGCCTATGAACAGCGGGCAGATCTCCATGCTGCCCTGGTCGGCGGACTGGGAGCTGATGGTGTTGAGCATGCGGAACGTTCTGCCGTACGGACGGTCGAACAGACGGGCCATAGCGGCGCCGCCTTCCTTGCTGTCGGTGCCCTCGGCGGGACGGGACTCCTGCTCACGCTCGGGGTACTCGAGGTGGACCGGGCCGGTGCCGGCGAGCATCTGCCAATACCACTCTCTGATGGCGTTGGAGTTGATGTCGGTCTCTCTGTAGGAGCGGAAGTGCGGGGTGATGAACTCGCCCTTGGCGTTGTACATGTTGTTCTCGCCGAAGACGACCTCGTCATGGCTCTTGACCTTCGCGATCTGGGTGAAGTTGCCGAACTCGCAGTTGCGCATCTCGGCGCCCGCGCGGTAGGCGGCGGCTATACCGTCGCCGCGGCCGGAGCTCCACATGGAGGCGAAACGATAGTTCTGGGAACCGGTGGCGACTACGACGTACTTTGCCTTGATGACATAGAACGTACCGTCGAGGATGCTGTACGCGGCGGCGCCCTTGATGCAGCCGTCTTCAACGAAGAACTCGGCGACGGTGGTCTTGTCCATGATCCTGACGCCAAGCTTCTCGGCGCGCTGACGCATCTTCAGGGTGATGTCGAGGTCAACGGTGATCATGCTGGTCATCGGGCCGGTGGGGATGACGAACCAGGACCCGTCGGGGTTCTTGGGAAGGTTGCAGCCCCAGGAGATGAGCTTCTCGAGCATCTCGGTGTTCATCTCGACGTACTTGTACATGACTTCCTGATCGCCCAGGTAGCAGCCGATGTTCTCGACGTGGAACTTGACGAACTCGGCGGGGGACATCTTCGGATCGAAATACTGGAGGACGCCGCCGCCCTTGTTGGCCTTGCCGCCGTAACCGGCGGTCTGCTTCTCAACGATGAGGACGTCGAGGTCGGGGTTCTTCTCTTTGATCTCAAGAGCTGCGGTAAGGCCGCCAACGCCGCCGCCGGCTATGAGAACATCACAGGAAAGTTCGGTCTTCTTGTAATCCATGTGTTCTTCCTCCTTACTTGTACTGCGGGAACGACTGGAGCAGCCGCTCGCTGGCGTAATTGGGAACTACACGGATAGCTTCCTTCTTGCAGACGCTCTGGCAATAGAAGCAGTGCTCGCAGTCCTCAACGTACTTGAAAACAGGCTTCCTGTTTTCAGCGTCCCAGCGGATGACGTCGACGAAGCAGGCTTTGTAGCAAAGGCCGCAGCCGACGCACTTCGTGGGATCAAATTCGATGTTGTGCTTTGTGAAGATCGTAGGGAACACCTCCTAAAATGATTCCGGATTTCACTCCGTAAAAATATGATCCTCTATGCTAAAAATAATACTATATTTTAGCTTGTCTTTCTAATATGATTATTGTAAAATAAGTATAACCTTCAATTTATATGTAGCGCGCGGGTCAATAATCTGCGGGTTATTGAATGCGTTTTGCGCGGCCTTTTGCCAAATTGCGTAAAAATGCAGACCGTGTGCGGGTTTGACGAGGTGTATAAACATGACTAAAGTTCAGATCAAGGCCTTCATGACCGTCGCGAAGGAGAAGAGCTTCACGCGCGCGGCGAACGTCCTCTATATATCTCAGCCTGCCATAAGCAAGAGCATCTCAACCCTTGAGGACGAGCTCGGGTTCAGTCTTTTCTACCGCAAGGACAACATCCTCTCTCTGACCGGGGAGGGAAAGCTCATGTATGATTTCTTCGCGCGTACGATAGACGAGTTAGATCTTCTGCTGGATAATATCCGCGCCTCGCTCTCGTCAAATTCGCTGTCGCTGCGGCTCGGCTGCCCGGATACGTGGAACCCGAAGTTCTTCTATGAAAAGATTCGCGGCTTCATCGCCAACGAGCATCCCGGAATAGAAATGACGGTAGAGTGCGGCAAGCTGCCCGATCTCATCTCCGACCTGCGCTCGGGCAAGCTCGACGTCGCCCTCGCGCACGATTTCTACAGCCCCACGCTCTACGGCATCAGCTCCGAGCAGCTCATATCGACGGGCTGCGGGCTGATATATTCGCGCGAGCACTTCGGCGAGGTAAAGGACGTTACCGCCTTCAAAGAGACGGATTTTCTCATGTACGACAAGGAGATCCAGAAGAAGCTCGAGCAGCTCATCCGCGAGATTTGCCGCGACAGCTTCGTTCCGTCCTTCAGGATAACCTCGACGATGGCAAACGCCCTTTTCGCGGTCGCCTGCGGGCAGGGCGTCATGCTCTTCAGCGACTGGGACAACATAATTTCCAACAGCGCCTACGGTTTCCTGCCGCTGGAGACTGAGATGAACGTGCGCATGATATATGCGGCCGACAACAAAGACCCGGTCGTCGAGATGATGATAAAAGAGCTGCCGGGG
>JAEEGJ010022231.1_pt1 | contig 13498 bp, 9 predicted proteins | sample 8958761 | NCBI WGS metagenome assembly JAEEGJ01 (sample SAMN16246546, study PRJNA631951) | gut metagenome | biome: gut microbiome; feature: rumen; material: RS-attached | host: Bos | place: Iran: Karaj | collected 2018-10
GGAACCCCATCTGCCTCATCGTGCCTTGCCATCGCGTGATGGGGGCCAACGGCAAACTCACGGGTTATGGGGGCGGATTGCACAACAAAATCGCCTTGTTGAGACACGAAGCAGGCTTTGTGTCGTCGACAGAATAGTTATCTTTGCATCATCAAAACTGAATGTCATGGATTTCCATTGGGAAGACGGTTATACGATAGCCACAAGAATAGAAAACGGTGCCATCATCGTGTCGGCCAACGCTGCCGGATTGCGGTCATTGGCGAATCATCTTTTGACGCTTGCCGATGAAGAAGACGAGCATGGGCACTTTCACCTTGACGAATACAATTCGTTGGAGGACCATTCCGTCGATTTAATAGTTGAGAAGGTGCCGGAATAAATGGGGCTCAGAGTCATTTGAAGCCGAAGAACTCCTTCAGGCCTTTCTTTTCCTTTAATTCATCAGGCGTGAAGCCATAGTGTGCCGCCGCCGAAAGCGTCACCACGTTTTCGAGGAACTCGTCGTAGGGCAGTTCAAACCACTCTTCTGGGATGTCGGTGTGGATGGTGCCACCGTCGTTATGGCCGCCTCCCCACCACCACGACTCGTCGAGCGAGGCCTGATAGGTGCCGTCGTCAAACTTTTCAAAAGCATACCAGGTGGTCCATTCTTTCATCCCTTCAGGTGTCTTGGGTCCCTCATAATGCGGAGCGGAATGGTCTTTCTCGGAATAGCCAGGCTCGCCTTTTTCGGCGCCACAACGATACACTAGGAAACGCTCGTCGGTTTCTCGCGGAATCCTTTCCAAGGTGAAAGGACCATCCACGTAGATAGCTCTCTTCCTGCCCTTAACGCGGTTCGATGCTTTCATCATCCTCGTGATGGCTGCGATGGGCTTCTTTGCTTCTCTTTCTCTCAGCAGACCCTTTTTCGCAAGAATGTCATGGATTTCTTTGACCTCGTCATCCCAGCCGTTGACGTAATATCTGTAGGTATCGTCGTCGTATGCGTAATAAGTGCCAACATATAGGTCGTTGCCGTAGGTGAGTTTGTATTCATCAATGATCCAGCTCATGGTTTTAGTTTTTTTGTGAGATAAAGCGTCTATTTCGTTGGTGCGCCACCGCCGAAGTCGTCATACATGATATTCTCCGGCGGGACGCCAAGGTTGTCAAGCATATTGACCACAGCGGCACTCATTGGGCCAGGACCGCACATATAGTATTCGATGTCCTCGGGAGCGCGATGATCCTTCAGATAGGTGTCGTACATCACATTGTGCACAAAGCTCGGGGTATAAGGCACACCAGCGGCATCGGCGGCAGGGTCAGGACGGTCCAAGGCCAAATGGAAATGGAAGTTGGGGAAGTCTTTCTCCAACTGACGGAAGTCATCGAGATAGAAGACCTCGTTCAGGGCACGTGCACCATAGAAATAGTGCATCTCGCGGTCTCTGACATTCAAGGTGCGGGTCAGATGCATGATCTGTGCACGCAAAGGCGCCATGCCAGCGCCACCGCCTACCCATATCATCTCTGGCAACAAGGTCCCTGAGCCCGTCGAAGGGCCGACATTACCATTATCGTGTTCCTTTACATGGAACTCACCATAAGGCCCTGACATCAGCACCTTGTCGCCAGGCTTCAGCGAGAAGATATAGGATGAGGCAATGCCCGGGTTGACATTCATGAAGCTTGAGTGGTCAGGTTTGAAGGGTGGCGTGGCGATACGCACCGTCAGCATGAAGACATCGCCCTCGGCGGGATAGTTGGCCATGGAGTAGGCACGCACCGTCGGCTCGGTGTTGACGCAACGTAGGTCAAACATGTTGAACTTCTCCCATGAGGGAAGATACTCATTGCCAATCAGCTCCTTGTCGAAGTCAGCATACTTAATGTCGAACTTCGGAATCTTGATTTGGGCGTAGGAACCGGGGATGAAGTCCATGTGCTCGCCCTCGGGCAGCTGCACCTTGAACTCTTTGATGAAAGTGGCCACATTGCGGTTGCTGACCACAGTGCATTCGTATTCTTTGACATTCAGAATTGACTGCGGCACCACGATTTTCAGGTTTTCTTTCACCTTCACCTGACAACACAAACGCCAATGGTCTTGGATCTGCTTACGCGTGAAGAAGCCCACCTCGGTAGGCAGGATGGTGCCGCCACCTTCCACTACACGACATTTACACTGTCCGCAAGAGCCTTTGCCACCGCAGGCAGAAGCCAGATACAATTTCTGTTCAGCAAGGGTGTTGATGAGGGTGTTGCCTACAGGTACCGTCAGTTCTTTGTCGTCGTTGATGGTGATTTTTACCTCGCCCTTGGGCATGAGTTTGTTGCGCACCAAGAGCAACAGGGCCACCAGTAGGAGGACGATGCCTAAGAAAACGGCGATACTGAGTATTATGGTGGTGGTCATGTCCATGCGGTCAAAGTTTTATTCCCATAAACGCCATAAAAGCGATTCCCATCAAACCAGTGATTATGAACGAAATCCCCACACCTTGCAGGGCTTTGGGGATCTTGGAATAGCGCAGTTTTTCGCGAATGGCGGCGATGGCCACAATGGCCAGCAGCCAGCCTATGCCTGAGCCGAGACCAAACACAGCCGCCTCGCCAACATTGCTGAAGGCGCGTTCCTGCATGAAAAGCGAGCAACCCAAGATGGCGCAGTTCACTGCAATCAATGGGAGGAAGATGCCCAAGGCGGAATACAGTGATGGCGTGAAGGTCTCGATAATCATCTCCAAGATCTGCACGATGGCGGCGATGATGGCGATGAAGAGGATATAGGTCAGGAAACTCAAATCGACGGTGGCGAATCGCGGACTGATCCACGCCAGCGCACCAGGTGAAAGCAGATATTTGTTGATCAAATAATTGACAGGAACGGTAACCACCAACACGAAAGTCACGGCCAAACCTAAACCTGCGCTGGTCTTGACGGTCTTCGAAACAGCAAGATAGGAACACATACCCAGGAAGTATGCGAAGATCATGTTGTCGATGAAGACCGATTTGATGAACAGGTTGAAGTATTCCATGGCCGCTTAGTTTTGGTTGTTTTCCTGCATTTCGGGATGACGGCTGCGTTGAATCCAGATAATGATGCCTACCACGATGAGTGCCATCGGGGGCAAAATCATCAAACCATTGTTCTGATAACCAGCCTCGTAGAATGATTGTGGGATGACTTGATAACCGAGTATGGTTCCTGAGCCAAAGAGTTCGCGGAAGAAAGCCACGATGACAAGGATCAAGCTGTAGCCCAATCCGTTACCCAATCCGTCAAGGAACGATTCCCATGGCCCATGCGAAAGCGCAAAGGCCTCCAGACGGCCCATGATGATGCAGTTGGTGATGATAAGGCCCACATACACAGAAAGTTGTTTGCTGACTTCGTAAGCGAAGGCCTTCAAGAACTGGTCAATCATAATGACCAAGGTGGCGACCACGACTAGTTGCACGATGATGCGGATGCGTGAAGGGATGCCCTTACGCAGCAAGGAGATGATGAGGTTAGAGAGTGCGGTCACAATCGTCACGGAGGCACCCATCACCAAGGCGGGCTTGAGTTGGGCGGTCACGGCCAGGCATGAGCAGATACCCAACACCAATACGGTGACGGGATTGGTCTTGCGCAAGGGTTCTATGACGAGTTTCTTGAAGTTGGCCATGGCTTATTCTCCTCTTGCTGCAAATTTCTTCAAATATGCCGCATACTTCTCCAAAGTACTGTCAATCATTTCTTTAACGCCATTCGAGGTCTTGGTGGCACCCGTGATGGCATCGAATTCTATTGGGACCAGAGTGCCGTTGTACATAATCTGTTTGCCGGCAAACTGGCTTTGGAACTTCTCCGTTGTGATCTCACCACCTAAGCCAGGGGTCTCCGACTTGTGGCCGAAAGTGGCACCCACAACCGCCTTGCCATCGGAGGCAATGGCGAGGTAACCCCAGATGGGACCCCAGAGTCCGTTGCCCTGCATAGGGATGACGCTGGTCTGGCGGTCGATGACGAACACAGGCAGACCTTCCTCGTTATCTGTCGGGTTGCCGTTTTCGTCCAAGAGGAATTCCGATGTGCAATGTTTTTCGAACATCAGCGCTGCATTCTTGGCATTGACGTCTTGGATACCCGCTGCCGTAAGGATATTGATGCGTTTCTCGTTCTTCTCGTTGCGGTTTTGGAAGGGCTGTAGCCATATTGCCGTCACCGTGAGCAGGATAGCGACTACGACCACTAAGATCGTAGCGTACAAGAAGATATGTCGATTGCTGTTGATGTCTTTTTTCATGGTTTAGTAATTTTTTGTTGGACAAGTGCGCGCTTCTGACGCTTTTTGATGTTACGTGCCACGACGCAGTGATCGATGAGCGGTGCAAAGCAGTTCATGAGCAGGATGCTGAGCATCATGCCTTCGGGATAGGCAGGGTTGATGACGCGGAGCATCACAGCGAAGATGCCGATGAGCAGACCGTAGATCCACTTGCCGATGTTGGTCTGTGCCGCCGTGACAGGGTCGGTGGCCATGAAGACCGCGCCGAACATAAAGCCGCCCATGAGGTAATGATAATAGAACGGCAATTGCATGTATTCGTTGGCGCCTATGGCATTAAACAGCAGACCCATGAGGCCGCCGCCGACGATGACGGAGAGCATGATGCGCCAGCTGGCGATGCCGGTGAGTAGCAACATGATGGCGCCCAACAAGACGGCAATTACCGACGTTTCACAGGTGGACCCAGGTATCGTTCCGATGAACATATCCAAAGCGGAAGCCGAGGGATGTATTCCAGCGGTCAGTTCCGCTAGAGGTGTGGCGCTTGTGAGGGCATCGGTGCCCCAGAGGTCTGCGGCAATCCAGACGCCGTCGCCCGACATGCGGGTGGGGTAGGCGAAGAACAGGAAGGCGCGTGCCACCAAAGCGGGATTGAGGAAGTTCATACCCGTTCCGCCAAAGACCTCCTTGCCGATGATGACGGCAAAGGCCGTGGCGAGGGCGAGTTGCCATAAGGGAGTCGTGACGGGCACAATCATCGGAATAAGGAATCCCGTGACCAGGAAGCCTTCGTTCACCTGATGATGTCGTATCTGCGCGAAGGCAAACTCAATGCCCAAGCCGACGATATATGATACCGCCAGCATAGGAAGCATCCGCAGGAATCCGAACCAAAGGCAGTACCACCAACTGGCCGCAGAACCCAGTTCATAAGGCCAATCCGTGGCATGGAGCGAGGTCTGATAGCCGATGTTCCACATGCCGAAGAGCATGGCAGGGACAAGGGCGATGACGACTGTAATCATGGCGCGTTTCAGGTCGACGGCATCGCGTACATGGCAGCCGCGCTTGGTGACCCGATTCGGTGTAAAGGCGAAGGTATGGAAGGCTTCGTAAGTGCTTCCCAACCAAGCCCATTTCCCTTTAGGCTCATGCGTTTCAAACCACTTTGCCAGTCCGTTAAACGCATTACTCTTCACTTTATACTCTTCACTCCTCACTCTTAACTTCTTACTCATGATAGGGCCTCCTTTCGCAGTTTCTCCAACGCCTCGCGGATGATAGCCTGAATGTCGGTTTTTGAAGTGTCGATGAACTCGCAGAGGGCGAAATCCTCGGGCTCCACCTCATAGATGCCAAGGTTTTCCATCAGCTCGATATCACCAATGATGCAGGCCTTGATGAGTTGGGTGGGGTAGATGTCGAAGGGGAACACCCGCTCGAAGTTGCCTGTGAAGACCAAGGGACGCTCGTCGCCGTGGGTGTTGGTGTCGAATTTCCAGAGGTTCTCGAAACGTGGTAGTTTCATTCCCAATGGTTTAAATGTGCTCTTTGGCATAAAGCCGCTGAGGAAGGTTCGCGAGAAGCTGAATTTCCTGAATCCTGGCATTAGCCACCCCATGAAGTCGTAGTAGTCACCCTCGGGAAGGATGCTCACAAGGTCGTCGTATGCACCAAGGAAACCATCGGCGGCGATTTGTGTACCGCTCAAAATGTCACCCGAGATGACGCGGTTTGCCTTTGTGGCATCGTAAGCATCCATCTTGGGGTAGTCATTGTTTAACAATTGTGCCTTAGTAATATCGGCCAAACAAGCCCCAGACTTGACGCGATAATAATGCGGATTCTTGATGTTGGGTCCGGCCACGGCGATGACCTTCTTAGGATTGTATACGCCTGTGGCAACCAGTTCGCCCAATATGGCCACATCTTGTAGGTTCATCGTCCAGACGACCTCACCTTTATTAATAGGGTCGATGTGGGCGATTTGTGTGCCGATGTTTCCCGATGGGTGGGGGCCATTGATAAAATGGGTCATCACTCGTAGGGGCGAACCTGCGTGTTCGCCCTTCACAAAACCATCGGCAATCCTTTGTCCAGGTCTAAAACAAACATGCACCATCCCCTCCGTCAATTGCGTCAAGGCCTCGAGGCCTTTTTTCAACCATTCCTCTTTGCCTTGCATAACAAAATCGTAATCGGGTGCCAGGGGTGCGCTGCTGAAGGCGCTGACGAAGATGGCCTTGGGTTTGTCATCGGGATTGGCGACAGTGCCAAAAGGTCGTTGGCGCAGTTGTGTCCAAAGGCCGCATTGCAGCATGGCGTCTTTCACCGTTGGCGAGGATTTGTAATTCGAACCTACGGCTTTGAAATCCGTTTCCACCACCACCTCCAAAAGCTTCCGTTTCTCGCCTCTCACAATGGCTTTCACCTGTCCGCTGACGGGCGAAGTGAAACAGATGCGCTCGTCGTGTTTGTCCACAAACAAGGCATCGCCTACGCAAACGGTGTCGCCTTCCTCGACCAACAAGCTCGGCGTGAGTCCCACGAAATCAGTGGGTTTCACGGCATAGGTCGAGATACTTCGAGCGTCGGTGAGGCGTAGTTCAGCCGCTCCACCGATGGGAAGGTCAAGGCCTTTTTGTATGGTGATGGTGTCTGACATTGCATTCCATTTTAGCGGCAAAGATATTGAAATTTTGCTCGTCAATGGTCAAAATCTGATAATAAAAGGCCCTGAATTCCGTTTCCTAATAGTCGTTCGGCATGAATTTTGAGATATTTTGCCAAACCAAAGAGAGAATTTTGTACTTTCGTCAAAAATTTCAACCTATGAGACTACGACTGAAGTTTAGCTTGATATTGGGAATGATGATAATGCTTACCAATTCTATATCAGCGCAAAAGCATATCGAATCCTACGATCCCGAAGCGCTTTTCAACGAGGGCGTCCTGCTGTTTCAGAATCAGGAATACGGTGCTGCACTCAAGACCTTCACTCAATATCGCTCCCAAGCCGCTGATGCCAAGGCGCAGCGCTGTGTCGACGCACAGTATTATGAAGCGGTCAGCTCCCTTTATCTCGGTCATGCCGACGGCCCTGCCAAGGTTATCCAATTTGTGAACGACAACCCTGGCAGCACTTGGGCAAAGCATGCCAATTTCCTTTATGCCAATCATTTGTTCAAGGAGAAGAAATACAAGGAGGCTTTGGCTATCTATGAGAAGACGGATGTTTTTTCGCTCACCACTGATGAGGCTCAGCAGATGCAGTTCAATATGGGCTACTCCTATTTCCAGTCGGGCGAACTTGATAGGTCCATGCCTCTTTTCCATGGTCTGATGATGAACGAAGGGAAATATCAAGACCAGGCAAGGTATTATTACGCTCACATCCAGTATGTCAAAGAGAAATATAACGAAGCCTTGGACAACTTTCGCCGTCTGCGTTCGCATAAGGACTACGGCAATGTGGTGCCATCCTACATCATGCAGATTGACTATCTGAAAGGTGACTATGAGTCGGTGATTAAGGACGGTCCGGGTTATATCCAGCAGGCCGACAAGAAGCGGAAGTCGGAGATGGCCCAAATCGTTGCCGATGCCTATTTCCAACAGAAAAACTATGACAAGGCGCTTGAGTACTACGACATCTACAAAAAGAACCTGACCCGTGGCATCTCGCGCGAGGCCTATTATCAGATGGGCGTCAGCAAGATGATGAAGGAGAACTACAAGGGTGCCATCGCCGATTTGCAGAAAATCGCTGGTAACAGTGACATCCTTGCGCAATACGCTTCTTATTATCTTGCAACGAGCTATGCCAAGACGGGCGAACCGAAATATGCCCGCAGTGCCTTCCATACCGCCTATTCCGCCGGATTTGACGCCGAACTCAGCGAAGAGGCCTTGTTCGACTATGCCCGACTGAGCCTCATTCCTGGCGCCGACCCTTTCAACGAAGCCGTGGGTCTGCTCGATACATATATCGAAGAGCATCCAAAATCAGAACGGAAAGCAGAAGCGGATGGGATGGCCATCTATCTGCTGTTGAACGCGAAAGAGAATGAAGAAGCCTTGGCCCGCCTCGAAGCGATGAAGAAGAAGAGCACTGAGTTGCAGACGGTTTACAATGAGCTGCTGTATTCGACAGGCATCGACAACTATCAGAAAGGCATCTACGACAAGGCTCAGGTGTATTTCTCCAAGATCATCAACAGCAAACAGTCGGCAACCAACAAAGCCGAAGCTTGTTTCTGGTTGGGTGAGTCGGCCTACCAGCTGGGCGACTATACCCAAGCGGGCAAGTTCCTGACGCAGTTCAAGGCCATGAGCGCCGCGCCGAGTCTTCCGGAATACTGCCTCGCCGATTACGATTTGGGCTACATCTACTACCAGAAACAGGACTATGATGCCGCTGTGGGTTGTTTCCGTCGTTTCATCCAGAAAGCCGACGATAGCCAAAACGACCTCAAGACCGATGCATACATCCGTCTCGGCGACTGCTTCTTTATGGAAAGAAGCTATGACAATGCCATCAACTATTACGACTTGGCCACACGCGTCGGGAAACGTGATGCCGACTACGCATTATACCAACAAGGCCTTTGTTATGGCGCGAAGGGCAATGTGAATCAAAAGATTGCTATGTTGAACGACTTGCTGGAGGCTTATCCGAGTACACCTTATTATGAACAGGCACTGTTCGAAATAGGTAACACTTATCTCGTGCATGGCGACAAACGTTCGGCCATCGCCAACTTCAATCGTCTCATCAAGGACAGGCCGCGTTCCACTTACACACGCCAGGCCATGATGAAGGTGGGCATGATCTATTACAACAACAACCAATACGACCAGGCCCTGACCAACCTGAAGAACTTGGTTGCTTCCTATCCCAACACCGATGAGTCGCGTGAGGCCCTGAGCATCATCCGCAGCATCTATATGGAAGAGAATAAGCTGAACGAGTACTTCGGCTATGTCAACGCCAACGGCGGACAGGTGAAAGTGACCCAGCAGGATTCGCTTGCCTTTGCCAATGCGGAGCTTTTCTATATGGATGGCCGTTACCAGCAGGCTCAGGCCGCGCTTCAATATTACTTCGACAATTTCAAGCGGGGGGCTTATCTCTTGAAAGCCCATTATTATGCGCTTGAATGTGCTGAGAAGATTGGGACCGAAGACCAAGTCATCACACACCTTGATTATATCTTGTCGCAGCCCGATAACGACTATACCGACAACGCCTTGCTTAAGATGGCGCGTATTGAGTATGAGAAAGGCAACTATCAGAAGGCGGGTGAGCATTATGAACGGCTGTCACGCATCACCGAGGAACCGTTGAAACGCTTGGAAGCCTTGGAAGGCAGCATGAAGAGCAACTTTTTCATGGGCAACTACGACAAGGCCTTGGAGATGGGAGAGAGCCTGCGCGTTTCGCGTGACCTGACCAACGAACAGGTCAACCAGATCAACCACATCATGGGCAAGTCGTACTACGAGAAGAGCAACTACAGCGCGGCCATAGAGAAACTCGACAAGAGCGCCCGCAACGACAAGTCGGTGTACGGTGCCGAGAGCGCCTATTACTCGGCGATGTCCTCCATAAAGCTGAAACAATATGACGAAGCCGAGAACAAGGTGTTCAATATCGCCGACAACTTTTCGAGTTATGATTATTGGGTCGCCAAGTCGTTCATCGCATTGGCGGATGTGTATGTGGCCAAGGAAAACTACTTCCAGGCCAAGGAGACGCTCCGCAGCGTTATCGACAACTACAAGGGCAGTGACCTGAAACAGGAAGCCCGCGCCAAACTCACTGAGGTGGAACGCAAGGAGCCTAAAGTGAGCAACAGCAACGGCATTGAACCTATTGAACTAGACTAATTATGAAAAAATACATCCTAATCCTGACTCTGGCCTTGATGGCCATACCCACCTTCGCCCAGCACGATGAACAAGTCACCGTGGAAGGCAAATACCGTCCCAAAGTAAACAAGGTCAACAAGTTGGTGCTTCAGCCAGAAACGCCAGAACCCTCTTACGAGTTTCCCGGCTCGGAGGTCAATCCCAAGGAAGCCAAGCAGAAGTTTGCGCTCGACTTGGAGAAGATTGCTCCGACGGCTTTTGCTGCCAAAGATGACAAACTGGTCACTCCGACGGAGAACTTCCTTATGGCGGGCATCGGCACGAGACTTTCGCCGTTGTTCCTCTACAAGCATAACTCCATGCTGACCAAGACCCTCGGTTTGGGCGTGGGCATCAAGCACAACTCCTCATGGGTTAACATCAAGGACTACGCGCCTTCAAGTTACATGAACAATGCCTTTGACATCAGCCTCTCGACCAGCAGATTCGATGGTTTTCAGATAGATGGCGGTGTGTATTACACGAACGACATGTACCATTTCTATGGCATCAATTTGGAGGAAACACCGCTGACAGAAGAACAAATTGAGGTGTATTCCCCGAAAATCACTTACAACAAAGTGGGTGGTCATTTGGGATTGGCTTCCACTACTACCCGTGTAAGAGAGCTGAGCCACACTGCCAATTTGGACTATTTCTATCTGTTTGACAGAGAGCACGCTATTAATGTTGGGTATGCGCTCGGTTATGCCAACAACTTCTGGGGCGACAAGAGTCATCCACAAAACATCGGCATTGACTTGGGATTCCAATATGACTATTGCTTGGGACAAGAGGACAAGCTTTTCGTTGTCGACAGAATCATGTTCAAGGTCAATCCGTTCATTGAGATGAGTGATGAGTTCTATCGTCTGCATCTCGGTGTGCGTCTGGACGGCGCCACACGCGATTCGGATGACGACAAGTTCCTCGCCGTTCGCCCCGATTTGAGTGGTAGTTTGTTTGTCTTGGATAAGAAACTGGAGTTCTACGCGGGTTTGAATGGTGGACGTAAGTTATTGCGTTTCAGCGATGTCGTTGATGATAATCCATTTGTTTCGCCTTATCTCAATCCTTCTTTGTGCGTGCTGAATGTGAAGCTCGGTTTCGATGGGGGTGTTCGTACCAATATTATGGAGACTGTCGATTTGCATTTGGGCGTGCGCTATCGTCACACGGACAAAGACCCGTTGTATGTGTATCATATTCCTGAAGCCGACCTTCTTCCTTCGGGTCTGGATCCGGTCCTAAACACTTTTGACCTCGTTTACGACGAGACCCAACAGGTGACGATCATGACCAATGCCCGGGTGAAGATGCGCAACAGCCTCACTGCCGATTTGGGATTTGCCTATAACAGCTGCAAGCCGACTACGGAAGAATACGCATGGTATCGACCCACAACAGAAGGCAAGCTGAAGCTGACTTATGACTTCAACGATCAGTTGTCGTTCAACACTGCATTCCTATATCAGGGAGGTCGTTATGCCAAGGTTTGGGACGGCGTGGTCGATTGGCAGAACTTCAATTTCAAGGCCGAAAAGCTGAAAGATGTCTTCGACCTCAGCATCGGTGCGGATTATAAGGTAAACGACCAGATTACGGCCTTTGCCTTGTTGGATAACGTGGCGCACCAGAAATACCAGCTGTATTACAATTATCCCGTTACGGGCATCCAGTTCTTCGCAGGTGTGAAGCTGAGATTCTAAAAAGAAATGCCAGTCAATTTCGACTGGCATTTCTTTTTATTTGCTATGCATTGGCTTTAGCAAGTCGTTCACCGTTTTCACGGGGTTGAAGGTCTCAATCGGCACTTCGACGAAGATGGTGATCCAGTCGGCCATGGCACCGTTCCAGAGGCCGGGCAACTCGAGAGCTTTCAGCTCTCGTCCGTCCTTCGACTTGTTGGAAATAAAGCCCGTGTTGGTGTCCACATAGTCGGTCAGGCAGAAAGCTTCGCCTTTGTAGTTCCAGCAGCCGCACACCAGATCGACGGGGTTGAAGTGTGTCGAGCCTTGGAAGATGGCTTCTTGTTGTGGGTTCTTGTGGTCGATTTGTGAGGATTCGATAATTTGCAGTGATACCTCATCGTCCTGATTCTTCACCCAGAAGGGGCCGCCGCCGGGCTCGCCTTCGTTCTTCACCATGCCGCAGATGCGCATCGGGCGGTTGAGTTTGTTGTATAGATAGTCGATCTTTTCGATGTCGTTGTAGCCATTCACGAAGTCGGGGATGTCAATCATCAGGTCCTCTTTGGCGAAGCGCATGGCCTCGTCCAGTTCCTCGGCAGAGACGGCACCTTGGTCGAGCATCTCGAGATAATCGAAGGTGCGTTGCTGCAGGTGGAGCAGGAGACCCGCCAACACCTTTTTATATACGATGGTGGTCTGTGCCTTGGTCTCGGGCACGATGTTGTCGATGTTCTTGATGAAGACGATCTCCTCGCCGAGGTCGTTCAAGTTCTCTATGAGGGCCCCGTGACCGCCGGGACGGAACAGGATCTTGCCGTTGGCCTCGCGGAACAGCTCGCCGTTGGCGTCAATAGCCACGGTGTCGGTGGAAGGCTTCTGGCAGGAGTAGGTGATGTCGTAGCGTACGCCGTATTTCTTCTCGTAGTCGGCTTTCAGGGCACTGACGGTCTTCTTGAAAGGCTCTTCATGCTCGGGTGAGACGGTGAAGTGAAGCTTGGCCACGCCTTCGTTGTCAGTGGCATAGCGTGCGGCTTCCACCAGATGCTCTTCCAGGGCCAGGCGGTTGAAGCCGTCATAGTGGTGGAACTCCAACAGGGCTTTGGGTAGCTTGCCGTAGTTGAGGCCGTCTTCGAGGAGCAGGGCTTTCACCACGTCCACCTTGCGGCCTTGTTGCAGCATGGCGTCGATGTCGAGGCCATAGAGCTTCTTTGAGGCGGCATTGAGGTCATCGAAGAAGGCGAAGCAGTGGATGTGTGCGAAGAAGATATCGGTGAACTTGGTCTCTTCCGCGGTCTCGATGAAGGCGAAGAGGTCCTTGAACATGCGCGAGGCAGCACCCGAGGCAGGGACGAACTTGGTGAACTGATAGAACTCCTTGTCGGCGTCGAACACAGCGGTCATCATGTTTGTTTGTTCCTCGTCCATGCGCAGGATGCCGTCGCCAAGGGTGGCGGGGCGCATCAGCTGGACGTATTGCGTGCCTCTTTTCAGTTGGGCGACTTGGTTTATTACTTGATTTTCAGCGATGTTTCTTTCTGAAAGCTGTTGAAGGTCTTTTTCTGTAAGCATAATTGTAGGTTTTAAACGCTTCAAAAATAAGAAATTAAGTAATGCAAAGAAAAAAAACGC
>JAEEGJ010022232.1_pt1 | contig 13498 bp, 8 predicted proteins | sample 8958761 | NCBI WGS metagenome assembly JAEEGJ01 (sample SAMN16246546, study PRJNA631951) | gut metagenome | biome: gut microbiome; feature: rumen; material: RS-attached | host: Bos | place: Iran: Karaj | collected 2018-10
ATCCCCAGGCTTATAAGTATCTATATGCATATCGTTATTGCTTACGATGACACCGCCGTATACATAAGGCCCTTCGGGATCTTTGGAAGTGGCATAGCAGAGCTCGTGCATTACTTCGGAAGAGTAGATGAAGTAATATATCTCTCCGCGTTTTCTGATGGAGGATGCTTCGAAGAAAGCATGCCCTTCAAAACCAGTGCCTTCGGAATACTGGGCTCCGGGAACTACGATCCTGGGAGCCTTTTTGATGGTAAGCATGTCTTTATCAAGAAGGGTAAGCATGGAACCGTGTCTTGACTTATCACCGTGTCCGCAGAATCCCGTGAAGAGATATGTGGTATCGCCTTCGGTGAGAACACCGGGATCGAACTGAGGCTCATCGCCTTCTTTGTCACCGAGTTTTGTTCCGTCTTCATAATGGACATATCCGTAGAACTTGTAAGGACCTGCGGGAGTATTGCTGACAGCAACGGAAACAACGTTTATTCTGTCCAGTACGTAATAGAGGTAATATCTTCCGTCGGGACCTACGGTAACGTCCGGAGCATAGAGCTCCATATTTCCGTCTTTATTGAGTTCATCCGTATCCTTGGGATATATTATTCCCTCGTATTTCCAGTTGCCGAGATCTTTTATACTTGCGGACCAGCATACATAATCTCCGAGACAGAAGGTTTCTCCGCCGTAGATATCATGCGATCCGTATACATATACTCTGTCACCGAACACGTAAGGCTCGCCGTCGGGAACATATTCCCATGAAGGGAGATAAGGGTTTACCGCCTGTTTCTTACTGTGCTGTCTTATTCCGCCTTCCTTTTTCGGAAGTGCACCGCTTCCGGTGAATTCCATTTCATTACGGTCATCTTCGGTAAAAGGTTTCCACTCGGGGAGTTTTTTCTTGTCGAATCCGAGACCGTTGGGATTGCCGGTTTTTACGAAGTTTACGATATAGTCGCTCATCTGATGCGCGAGATCGTAATGTCTTCCGGTGTATGGTCTGTGGCATTTTTCAAGAGTATCGAAGAAGAACCACAAATCAACCGAGTGGAAGGTTCCGGGATAGCTGTCGCCCTCATGTCCGTCACCGGGAATATCCGCGTCGAAACGATAGTAATAGAAATTCTGGTCGGGAGATTTCTTTGAAGCGGCACCTAAAGCAGCCTTGACCGAAAGCTCCACTGTATTGACGCCATCCGTGCTGAATTCATCGGCAGTGTTTCCCGCGATCACCGGCACATTGGGACAGAGTCTGTTTTCAAATCTTTCTACAGCATCTCCCAGATAATGCTTTCCGTCCGTGATAGGGAAGAGCATGCGGTATTTTGCCCGGAATTTACAGTATCCATCGAATACATCCTTCGTGGAAAGTTTTCTTGCTTCTTCGAGATTATTAACCCCAAGGATCTCAAAGAATTTGTCACCGAAATCCTCGGCCTGTTCAAAAGAGATGGGAGTGAAGATATCCTCTGAGGGATTCTGAACTTTTATGATGCCGCTGAGTACAACGGCACCCTTGATGATATTTGAATTGTCGGGGCAGGTAAGCTGGTTCATTACGCTTGCTCCTCCTGCAGACTGACCCATGATGGTGATCTTTTCCGGATCTCCGCCGAAGGCTGCTATATTGTCATATACCCAGTGAAGTCCGGCCTGCTGGTCTAAGAGTCCAAAGTTAGCGGGGGAATCGGGATTTTCGGCTGTGATCTCTTTATGAGCCAGGAATCCGAAAATATTGAGTCTGTATCCTACGGAAACTACGATGATCCCTTTTCTGGCAAGAGCTTCTCCGTTGAATTCCATCTCAGCCGTATAGCCCCACTGGAAACCGCCGCCGAAATACCATACGAGAACAGGAAGCTTCTCATCGGTCTTTTTGGCCGGAGTCCATACATTCAGATAAAGACAGTCTTCGTCCATGGGAATATCGGGATCCACATGCCACTCTCTGCAATAAATATCCGTGCCGACAGCAGGCTGATCCTGATAGGAGATGGGACCGAATTCATGGGCAAGGAGTTCGCCCTCCCAATCCTCACAGGGCTGGGGAGCTCTCCATCTGTTTTCTCCGATGGGAGGAGCGGCAAAAGGTATTCCTTTGTATACCGTTATCCTCGGATCGTTTCCGGGCAAACCCGATACTTTTCCGTTTTTTACTTCCGTACTTCTAAGCATATTAATACCCCCGTATCAGTGTTTTGGAATACATTTACCATTATAAATAATTTGCACGATAATTCATATCAGACTCTGCTGATTAATCATCAAATTTACAATTATGTTATAATATTCGGGTATGAAAAAAGGATTTGTATTATCAATTATTATATGTATTTTGCCCTTATTACTCCTGGTTTCCGGGTGTGGGAAAGAGACTTGCGAAAGTCAGATTCCAATCCCCGAAACCACGGTCCCGGAAGAGACATCCGCAGGTGATTATTCGGTAGCCGGGATCGCAGAAACCCAGGATGAGATAATCGTGCCTTCCGGTGAAAACAATACGGATATCGAAGATGAGACTGCTTCCCCGGATCCTGTGGAACCTTCGGAAGAGGTCGCAGATGATCAAAAAAACGATACATCTGATGAAGGTGAGAATGCTGAAACTGATATCGATCTTTCTGAAGAAGCCTGTGAACCGCTTACGGAAGATGTGGATGGAAATGATATTTCACTGCATGCTGAATTGCCTCATGAATTAAATTATTCCGATGACATAGATACGATCATCGCTTCAATGACTCTTCATGAGAAAATCTGCCAGATGATAATAGTGACTCCTTCGGTGCTTGCTTCCGCATCAAAGGTAACCTCGGCGGATTCCTGCTATCTTGCACTTCAGAATTACCCCGTTGGAGGACTGATCCTGGATAAGAGCAATATTGTAAATGCGGATCAGCTTACAGGATTTATATCGGGTGTACAGTCGTATATGACGATTCCCATGATCGTTACACTTGATGAGGAAGGCGGAAGAGTAACAAGACTTATGGGAACCGTGGGTACAACACCCATCGGCCCTATGTATTCCTATCATGAGCTTGGCACTGAAGTTGCAGCATTTAATGCCATGACCATAGGTAATGATATACGGAGATTCGGATTTAATATGGATCTGGCTCCCGTTGCGGATGTATGGTCCAATCCGGATAATACCGTTATAGGGGACAGAGCATACAGTACCGATTTTGAAGAAGCATCAGACCTTGTATCTGCTGCCGTATCAGGTTTTCATATGAGCGGTGTTGCCTGCTGTATCAAACATTTTCCGGGACACGGTGATACTTCTGCCGATTCACATTACGGTTCCGTATATGTGTATAAGACACTTGATGAAATGAGAGCGGCTGAATTCAAACCCTTTGTCTCGGGTATAAATGCAGGAGCTGATGCGGTTATGATAGGACATTTGATCGTAGCCGATCAGGGAAATATACCCGCATTGTTTTCATATCCCCTTCTTACCGGTGTTCTTAGGAATGAACTTGGATTTAACGGCGTTATCATATCCGATTCTCTTCAGATGAAAGCCATGACAGATCATTACGGGGCGGGTGAAATACCGGTGATGGCCGTTGCCGCGGGATGTGACATTATACTGATGCCTACGGATCTTGAAGTAACTGTCAGCAGTTTGGAAGCCGCGGTGGAAAAGGGTGTGATCTCCGAAGAGAGGATCAATGAAAGCGTCAGAAGGATTCTTATCCTTAAGAAGAAATATATCTGATACTCATTTAATTCATTAATTGCAATATGTGAAAGTTTTGTGTTTTTCGGGATTTGTCAAAATTATCTGATAATATATACATGGTTTAATTCTTAACGGGGGCTAATATGGCTGAGGAAAGAGTAACTGCACTGGGTTATGAATTTGCTTGCCTTGATGATGCGATACTTGCACAGTCTGAGATCAAGAAGATCGATTATCTTAAGTCTCATTTGGACAGGGGCGATGCCGATACGGTAAAGGCTTTGTATGATAAAGCAATAGATGAGAAGTTTTTCAAAACCCCGGTAGGTATAGGCTTTTTGACCGAAATGAGAGAATATCTGATCGATACTCTCGATTATTCGGAGGATGAAGTCAGGTCGATACCATTGTATATGTTCTATGACACGACCAAGAAAACTGCTCCCGCGAAAGAGGAGAAGAAGAAAGAGCATGTCGGTTTTCTTTTTACGTCGATAGTACTGAACATAGCTCTTATCGTAGCGGTGATACTTATGTTTTGGATAGCGACTCATACCGATCACCCAAATATTTTGAATTACGAAACCGTACTGACCGACAAGTATGCGACCTGGGAACAGGAACTTACCGAAAGGGAAGCTGCAGTCAGAGAAGCTGAAAGAGAACTCAGCTATCAGACTACGGATGACTGACAGATCATGGATAATATAAAGATCCTGATGGCGGATGATGAAGCCCGCATGAGAAAACTTGTTAAGGATTTCCTGAACAAAGAAGGATTTCTTACGGTAGAATGTTCCAACGGACTTGAGGCGGTTGAGGCGGTCAGATTTGATCCTTCGATCTCTTTGATCATTATGGATGTCATGATGCCGGTTCTGGACGGCTGGGAAGCTGTCAAACAGATAAGGGAGTTTTCAAAAGTTCCCATTATTATGCTGACGGCTAAAACCGAAGAGAAGGACGAACTGAAGAGTTTCGGACTTGGAGTTGATGAATTTATATCAAAGCCCTTCTCACCCAAGGTTCTGGTTGCAAGGGTTCAGGCAGTTCTGAGAAGGACGGGTCACAGTGATACGGATGGAGACATTATAACCGCCGGAAATATAAAAGTTGATAGGTCGGCACATCAGGTTTTTGTGGACGATGCACCTGTGGATCTCAGTATTAAAGAATTCGAGCTGCTAACATTTTTTATTGAGAATAAGGGAATTGCACTATCCAGGGAAAAAATCCTGAACAGTGTTTGGGATTACGATTATTTCGGAGAAGCAAGAACCATTGATACCCATGTCAAAAAGCTTCGAGCGAAACTCGGGCGCAAAGCGGGAGACATGATCAAAACAATCTGGGGAATGGGCTATAAGTTCGAGGAGTAGTATTGATAATAAAAAGTTTAAAAGCCGGAAGCAGGTTGTCGCTGAGGTTACAATATACTTTTATTTTTGCTGGGCTTATGGCAGGTGTCATTTTCCTGACCATTATCTTAAGTTCCGCGCTGCTCCCCTGGTATTACAGGTATTCCAGACTTAAAGACATTCGCAAAGAATATGAGATGCTTCTTTCCGGCGATGAGAATTTGTATGAAGATCTGGATGAGATGTCTCTTCGCAATAATGTATCTGCCATTATCCTCGGTCAGGATTCATCCGTGATCTATTCTTCGATCAAAAGTGAACGGGATATAGAGCTTGTTCTTTTATCTATCATATTCAGAAATCCGAGCGGATTACAGGAAATAGAAATTGTTGAAGAAACCGAAGATTACAGTATTCGTATAAGCAAATTGCCGGAAGGTGATTATCTGGAAATGTTCGGACGACTTCCTGACGGCTGCGCGTTTTTGTTCAGGACTCCTCTCGAAAGTATAGATGAGGCTTCGGCGTATGCTTCGTGGTTTTATTTTTACATAGGCTCGGTATGCATAGTTCCCGGCGCACTTCTTGTATATTTTGTTTCTAGGAGAATATCAAAACCTATCCTTAATCTGAGCGATATTTCCAAAAGGATGGTCAATCTGGATTTTGAGGCCAGATATGAAGGAGAGGACGCAGCGGAAATATCTCTTCTCGGTAAAAATATAAATACACTTTCCGAATCACTTGAAGAATCCATATCTGAACTAAAGACAGCAAACAACAGGCTTAAAAGGGATATTGAGCAAAAAGAAAAAGCCGCAAAGGAGCATAGTGAATTCATCTCCAATGTTTCCCATGAACTTAAGACACCCATATCCCTGATACAGGGTTATGCCGAGGGACTTAAAGAAGGCGTCTCTGATGATGCCGAAAGCCGTGAATATTATCTTGATGTGATCATTGATGAAGCATCTAGGATGAATAAGCTTGTTAAACAGCTTATCAGTCTTGAACAGATTGAAAGCGGTGATGATGTGATCGAGATGCAGAGGTTTGATATTTCCGAAGTGATATCTGCCTGTCTGAAGACTTCATCCGTACTGTTTCGCGAAGCCGGTATAACCTGTGAATTTGAGCAAAACCCGGGCGCCTTTGTATGGGGGGATCCCTATATGGCGGAAACGGTATTTGGGAATTACCTTTCCAATGCCATCCATTATTGTAAGGATGTCGGAGACGGTAAACAGATCAAAGTTAGTTTTATCAGGTTTGATAAGATTATAAAAGTATGTGTTTTTAACAGTGGAGATCATGTTCCGGAAGATCAAATGTCCAAACTCTGGGATAAGTTTTATAAGGTCGATAAGGCCAGGACCAGAGAGTACGGCGGAAGCGGAATCGGCTTATCCATTGTAAAAGCAATACAGACTTCGCTGGGACAGGGTTTTGGCGCCGAAAACGTTCAGGGCGGAGTAGTGTTCTGGTTTGAATCGGAAGGAGTTACCAAATGAAGATTTATTTTGAGAGTGTGGCGGAGCAGCTTGATCATGAATTAAATGTGCTGCTTTCCAATTCAAAGGATAAGAATTTTACTGTTTATCTGTATCAGCTCAAAGGTGAATTGTCTTTTGCTCCGCAGAATGCTGCAGAAATTCGAAAAAGAGCCATTTCCAATTATGACGTCTATGTTAGAACTATGAGGACCAGAGGCGTTAATGTTTCTCCGTATTATTTTAAGGCAATCTATGGAGGTGCTCAGGTTGATATTGTGACCGGTAAATCAAAGGCTGAAAAGGAAGAGACTGCTAAGGCGGAAGAGGTTAAATCAGAGCCTGTAAAAGAAGAGACTGCTAAGGCAGAAGGAGTTAAATCAGAGCCTGCAAAAGAAGAGCCTGCTAAGTCGGAAGAAGTTAAACCGGAACCTGTTATAACAGAATCCGTAAAAACCGAAGAAGTTAATTCTTCTTATAAGCCTCAGAATAACTATATCAGATCATACTATGAGGGGCATCCGTCGAATTCCGCTCAGTCTTCGTATTCAGAGCCTGCCTCGAATCCTGCACAGCCTTCGTCTTCATCGGTTGATCCCGAGTCACTCAGTAATTCCATATCCTTCCTCAGCGGTGTTGAACCTGTTACAGATCATCTGAATGTAGAGCCCGCACCTGCACCGGCTCCTGTTTATACTGCACCGACATTTAACCCTCAGAATGTTTCCAAGAAGACAGAGTATGCCGTAGGTGCGGTTGTCATGTCCGTAATCGGTGCGGTATTCCTTCTTACCGGACTTGTATATTTTGCAGTTAATTTCCTTGATACTTTTACACAGGGCATGCTGATGTATGTTGCCTGCGGTATTGTTCTTGCGGTTTCGGAGCTTATAGTCAGAAGATACGTTTTCAAGCTGTCGGCCGTTTTTACGGCCATAGGTATAAGCGGTCTTTTTCTGGCAACGGTAGTCAATTACAGGGCACTCGATAATATTTCACTGCCCGTTGCCGGTGTTATTCTGGCTTTTTGTGCGATACTGGTATGTCTGTTCGGGTTCTACAGAAAAAGCAGACTGTATTCGGCCATCGGATTCTTCGCGGGATTTGCTTCATCCGTTGCCATCGGTTCGGATGTTTCACCTGTTCAGTACATGGTTATCACACTCGGTACACTTTTGATATCATGTCTGTGGATGATCTTCCCTGTCGAAAAGCAGCATAAGATCGTTGATACCCTTATGATACTTGCAGAGCTTGCATACCTCTTCATCGGGCTCGGTTTTAAGATCATCTCGGATTCCTCCATGGTTGTTTCAATGGTTAAACTTATATTCGGTCTGGTGTCCTGGTTTGTATGCCAGTTTGTTTTCTATCATTCCGAAAGCGATGGCAATGAACGTCTTGATATCGGCGGTTTTGGCGTTGTTAACAGCATATTTATGATCATCGCGGGTGTCATTTATTCCGTAATGATCGCTGCATCCGGAAGTTCACTGCTTGCGGATACGGAAAGGATCTTTATCGGTATTGTAGCTTATTTCGGAATGATCATTCCTTCTGCAATCTTTGCATATATCTTAAATCGTAAAAATATCGCTTCCTGGAAAGTATTCTATGTTCTGTTCGTAGTATGCGGTATGCTGGTTGTATTCTTTACCGAAAATCCTTTTGCTGTATCCATCGCATTTGCGGTAAGTATCATTACAAGCAAGATCCTGCTAAGGAAATATCATTATGCCGATGTTGACGGATTGAAGGTAATGGATGTACTGATACATGTCTTTGTGGCAGTCATCCTAACCTTTGCCGAGCAGTTATTTATGCCTGATGCGGATGAGTCTTTGTTATATCTGATGATCCCTACCGCAATCCTTTGCATAGCTATGGTCGTTTCCATGTTCATATCATCCGGCTATGTTGTGGTAACTCAGCTCCTTACGATCATATCGGTTACATCTGCGGTAAGTACTGTTTTCTGTGTTCGCAGGCTTGAACTAGTATGTGCAATGGGTCTCATACTGTTGTTTACATTCCTCATTAATACTTTGGAACGTATGAAAACAGATGAATACCAGGTGGTAAATTATTCCACACTTGCGGCTGAGGTATTTCTTCTTCATGTGCTTGCTGCAAGATACTATTCGGACGGATTATTCGGTGTTTATACTTCAGTTCCGGAAAGCCTTCTTATTTATTCGATCGGAGCAGTGTTCGGACTTACATATCTGATCATCACTCTGAGAGAAGAATACGGAATGTTCTATGCCGGGCAGTATATCCTTGTTCCCATATATCTGACCTGGGCGACAATTCTTGCCCCTGTCAGCAAGAATTTCCTCTTAAGCATTATTCTCATGGCTATTGCGGTAGTAAGCGTGATCATCGGATTTGCTCTTAAGAGAAAAGGAATCAGAATATACGGATTGGTGCTTTCCATTTTAGTTTGTGCTAAAATAGCATTTATAGACTTCGTTACACTTGACGATGCCATGTCTAAGACTATAATGTACATTCTGGTAGGTGCTTTTGCACTTCTCATCGGAACCATATATATGGTTCTTGAATCCAGAGAGAGCAAGGCTTTGGCTAAAAAGAACACTGAACAAGGAGCTTCATGAAATGAAGTTTGGTTTAATCCGTAAACTTATATCGCTTTCACTTATCTGTACCCTGTTTCTCGGAGGATGCGGTTCGGAAATACCCGAAATGACAGACGAACAACAGACTCAGGTGGGAGAATATGCAGCTTTTGCCATGCTCAGGTATGATGCGGAGCACAGAAGCCGTTTGGTTGATTATTCTGAGGTGGTAGCTGCGGATGAGGCAAAGAGACTTGCCGAGGAAGCTGCTGCGGCTGCGGAAATTGCCAGGCAGACAGAAACAGGCGAAGAATCAAAGCCCGAAGGATCATACGATGCCAACGGAAATCCTGTTGATGTCATAGATAATACAAGCGGTAATGCCGGATATGTCAGTGATACCATGGAGGATTTCCTGGAACTTCCGAACGGAGTTCTTCTGACATACAGAGGATATTCGATCCAGTCATCATATCCGGAAGATGCGGACTATTCCGATTATTTTGTTGTCGATGCTACTGCGGGTAATAAGTTTCTGGTCCTTTGGTATTCGATTTATAACGGATCCGGTTCCGAGGCTTATGTCGATTTCCTCGCCGATAACATTGCTTTTAAATGCAGGGTTAACGACAGTAACACGGCAACCGCTCTTGTGACTATGCTGGATGATGATATGTCTACTCTTCAGACTGTTATGAGAGACAATGATGAAATGGATTGCGTACTTGTATTTGAGATCAATTCGGAACTTGCCAATAATATCAATTCCATAGTCGTCAGGCTTTCAAAGAACGGTGCCGACTGGGAGAGAAGACTTCAGTAAATACCAAAGCCCCTGCATTGCAGGGGCTTTTATTATTTCTTTCTTGCTATATTCCATTTTATGACCGCGGCTCCGATGATGACGATATATCCGATGACGCTGTATATATCGGGGAATTCGCTTAAGAATATCATTCCGAGGATAGCCGCAAATATCACCTGAGTATAATCAAATACGGATATATCTTTGGCCGGTGCATTCTGATATGCAGCGGTTATATTAAACTGTCCTCCGCTCGCTGCAACTCCGGCGCCGATAAGGCAAAGCCACTGGGAGGGGGTCATATGATGCCAGTCAAATATCAGGAAGGGCCCCGTGACCAGACAGGAGAACAGAGAGAAATAAAATACGATTGTTTTACCCGGCTGACCGGTTTTGCCCATTTTATGAACAAAGGCATATGCGGCACCAGCTCCGAATCCGCCGTACAGACCGACAAGCGCCGGTATGACCGCAAGTCCAGTAGAAGGTTTTATAATAAACAGTGAACCTGTAAATGCCATGATAACGCAGGCCCAGTCGGTCTTTGATGGAATCTCCTTCATGATGAAGTAACTTACTATTATGGCAAAAAAAGGAGACAGCTTATTGAGCATGTTGGCATCGGCTATTCCAAGTCTGTCTATTGCCCAGAAATTGGCGATCATTCCGCTTGTCCCGAAAAGGCATCTCATAAGTACGGATATTCCGTTCCCTTTTCTGATAGAAAACCCGACTTTGTTTTTAAGTATGGACCCCGATGCTATGATCAGAGCAAAGAAGTTCCTGAAGAATGCTTTTTGCATGGTGGGAAGTTCTCCGGAGATCCTTACAAAAAAAGTCATCAGGGAGAAAAAGAAGGCTGCAAGAAGCAGGTGCATTATTGCTTTGTGTATATTTGTTCCTATGGGAGGAACTGCGATTTCTTTATTTTCCGTTTGCATAATACGCGATTATACTCTTTTTGAAAAAGGATTTCCATATTGTCTGTTGTGGTAACAGGAGTCTGATTTATTGAAATCGAAATTTTGTGAATGTAAAATATAATATATTTGTATTGCCGAGGGGAAAACAGTGAATAAACTTACGCGTTCAAGCAGATACATGATATTCATCAGCGTATTTCTGATCGTTATCAATGCGTTATTGGGATTTTTACTTACAAAACAGTCCGACAAAGCTATCCGTGACCTTATTCATCACCGTATGCTCGATATTTCCAATACCGCGGCATCGATGATCGACGGTGATGTTCTTGAAACCGCTGCTCTCGATAATCTTGATTCTCCCGAATGCAGGGAGATCTTTGAAACTCTTACCTATTTTCAGGATAATATCGAACTTGAATATATATATTGTATAAAAGAGGTTGCCGAAAACAGCTTTGTTTTCTCGATCGATCCCACCGTTGAAGATCCCGGAGAATTCGGTGAGCCCATTGTGTGTACGGAAGCTCTTATGCAGGCCAGCGACGGTGTGGCATCTGTTGATGAAATCCCCTATGAAGATAAATGGGGCAGATTCTACAGTTCATATTCACCCGTATTTGATTCGGACGGTAATGTTGCCGGTATAGTAGCGGTCGATTTCAGTGCCGACTGGTATGATGAACAGATACGAAATCTGGTTTTTATTACCATATATGTCATAGTGATCGCATTTGCCATAAGCGTCGGTATCATTATTTTTATCGCTATCAAATACCGTAAGAGATTTAAATCCATATCGAAAGATATGCGTAAGCTGTCCGATGAGATCGAAACTCTGGTAAAAGAAGTCTCAATAGATTCCTATTGGTACGAAGAACCGGTTAACGTGAAAAAGGAAAAGACCTCCAATGACGAGATCGAGATCATCTCGATGAAGATAAGATCCCTTCAGGACAGACTGGAAGAACAGATCGGATATGTAAGATCCCTTGCTTATATTGATGGTTTGACAGGTCTTGAAAACAGGACCTCGTATATGGAACAGGTCAAAGTGATAGAAGACAATATCACTTCCGGAAAAGCTTCTTTTACGGTAGTCGTCTGCGATATAAACCAGCTGAAGCTGATCAATGATGATTACGGACACGAAGAAGGCGATAAAGTCATCACTCTTGTATCAAGAACTATTCAGGAATTATTCTCCAATGAGAAGCTGTACAGGATCGGAGGCGATGAATTTGTGATCATCGGAAAGGATCCCGATTATTCCGGAAGGATCTCTGATCTGAAAGCAAAACTTAAATCCTCGAGGGCTGAGATAGGAGATCTTCCCGCATCCGTATCTGCCGGATTTTCGGTTTATGACAGGAATACCGATAAGGAATACAGCGATGTCTTCAGCAGAGCAGATAAGCTTATGTACGAGGATAAAAAGAAGTTCTATCAGACTCACGAAGACAGAAGAAAAACAAGATAAAATAAAGGGTGCAGGATCTTCCTGCACCCTTTTTGTTATTTGTGAGAATTGTCGTTTCCTCTGGGACCGTTATATTCTGTGTTTATTCTTTTTTCGAATTCATTGTCCAGCTTGCGGATGTGGTATTTATTGACATTCAATATGATTACGATGATCAGCATTACCACAGAGAGAAGGAGAAGAGTGATCAGTATTCCCGAGTTTGCTGATCCTTCTTTTTCCGCCTGAGGCGTCTGGCCCGGAACAGCGGCTGCGGGAGTGCTTCCGTCCGAAGGGGCAGTCATTCCCGTATCTGCAGCACCGGTTTCGGAACTGCCTGTCTGAACGCTGTCACCTGTGCCGGTACCTGATGCGGTGTCGGAACTTGTGGCTGCGGTCGCTTCATCCGTTCCCGAACCTTCGTTTAACACAGGAGTGGGAGCATTTCCGGAATGATCGGATAAGGATATTCCGTTAGCTCCGAGAGCAACATCGTGATCGAGTCCGATGAATTTTCCTGTATCGTTTTTCCAAAGAACGGTTTCCACAAGAGCATATTTTTCATCGTCCCATGTTTTAAAGTCATCCTTAACGAGTCCGCCTGTATCACCTGAGTTTGCATTATAGCACCAGAAGGTGTGATTAAGGTTTTCTTTACCGATAAGGTCTCTTAAGTATTCCATCCACTTAAGATTGTCCCCTGACATGAAGCCGCCCCACTCACCTATAAGGATCGGAGCGATGTTCTCTTCCTCGATGTAAAGCCAATAATCATGCCATACATCGTTGTAGAGTGATTCGTAAGTGAAATCTCCGCTGAACCAGGGCTGCTGATATACGAGAGGACCGTAGTCGTGGGGGGAATAAACTATCTGTCTGTTTCTTGCTTCATCGCCGAAATCAATGGGGTAATCCCTGACGGCCATCAGGTTTCCGCCCCACCATGTATTGTAATAATCGGCTTCGCTTGTTGAAGTGAAATTGTTGGCAGCCGGATCGGTGGGATATATCTGGATTCCTTCGACTACGATGAGCATGTGAGGATTGATGTCGAGGATCGCATTTCCGGCACGCTCCGCAACTCTTTTCCAGTTGTTGGCATCAGTTGAATCGTTCCAGATTGCGTGAGTGGTTTCGCTTGCTTTGCCGTGAGGCTCATTCTTAAGGTCGAATGCAACGCTGGTGTCGAAATT
>JAEEGJ010022233.1_pt1 | contig 13498 bp, 4 predicted proteins | sample 8958761 | NCBI WGS metagenome assembly JAEEGJ01 (sample SAMN16246546, study PRJNA631951) | gut metagenome | biome: gut microbiome; feature: rumen; material: RS-attached | host: Bos | place: Iran: Karaj | collected 2018-10
GGTCGTTTCTCTGATCTCCCCGAATCCGACGTCCCTGACGGTGATAACGCACGTGTCACGGTCGGCGAACTTGAGTGTGATGCTGACCTTAACGGATCTGTCATTTCTTTCTTCTAAATTATCAAGCGTCATGATGGCGCAGACAAAATCCTTCTTAAGTACGTTGTGGACGATCAGGTCGAGCTCGTTTGTCTCGTCCATGATGACCTCAACCTTTTTTGATGCCTGCAGATACGGCGTGCCGATATCCGCGAGCATCGCTTCCTCGTAGCCCCCGTCCTTGTACGCCCTGAGAGAGATGCTGCTCTTGAGGGCATCGGGTGCTACATAGACAAACTCTTCCTCGTCCTGCGCGGGAGAAAATGTCCTGCGTGACTTATAGCCGGAGCCCTTGACGAAAAGGTTCTGACCCCTGAAGATCCTCCTGCCCGCGCAGAGCCCCTTGAGAACTTCGTCGGCCCACGCGCTTTCAAATCCGGGTCCCGTAAAATACAGTGCCGAAACCATCTGCTTGTTGATCATCTTTGAGACGGCTTCTTTAAAATCCGTCACGGCATCCGTCGTATCGCCCCTGATGATCTGTGCCCCGTCGACATATCCCGAAAGATCGGTCCTCTCGGTCACGACACACACAGGTCCCTGTTTTCTGCCGAACGTCAGCCTGTAGAATTCAAAAGCATCCTGTGACAGATAGAACATTCCGACATCATTGATCCAGATATCCTTGTTCTGGGAGACCACGTAGTTCATGAACGCTTCCGGATGGCTTATGATGAGGAGTCTGTCACTCTCGATCCCGAGCTGCCCGAATGCTTTTTCTATCACCTGTTTCGCCGCTTCGTCCTCTTTCTTGATCGAAACGGTCAGGCCCTTGATGATCTGGCCGCCGGTCTTCTCCCTCAGTGCCGTGAGCACGATCCGGAAGAAGTGCGTCAAAAGCGCCGTAGGGGTGAGTCCCCCGAGCGCCGGCTCTCCGTCGTCGGCCTTTGCGCGTTCAACAAGATCGTCGAAATAGGCGATCCCTTCTCTGCCCTTCATCCTCATCGCGTCGTTCCCGCAGTACCATTCCTTGTACTGCGGATCCGTGCAGATGGCAGTGGGGATCCTGTATTTACCGACATCGTTGCTGAAAGGGGAAACGCTGACCATCTCGCCGCGCTCGTCAAGATATGCGAGCTGCAGCGACCCGTCGCAGATATCCATCCCCAAAATCAGTGTTCTTTCCTCGTCCATCAATAATTCCCCGTGTGTTTATCTCTGCCCGATCTTAATGCTTATGTGATCGGGTTGAAAAGTTTCCTGCTGAGATGATCGTTCTTGAGGTAGTCTTCAAGCGCCCTCACAAGCGTCTCTCTGTCGTGCATCCTTTCGGCCTCGATGATGAGTGAAAGGCGTCCGTAGCGCGAAAGGTTGCGCTCGGTTCCCTGTGACTGAACATAATCAATGCAGGACTGAGTGATCTGTCTCGTGTCGCCGGTCCCTTCAGTAATGTAGTACTGAACGGACTCGTCACTGAAGAGCGTAACTTCCTTGACGAAGATCCCGTACCCGGCGTCCCTCATCGGCTCGTGTATGAACTCGCTTTCGGCACCGCCCTTACAGATCCTGTAATCTATGAAGACCTGCTTGCCCGGCTCCGTGTGATACTCGATGTAGTATCTGTCACGGATCGTGTGAGGTACGCTGATCTTCCCGACGAACTTCGCGAAGAACGGGAAGACGCGGTTCTTGCCCTCCATGCGCTCAAGCTCTTTCTCTATGAACTGCTTCTCCGCATCCGTAAAGGATGTCCTCGTAGAGTAGATCTTTAAGAGCGCCAGAACGCACACATCATTGCTCTCGTATTCGCACTCACGCTTCATAAGCATAAGCATTTCGTCGTCAGGGGGGCGGTCGTAAAGGAGACAGCCATATGCGTAATAGGAGATAAAAGCCTTCACAAGCTTGCCGGAGCTGCGGTGTGAGTAGTAATGCTTGAAGACCGTTCTCGAATAGTTCATGTCGCTCTCGGTAAAAAGCAACTGTCCGAGGAGCCTCTCCTCTATGTCGGTGGTGTCGACGCCCTCATCGACCGCGCTCTTCCAGATCGCGTAAGTCGTTTCGCAGTCACCGCTGTAGTAAGTTGCGAGCAGTGCAAGGATGTTCTTGTCGGCCTTGCCCGCCTCAAAAACATTCGCACAGATCGCCACCAGGAGGTTTCGGTCATCGACCTCGCTGTGTGATGCAAGGAGCTTCGAAGCCAGCCGAGCAAGCTTTCGGACATCGATCCCGTAGCAGCCGTAGAGCTCTATGTTCTTGAACGCAAGGCTGTAGAGCTCCCTGTTGATCATAAGCTCGATCATCGCCGAGCGCTCTTTGCGGGAAAGACGCGACAGGTCAAGCCCCACAAGGTAACTCTCCATCATCTCGCCTTCAAGGTTCTCGTAGTAGTAGGCGATCAGCCTCTTTGTGCAGATGAGCCTGAATTCTTCGCTCAGCTCCTCATTCTCGCGGCACATGCGTGTCGCATCGATCGTTTTCTTCGAAACGCAGATATTAAGGGCAACACTCCTGTCATCGGTACAGTTTTCAAGACAGAAGTCGATAAGGTCGTTGTTCGTAATGAGCCTCTCGAGTTCATGCTCGCACTCCAGAAGCCGCGAGCCGTCCGCGTCCTCAAAGCAGAGCATGTACTGGTCGGTGTAAATGTCCACAAGTGCCTCGCCACAGACAACCGGATATCTTGTCTCCTCGGTGCGCTGTCTGTGTACGACGCAGACATAAGCCACGTGCGGCATGCCGATGTCAGAGACCTTATATTTGAAGACGATCTCCGGAAGTCTTGCAACCGCGTCGGCGGGAAGTGTTTCAAATCCGTGAAGATCGTTATAAAGAGTAGCGTAATCGGGGTCGACCCTGCCCTCGCGCATTCCGGCGATGGTGAATTCACGCATAAGCATGTTAAAGGCGGGTGAAACAAGCGGCAGCTTGTCCCTGTTGCGGGCAACATTGGCGAAGAACGCCGCCTTTACGCTGTCTTCAAGGTCGATGCCTTTCTCAAAGTAAACGGTCAGGATCTGGTCGGCAGTCTCCATGAGGCCCGCTGCGGCAAGAGACCTGACGCACTCCTCAAATATGCCGACTTCCCTGACATTATCCCTGCAGCCCTTAAGAAGGATCCTGTACGTACGCGCGCTGCGCTCTTCGGAAACCATAACGATGTGACAGAGCGCCTCAAGTACCTCGGGCACGGGGAACTGACTGTAAAGCTTTTCAAACACATCGATAAAGAGCCTTCCGCCCTTCTTGCACCTCGATGCGGCGTATGAAAGGGTCTGTGCACCCTTCCTCTGTATCGCTTTGTTTTCGAGTGCCATATCGATGGCTTTTATATCAAAAAGTCCGAGTTCTCTGATGACTTCGGGTCTTCTTGCAACGATCAGAGCCGCCTCCGTTACGACAGGTATCGAAAGGATCGATGACTGCGAGCTCTCCCTGAGCATTTCGTAGGCGTGCTCGGGAAGTATCGACTGACGTTCGTCCGCAAGGATGCAGAGCACCATAACAAAGGGATCGTCCGACTGTTCATATACGCGTCGCAAGCGTTCCGTGACGCTGCGGGGATCCTCTCTCCGGATGATGCCCTCAAGGAACAGGACGCTTCCGTAGATCCTCGGAGATGCCCCTCTCCACTCTTCCTCTTCGAGAATGCCCCTTAGAAGAGTGTCGGCCTTAAAAGTCTTGCCGGAAACAGCAAGCGCGTAGATACCTAGTAATCTGTCGTAGATAGTCTCGTTCCTGAGCGGCCTCAGGCCGTCGAGTACCGTCTCTACCTCAGCCGTAAAGCGGTTCGACGGGATCTTGCCGAACCTGTATTTGATGTACGACTCGGTCACGGAGATCATGTCATGCCTGATCCTGCTCTTGATAAGGAGCGTGCGCCTCTTGGCGGATTCATTGCGACATCTCACTTCGATAGTGTTGTCTGCTCTGAGCGATGAAAGCCTGAGCGCACCGAAGTTACGACCGGGTCTGAGTTTTTCTTTGTCTATTTCAAATGTAAGCTTGCATGTGTTGCCTTCAAAGTCGTCTGTCCAGATGACTCTTGAGCCGGATTTCACGAAATCGCCTTCTGTCTCGCATCCGAGCTGGACGTAGCCCCATGTGTCCTTTGTGAGTGTGACTGTACAGCCTCCGGCACACTCTTCGGGTGAATCGAATTCCACTTCGCTCTTGTCGATATCGACAGTCACAACGCGCTTCTTTCTGAGTGCGATAAGGAACTCCTCGACTGCGAGCGAGATGTTGTTACATCCCCTGAGCGCGCGGATCGCAAGCTCAGCTTTCTGGGATGTGCCCGAAAAGACATTTGCAAAACTGTCCGACTTGAACAGTGTCTTGGCTTCGGTCCAATCCGTCTGAGCGAGGTTCGCAAACTGGAAGATGTCCGAAACCGGACCGAGCGACGAGTTGCACGAGAGAGAGTTCACAAGACATGCAAAAGGAACGTGAACCTCACCGTACTCGGTGACGACCACGATCGTTCCTTTCACTTTATCGCCCGCATCGAGATGCGTGGCATCGATTGTAAATGTCAGTGTGTTCTCCGTTCCGAGAAAAGCCGGATCGTCGAAAGTAAGAAGACTTTCGTCACAGAACGCTATTCCTTTGAAGGGACGGCTGCCCGTCGAAGATACAATGAAAGACCCCCTCGCCTTGCTTCCTGTTGAAACAGACAGATTCAGCTTTTCAACAGACAAAGAAAGAGCGGGTCTCTCGTAGGAAAATATCCCTTTTGCAAAAAGACCGATTTTTTCCTTCATCCGGCACCCCGACAGACTGCTACATTTGGGAATTGTAAACCACGTTTCCCATATGTAATCATTCTATCATTTGGTGTGTGGTTTGGCAAGAAAACGAATGGTCCCTTGGGGACGGGGGTTGTGGACCATCGAAATCATGGTCCACAACCCCCGTCCCCAAGGGACCATTCCACAATGTAATGATACCTAGTACTTTTACGTCCTATTCATCCATAGTAACGAAAGAACATTCCATTTCTTTGCCTTGCTCCAGTATTTCCAACAATCTGTATGCCGGTCCGGTTGGATGTGTCCTTCCGTTTTCCCATGCCTCGACGGTTTTCTTTGAAACACCAAGATAATTGGCAAATGTAGACTGAGTCATCCCGGCATGATTACGGATAGCCCTGATTTCATCGTTCGAATACTTTTTAACAGGCATGATCACCAGTCGCTTAGTCTTGGCTTTCCCTTTGCCTTTTTCAAAGGCAATAGCCTGATCTAAGCCCTCCTTCAAATCCTCAAAAAGAGATTTCATGGGGTTCCTCCTTTCCTGTTCCTAGCTGCTTCTTCTTTTAATGCTTTTACTAGCTTCCTGAGCGTCTTCTTTTCATTATCGGAAAGATTGTCCTGTTCTTTCTTGGCAAAAGCGGTAATTAGGTATGTAACTTCAAATTCCTCAAAATCCGTGTAACATACCCTTCCTCCGTGGCTTTTTCCTCTGTTGCCCAAAGGAAACCTGACTTTCCTGATCCCTCCGGTTCCTTCAATGACAGGACCTGATTCCGGGTCTTTTAACAGCATGATCTGTATGGCAAGTAATTCATCTTCTCCGAGACCGATCTCTGCCCATCTTTTTGAAAACAGCGGTAATTCGATAAAAGTTCTTCCTATCAGAGTTTGATCCATTTTGTTCTCCTTTTATTATATGCCCTACAATGTAGGGTGTCAATTCATTGTTTTATCTTGCTTGCTATACAACGGGAATAGTCTATGCCGAATGCTTATTGATCATCGTGAGCAAAAAGACACAGTGAGGAATCACTCTGGGGTGGTCCCCAAGGGACCATTCAGTTAAGGTGATCCACAAAGAATGCATCCCTAATATCAGATGAAGAATTAAAAGCTAGCACGTCTCCTTTTCTGAAGCCGGAAGACTCATGATAGCCTTCAAGTTTCCACATATCTGCAGGGCCGCAGTCGTAGCCGACTGTGACGGTGCGATCTGCGATCCGATAGGTGACCTTAGGATCAAAAGTGATGACGATCGCTCCGTTTTTAAGCCATACACTGTCATTCGATGTAAAACCGACTGAGTGGGGAGTGTTAGCGAGAGCGCCCTTGACAGTCGCTCTCAGTCCCGCAGGGATAAAGATGCTGAAGCCCGTAATTATCTCATCCCGTGCTCTGTCTACATCTGTAGAATAGCTATCGGTATCAAACTCGATCTCCGGTTCAAAAAGGGCAAGCCCCGGCTTCCCTGTATAAGGACCGGAGTCGTACCAAAGATCTGTCTCCACAGCCTCGTCGCGAAGGAGATCTCCAGTTTCGCTGTCATAAGGAACGAAGTATACTTTCGAAGACATAAACAGTCCGCCGTTTAATATTTCATGGTTTGCCCGGACTCCGTCGCTTATGATCGAGAAATGAGCGGTCACTCCTGCTCTGATGCCCTCCTTTTCAGTTGCCGGGAAGAATCTCTCAGGAGGATCTGCAAGTGGCAACCCTGCCGCACTCTTATCTCCCACTCCTGTCTTCCCTCCAGATCCGCTCACGGATTCAAGCGCAAGACCCCATAGTCTTCCCACGACGTTAAAGAACTTTCTGTCGTAGACTGCGTGGCTGAGGTAATAGGTGTTGGCGATCTCCATGGCGGTGGACAGAGTATCCTCCGGATCCTCCTTGTTGGTCGCAACACTTGCGAATGTAATGTAATGCCTGCCTTCAGGTGTAGCACGCGGAATGATGATACGTATCACAGTGTCGGCAGGGACACTCATCCACTCTCCGGCTTCAAGCACAATATCGGCATAATTCTCGATGAAGTCGGGGTCCCACGAGATCTGCCCGCCGCGAACGGAACGATCCACCACTATCCTGATATCAGACGAGATCCGGTTATATGGAAGTTCTCCGGGGACAGGTGTATATATGTCACTGTCAAAGGTTCTCACTCCATATCCCGGGTAAGACAGGTGAGGATGCGAAGCATCCGCCGTGTTGGTCAGACTCGCAAAGAGATCACAGGTGCAGAAGGTCTGAGATGCCTTGGCCGGGTCATAACCCTCATAATCTCTCTCTTCGCCGAGAACTGCCCAGATCTGCGAAGTATCCGCGCCTTTCTCCTGTACGTATATAACGTTGTTCGTTTCTGAGACAGTCTCACGAGAAGTGTCCTGTGTGGTATTTTGCGTAATACCCTGAGTGCTGCTCTGTGTGGTGTCCTGTGCGGTGTTCTGTGCGGTGCCCTGTGTGGTGTTCTGTGCGGTGTTCTGAGTGGTGTTCTGTGAATTGTCCTGCGCTGTGTTTTGCGCGAGCGAAGGATCCGTCATAGACAGGCTTCCGCGCACATACACGGGTGTCTGCACCACAACCGGTGCGGGGATCCCAGTACTCCTGTACTTTGTTTCATCGTTCATCCCAACACTCCCGGCCACCAAAGCGTAACACACGGTTGTGGCGACCACGGGATACGTCCCGTTTGCTTTCGACACAGGTATCTTCCTGTCTGCCGAATAAAATGTCAGAAGTTCTCCTTCGCCGGGTAAGAATCCCGTGGGGCCTTCCGTTTTTCCCTGACTGCCCGATGAAGAGTATTCCGGTGAAGTGTATCCCTGTGAAGTTTGTCCCGTCGAGGTGTATCCCTGTGAAGTGTGTCCCTGCAAAGTTGCATTATCCCCAAGGATCACTTTCCCTTCAAACACAAGTGTGTCATCGAGTACCGTCAGTTCAGGAACTGAGCCGTACGCCAGTTGCTGCGCATACCCCTCGTCGAGTTCGGGGACCGGTGGCGCCGCTCCGTTCCTGAAGATATCTGCATAAAACCCGTCCACAGTCAGAACAAGCTGCTCCTCTGACGGCATATTGGGGATGTGATCCGCAAGACCTCCGAGTCGTTCGACCGAGAAATCGGGAGCCGTACCCGAACCCGGCGATGCGACGATCCTTTCGTAACCCGACGGAGCCGCCCTCAGTACGTTTGTTGAAGCGCCCGCCTCTTTAAGGCTCCATACCGCGAACTTTTCAACCGTCCAGTAGCTGTAGGGGCGCACGACCGTGACCCTTCTTTCGGCATACCCCGACACCACAGGATCGTCTCCTCTCCTGTATGCCGCTGCCGACTCGTAAAAGGCGTAAGGATACCGCACCGTAACAGGAACTTCGACCACTCCCACAGTGTTTGACATCGTCATATCGAAGAGATACTTTTTCCCCTTCGCCTCAAGTCTCAGATTTCTCGCGGAAGGGATCGACAGCGAAGGATCATAGATCACGCCGCCGTTTTCGCCTGCCGTTATCCTGACGGAACACACATCGGTATCCATGTCTGTCAGGACAACATCCTGCATCTTTTCATATGGTTCAGGCGGTTCCACACGGGGCTGCGGATCCGGCATTGAAAAAGCCTGCCACTCCGTGTACAGGATGTAGACATCGGTAGCCTTGGTTCCCAAGTCACTCGGGACAAAGACCTTCATCCTGACAACCGTTTCTTCGTCATGCCTCCCGGTTCCGACCGACATCACAGCGTTGGCCTGTTCTGTCATGACACCCGGATCTCCGACCCGACTTACAGTCGTCCTGTGAGCTGTATCCAAAAGAGCAGCCTCATAAGAGCTTCGTGCCGTCAAAAGTGTAAGCCCGCAGCTCGCGTGGTTCTCTATGATCCCCGGAGGTTCTTCCTCAAAGCTGACCGTCCTGTACTGTGTGTTAAAAAGCTTCGTCGCCGCAGATGGCTCCCTTCCGAGGTCCCCGCAGACCGTAAGGCTCACAAGTCCGTTTTTGTCCTTCCTGTAATAAAGCTTGGCTCCGGCCGGGAAACCCGCCGCCAGGATATATGCGTTACATTTCTTACAGTAAAAACCTCCGTACATGAAGGATTCGTTGTCTCTGTGGGTCACGTAGCCGTTGTCTGTCTCGTACTCCGTATAACCCCCGCGTGAATAAGTGCGGTCCCAACCGGCAGGGTCCGGATCGGCGATATAACGGTCGCTCACGCACGAACAGGCGATCTCACCGGAGCCCTTTCTATACTCCCAGTGCTTCGGTGTCAGAACATACACGCCCGACTGATAGACCGCGTTTCCGCCCGCCTCATAGCGATAACCTCCGCATCTGCTGCAGGGAAGCAGGTGACCTGTCTCGTCATGATCCTTGCTCCAGCCGCTGCCGTTACAGGCACCGCACAGTGACAGCCCCTTTCCCCCGCAGCTGCGGCAGATATCGCGGCGCGTAACATTGTAGCCCGACCCGTACGAAGGGATCGTATAAACAGTCGTGCCGGTCAGCTGATAGTACCGTTCGGTATGGCAGTTCATGCACAGATCCCCGTCGACATGACCCGACCCGTCACACGTCCCGCACGTATAGCTGCCGCTTCCGGCGCAGATACTGCAGGTCCTGTACCTGATAACTGAAGTACTCGTTGTCCAAAAGGTACCGTTCTCATCGACGTAGGAAGAGTTTTCCCATGTCGAGTAAGGTGTCTCACCCCTGCCGTTGCAGACAGGGCAGACCGGGTAGGGCCCCTTGCCGTTTCTGTTACACTCGGGGCAGTTCTTTGTTTCGTGAGCATGCTCCGCAAGCGAGGTGTCAAAGCCCGTACCTCCGCATCTGCCGCACTTATGTTTAACCTCTGTTCCGTAATGGTTCAAGGCTGTATCGCGTCCGAGGACCTTGTAGTTCATCGCGGTAACCCACACACCGCTGCCCGAGCAGAAAGAGCACTTCTCCCGCGCTCCCATCGTCCCCGCGCGGCCGTGTACGCTCACGATCCCGGTTCCGTCACAAAGGGGACATCTTACCGAGCAGAGACCGACTCTTTGCAGCACTCCGTCGCAACAGTCGTCATGACACAGCGCGACCGGCTCCTCGTCCGCCATAAAAAAAGACGTTCCGTGAGAATCGCAGATCTCGTCCGGAACCTCAAACTCAAACCACCCGGCGCCCGCAGTGCCGCCTTCGTCGGGGGTCAGGGCGGATGTCTCGTCGATCCTGTAAGAGCGCGAGACCGAAAACGAGCCCATGGCCACAGCGCTCTCCGTCGGATCGCTCCCCGCGGCCTCGTCCGTGAGCAGGAATACATTTACCTTCGAGGCCGTCCTATAGGGGAGGTAGACAGCGATTATATTACCGGATGGGATCTCCAGGCCTCCCGTATTGATATAGACATTTCTGGTCTTAAGTAAATCCGATGTCGACGACAGCTCCGTCCCGTCCCATGCCATAACGGTCGGCTTTACGACATTGGCGGAATAGGATGACTCCGAAGGGACTGCGGTAGTCATAAAGCCCGCATATGCGTAGGCGGATGTTTTGTAGGGGTAGGTTTCCTCGGACTCAAGGCTCTCACCCAGGATCACGTAGATCTTCTGCCCCACGCTGATCTCCTCGCAGTCCGAGATGTCTATGAGCGACTCCGCGCCCGTGGTAAAGCTCGTGGCGACGGGATCCTTCATGAGCAGCCTTCCGCTCGAGGCATCGACCGCGTAAAAGCTGACCGGGTTGTCACCGGACTTTAGCGCGCACGGAACAAAGATCTCGTAGGCTCTCGCCCCTTCCAAAAGAGATACGGTGATCCTGAGCGAGTCGCCCGTCCGCCTTTTGTTGTAACCCCGGACCGTCCAGCCGCTCTCCCCCGCGAGATCAGGGTATTTTCCGTTCCCGAGCGAATCATATTGCTTTTGCGACGCAATGGCCAGATAGCCGTACTCTCCGGAGCCCGGATCATCGACAACCGTCCAGTGGGTCCCGGTCCGGTTGTCGGCCACCTCTGTCCTGACCATGAATTCGCTCTCGGGAGTCCCGCGCGCACATGCCTCCTCGTAATATCCCACGGGCAGGCTCTTCCGTTCGGTCGTAAGCACGGTGTACTCGTTTTGCTTTGAGGCCTTAATGTAATAAACGGTCACATCCGCACCCGCACTCACCGTCACCATCTCCTCACACGGGATAAAGAGCATCGCCTCACGCGCATCCGCCGGGATCGTGATCTTGAAGCGCTCCCCTCCGAGATGCTCTGTCTGCGCCACCGTGTACACTCCGGCATTCGCGGGATTTGTTACACGCGAGTACGAGTTCGGAAATTTGTCGCTTTCCCCCGTCCAGACCCCCAGTAACGGGCGCGCGGCACCTGCAGGATCGTCTGCCGGCTTATAAGTGCTCCCTGCGTACTCAATCGTCCGATCGGCGGTAAAAACGTGATCAAGGTCACTGCCGGCCGGGATCGTGATCGGTCCCACATCTTTAAGGATGTGAGTCGTACCGCTCGCGGGGACATACCTCACATAAAGCCTGCGCGTCTCTATGGGAGCTGTTTTTCTGACCACCTTCACGTAGAAAACAACATCGGTCACGTATTTGTCTGCTGTAAAAGACGGGCTCGCCCCGCTGCCCTGCCCCATGACACCGTACCTTCTGCCGTCACGCGTCTGCCCGGTCAGAGTGAGCTCTGCAGCGGTCCTCCCGGGATCCCTGATACTTTTCTGCGTGGCCGCGGTCCTCTCGATATCCCATCCGTTCGTTCCGTAAAAGTACTTCACTGTTTCCCCGGGGCTTCCTTTTGCAAGCTCATAACCCGCCCCGTCAGTCGTTTTCAGGGGGTCGGCAAGATCACGGGCAGCATCGTTCCCTGCGAGTCTTGACAGGATGCCATCAAAGGGATCCTGTCCCATCCCGAGACTCACCGTTCCACCGTCGCGCACGAGCACCGGACTGTCGCTGTCTGAGGTAACGTACATAAAGCTCAGTCTTACACCGCTCCTCAGAGGCACCCAAACGCTTATATACGGCGTGTCGACCGAGACGCTCCTGCCGGCTTCGTCCACAATCTCCGTAGGAGTGACGGCGGGGTGCGCCACGCTTCCCGAGACCGTGAATCTCGTGCGAAATCCGGCTGCCCGGCCGCCACCCGGTCCGCTCGCCGCGTAAACATCCGGTGAGTCACCGGCAAATATCATAAGCCCCTTATATGCATCATAAATAACACCCCTGTTCTCAAAGAGTTCCTCATCAAGCATCAGGCTGAGGTTTTCCGGACGCGCACCCTGCACCGGGGAATAATCGAGCTCAATAGGATTGTAGATCCCGAACCCGTCGGTTCTTTGGATCACGTCTCTCCTTACCGTCCCCGACAAAGGATCCGTCCCGATCCTATAGTAGTGAACGACCACAGTCGAAGCTATAAGCCTTTCGTTTTGCAGTCTGAGGTACCTGTTAAAGAGAGCAGGAAGGTATTCGTTGTTGGTTGCGGACGCCCAGTGTGCCGCTTCCCGCATGTCGAAAAGAGTGGTCCGGACATCGGGGACGAGCACCCCCGAGCTGTCCCTGACATACCGCTCGCGCCTGTTGCTCAGAACTATCTGCCCGTTCGGCTGCTCCTGCGATGTGGCAGTCATGATCTCCAGAATATGCGATGCGTAGATCCTCCAGTCACCTGTCGGCAGAGTTCCTCCGTCACATTCAAGATCAATGAGGCGGCCGACAACGCAGTCCTCTGCGATCTGCCCCGTACTGTCTCTGCGGAGGAAATCACTTATGTAATAGTGGCTCTCGATAACTCCGCCGCTGCCCGTGATGTCCTTGCTGACCAGAGAGGACCCGCTCACGCGCCTGCGCCCTCCTGCCGAAGGCCCGCTCTCAAGCAGCGCCGAAGTCCTCTGCCTGACGACACTACCGAGCCCGGCCAAAAACACATCCACAAACCTCACAGACTCCTTTTCCCAGACACGGCTGTTCTCATCCATGTCGAGTGTGGGGATGTCGGACTCATCGGACCGGTTCTCAAGCGTAAAGCGCATTCCGACCGTCCTGTAGTAGACATACTCAGAGGTCGCGGACGCGGTATACGCCACCCCCTTTTTACCCGTGGAGCTCTCCGCCGGGCCCTCAAGCGCTGTCCGCGAGCCGCCGTTAAGCGGATTATGATACTGAACCCACCAGAGCGTCCCCTCCGAAAGACGAACACTCCCGTCGCCGCTCCAAATGTCGTTACCGGAGGCTACGTCATCCGCCGAGACGATATTGCCGTTGATCGTTTCGCCGTATCCGGCAGCTCCGGTCGAAGCTGCGGATCTGACGCTTATGTGATCGAATACGGCTGTCATGACCGAAAGTATCAGTACCAGAGAGATGATACGGGCAAACTTATTCTTTCTTAACATACAGTGACAATTCCTCCTTAACAGTAAAATCGTTGTGATCATCCCCGCAGGCCTCAGGCCCGGGGACTCTCCTTGTGCAAGCGGTCAGTTCTTTGTCGTAGTGATCCATGAGCCTGTTGTAGTCCACCGGACCTTCCGCCCGGACCTGTGCCGCTGTGGCCGAGTCGCTGCAGGCGGATCTTCCGGCAGTGAGACTTCTCACACAAAGGAATGAAAGGATCTCACCAATGACGAACACGCCCGTCAGGTGATCCGGAAACAAAGCTGCGGCGACTGCTGCAGCCGTCATAAGCGTACACTCGAGAATAGGTCCGGCTCTTAATATAGTCATGGGAG
>JAEEGJ010022236.1_pt1 | contig 13497 bp, 19 predicted proteins | sample 8958761 | NCBI WGS metagenome assembly JAEEGJ01 (sample SAMN16246546, study PRJNA631951) | gut metagenome | biome: gut microbiome; feature: rumen; material: RS-attached | host: Bos | place: Iran: Karaj | collected 2018-10
GGACAAGAAGTGCGGCTTCATATGCTCCCCCTCCGGCTCCATCGTGTACACGATGTGCCCCGATCACCCGGAGCACTATCTCAAAGGCAAGCGCAAGCACTGCTGGTCCTTGCACTGCCCCAGCTGCATGAACGACACGGCATTGAAGCACGGCGTCAAGATAGAGCGCCAGCTCCTCGTCTACCAGAAGCTGTGCGAGAAGCAGGGCATAGACGTCGGCAACATAGGCCACTGGGTGGTATCGCCTCCGCAGGAGCTCGCCAAGTGCATGATGCAGACCTACGAGGACTTCGATATGCTCCAGAGATACGTCGACGATACGATCTTTAACCTCGGTGGCAAGGCCGGGGTCACCGTCTTCCACCCCTGGCGCCAGAAGGAGGATTACTGGGAGCTCTCGCCACACTTCCACGTCCTCTGCTACGGCTTCCTCAATACCAAGAGGTTCCTGAAGGAGAACCCCGGCTGGATCATAAAAAAGGTCCATCCAAGGGAGCGCATCAGGAGCATCCGCCACACCGCAGCCTACCTCTCCACGCATATGGGCCTCGGACTTGTGGAGCATTCCCCCGAGGACGTCGACTGGGACCTGGACCTCCTGGACCACATGGTGCCCGGCATAAAGTCCCCCGGTGCAAAGTTTTCAGAAAGTGACTACGAGGACCTGTCTGAAGGTAAAGGCAGGATGTGCGGCGACCTCTCCGGCATGGACTGGACGAGATGGGCCGAGGACCGCCTCTCCAGAGAGACACGCATCCGTTACTGGGGCGGTGTCGCCCGCAACAGGATACGCCTCGTCGGCATCCACCGCCAGTACAAGATACGCGTCTGTCAGGAGTGCGGAGAGATGCTCCGTACCTATGAAGGGACCGACGATACGGTAGGCAGCTACGTCCGCTACATCCAGGACAACCCCATCCTGTCCTTCGCAGAGCACTTCGAGCAGGTGAAGACCGTCTATCTCAGGTTCAAGGACGACCTGAAGTTGGAGGGCATGACCCTCTCGGACTTCTCGTCCCTGACGCCCTTCACGGTGTCCACGCTTGAACTTGGCTTACCCAGCGGATGCGATCTCGTCATGGACGGGCCCTTCGAGGAGCCTGATGAGTACTTCCTAAGGAGGCAGAGAGAAGCCTTCGGTGTGATCGGCGCGGCCTGTTGAAGACTGGTCGCCCCTGTGCATCAGGTTATATCCTTGGAATCGATGCGACGATCGCTGATCGCATGATCATATATCTTGATAGCTGCTCATACAACCGTCCTTACGACGATCAAACCCAGTTGCGCGTGTATCTCGAAGCCCGCTCGAAGATGAGGATACAGCAGGAGATAATCGAGGGCAAGCACAAGCTCGTCACTTCGATAATATTGGACTATGAGAACAGTCGCAACAGGGACGAGACCTCTGCTTTCCAGATACAGGAGTTCATGGACAAGAACAGCTGCCGCTATGTGGACGTGGAGGAATTCAAGACGGTCATCCCCCTCAGGGATGAGATCATGTCGCATGGAATCAAGACCGTCGACGCCTCCCATCTCGCCTGCGCCATCTGTTCGGGGTGCGACTATTTCATCACTACCGACGACCGCATCCTCAAGTTCAAGGACGAGAGGGTCAAAGTTATATCTCCGGTAGGCTTCATATCATTGGAGGAGGAGTGACATGGATCATGAAGTCTACACCATGAGCGAGATGTACAGGCTTGGCATGGAGTGCCTTGTCGAGAGGTTCGGCATAGTGAACACGGAGATGTTCCTCGCCGCCGTGAAGACCGGCAACTCCGACTACACCAAATGGAGGCGGCAGATGTTCGACGACATGGCTCCCGCCGAGTTCGACGCGGCCGTCGTGGAGTTCGCCGAGTCCAGGAAGAAGAATTCTTCTTGATAGGGGCAAACATCATTCTGGATGTCCCTAATTTTTACATGCGCGGTGACGCTGACAGCGTCTTAATGTTGGTTTTTTCCTTGATGTTGCACCATGTCAAAATTGGATGATGCTTACAACAAAGTCGTACTCGGAGTTGCAGCTTCCATTACCGGTTTTGCCATAGACATATTGCTGGATGTATTCGGAACCGTTCCTGCAGATCAAATTGGAATATACCACGGGGTGATTAGCGCCACTGTACTGATTGTCAATCGCGGACGCGCGGAGGAAGCCCCGCCTGCCCGCAGGGCCAGGGGCGCCGGCGCGCGGACGCGCTTCCCCATCCCATCCGTGGGGTCCCGGACGGCAGCGGACGGCCCGGGCGAGCGCAGCGAGCCCCGGGGCGGGCGCCGACTCGATAAAGATAGCCGGAGTTAAAACCCGGGGAAAATCATTAATTCCTTGTCTTGTGTACGATATTGTCATGTGTTTTGAAGAGAATCAGTTATTAGATAAGCTACTATTATTATTGAATGATCCGGTTGATACATTAGCACCGTTTGCTGATTATCTGGAGAAGGCGGGATTTAAGTCAAACCCTCCAGCCAGCCTTTTTCATTACCGTCAAGAATGAGCATGACAGTAGTTATTGAAATATGTTAGGTAACTAACTATAAAACTTGCAGCCGGTCGCCGGCAGGGGAAAGGTGGCCCGGAGGGCCGTTTGATCAGGCGCTCACAGTGAACGCCTTGAGGTTGAAGTTGTCTGCCACGATCCCGTCCTCGCTCGGCATCTTCTTGGACGCTTCGGACCAGTCCGACCATGACCCGCCCTGGAAGATGTAGCTCTCGCCCTTGTTCAAGACCGAGACGCAGTAGTGGGTGTTCTCGTTCTCGATCGCCGCCTTCTTCGTGAGCCCGAAGTTCGGCCCGGTTATGTAGACCGTCTTGCCGCCCTCCAGCAGCGAGTTCTTCTCTTCCATGACGATGGAGAACTTCTGCCCTGCCTTCAGCGCCACGGGGCTGTCGAGGATGATCGTGTGGTATCCTGCCGATTCCATCGTCTTGGACACGGTCGCGACCTTGGTGCCGTCCTCAGGGCTCTTGAACCCGTCGTCGAGCAGGTATACGGAGACGTACGCTTCGGAACCCGCAAAGCACGTCTTCACGGACAGCGCAGTGATCTTCTCGGAGCCTTCCGCCGAGAACACGTTGGCGACCTTGGACTCCTTTCCTGATGTGTAGCACAGCATCAGCATGCCCGGCATGTAGTCGTACATGTACGTCTCGAAGCCGTCCTCTGCGGAGATCTTGTCCGTGAACTCCAGGCTCTCGAACGCGCCGAGGCTCCTGTCGTAGTAGGACAGCCAGAAGTATCCGGTGTGCTTGCCGCTGTCGTCCACGATTCCGAATCCGGAGTAGTAGGTCTTCCCGTCGACCACGTATCCGTCGGTCTCGGAGCCCCAGCTGTTCTTCACGAGCCAGGCCCCGTCCCCCTCGGGCTTCGACAGGAAGTTGTCCTTGGAGTAGCCGTCGTCCCATCCGACGATCTGGATGATGTGGTTGGTGTTCTTGAGCTCGGGGTTGTATGCCGAAGCGGTCTCGGCGTTGTATATGTCGGAGCTGTGGTTGTATCCGGCGGCCACGCCCTTGCCCTCGTAGATTTCCTTCTTGACCATTTTGAGGGCGTACTCGCTGATCCCCTTGTACGCCTTGCCGTCCTTCACTATCATGGAAGGGAGCTCGTTTCCGTTCAGCAGGGTGTATCCCATGGTCAGGTCGCGGTTGTTGGAGCCGTCCTTCGAGGAGAGGGGGATGCTCCAGTCGTCCTGGCTGGAGTATTCGTTCTCCTTCTCGTAGACGGATGCGAAGTACGCGAGCTGCCCCTGGAAGAAGGCGTCGGCGGTGAGGTTGTCGGCGGTCGTTCCGTCGGGGAACGCGTATCCCATCTCGACCCACTTGTCGAACTGCGCGGCGTGGGTCCCTGCCGCTTTTATGATGCCGTAATAGGAGTCGAACCCCATCCCGAGGGATTCCTCCTTGAACTTCTCGTTCAGGTATTCGAGGGCCTTGTCCTTGTATTCGGCCAGGGTGAAGAAGCCCAAGGCTGTGAGCCCGTTCTTTCCCATGTACGGGAAGTCGGACTCGCTCACGGGCCCTATGCCGCACGAGTAGAGGTACGAGAACATCATCGGCCCTCCGGGGGTGTTGTAGCATATGTTGACTTCCTCCCCGGTGTCTTCTGTGATGAAGATGCCCTCTCCCTTCTGGGACAGCTCATCCTCTGCCGTGACGGGGTGCTTGGCGAACCATGCCAGGTGCTTCTCGGAGAGGTCTATCCGATCGACGGGCTCGTATCCCATCTTCACCAGGCTGGTCTCTGCGGCCGAAGTCCCCGAGAAGGCCCAGCAGGTACCCCAAGGGGCCTGGTTCTTCACCGACGTCACGATCCCCTGGGAGCGCTGGTCGAAGGACGCCGGGAGGTCGGTCGAGATGGCGCTCGCGGGGAGGTTGACGTTCTTGTCCGAGAGGACGACCAGCTCGTAGTCCATCTTATCGGAGCTTTTGTCGCCGTTGTTGCTGAGCACAAAGGCGGCGGCTACGGCGGCCACAAGCAGAATGGCGACCGCGATGACAGCAGCTATCTTGGCGTTCATGAAAATGAAGCGTCATGCAGGATATTTAATATCATATTTGGATATTTAATGAATGTGGATGTATGGCCAGAATCATCTCTAACGCTCTGGCCAGCCTTTCGCCAGGGATCGCCCGGAGCGCCTCTCGGACGCGGCCAGGGCCTTCTCCCACTTCTCCATGGTCAAAAAGGACGAGCCGGCGTTGGACTCCATGCGCCTCCACATCACGTAGGGGGCCGCGAAAGACATCTCCCAGGGCTCGACGAACCTCCTGGCGTACAGGTCGGTCATCCCGAGTACGGCGTGAGGCTCGTCGGACTCCCCCTCCCCCTTGGGTATGACGTATATCTCCTGGCAGGCGTGGGCGTGCAGAATCTTGACGGCCGATCCCGGCGTCCTCTTGTCGTATCCCGCCAGGACGATCAGCGCCGAGATGCGGGTGGAGTCCGCGAGAAGCGCGACAACCTCGATCGGGGCGCCCTTGGACTCGGCGACCGACAGCGGCTCGAACACGATGGCGTCCCCCCAGGTCGGGGAAGTCCCTGATCTCTGACATCTGGGCGAGGGCGGCCTCGCTGTCGGCGTACTCCCTCTGCCCGCCGCTTCCTGCGTGGCGCATGTCCTTGCGGACCTCCTCCGGGACGACCGAGCAGGACCACGCCGTGCGCTGCCTGCTGGGAATGGGCCCGAAGCCGAGGCCGCTGACGCCTCCGTGGCAGAAGACGTGCTCCCTGTCGGCGGCGCAGGTCTCGCCCTTCCTGAAGGCCATCAGGAACAGCGGGGGTATGCTGCAGTGGCCGCTGGGCACGCGCGCCCCCTCGGTGCTCTTCGTTCTGTATATGGCTACAGGCTCGTGCTCCATCCTCAGAAGGTCCGCTATCGTCATGTCTCTCGCCTCTGTAGGAACTCGTTTATGACCTGGATATGGCTTCCAGCATGTCCTTGAAGATGGTCTTCTCCGGCACTATAAGTCAAAAAAGCCACAACTACTGCTAGAACTGCTGCATGTTACAAGATTGCTAAAGATAAGGTGTTTCTTATCTAAACCATATTTTACACGATTTCAATTTTTGTCGCCTTCCAACTCCCTTCTGATGTTCTCGACCTCTTCGTCGAGTGACGAGCGCACGCGGGGGGTTCCTGTGAAGCCGCTTATCGTGTCGATCTGGATCTCCATCTCCTTGTACACGTCCATGAGGTAGAACAGCGAGACCTTGTAGAACTCCTGGTTGTTCCTGAACACCCCTAGCTCCAGTATCGGGTCCAGCATCTCCAGCAGCCCTACGGGCATGCTGACCAGAACGTTGACGTCATCCCTCCTGTTCGTGGATTCCATCGCCTTGCGGTAGAGCGTGAACTCGTTCGATATGAGCTCCGCAATCCTCTGGCCGAAGTACTTCCTCTTCGCCTCGTCGGAGGCCTGCAGCGGCTCCATCTCTGGAAGAGTTGCGCCGACATCCTTATGCACCGCACAGAAGTCAAGGCCATTTCATCGGAGGATGCACTGAAGGGCTATGTTCGAAATCGAACTTGAACACATCCGGGGAGCATAATGCCATATGGCCCGCACGTCGGCACATCACGATGCCGATCAAGGCATGAGAATGACTGATTTGTCAGAAGTTCATTCGAACGGATTCTCTGCGACGGCGTCTTTGAGGAGTTTGTCGAACTCCTCGTCTGACATGTCATCAAAGATCCGCCTTCTCCAGAGGGTGTAGTCTGGACAGCTTCCCCTAACCGAACTGATGAAAAGCTCGGCGTTGACGATGCCGAAGTTCCTGACCAGGCAGTCCATGCCCAGCATCATCATCTCGTCAGGCATGTAGTTGCTAGCCCCTTGATTCATCTGAGCCCCTCCATTATGTAGAGCAATCGTTGGGAGTTATTATCGTTATCCTATTTTCCTTGTATTTAAGCATCCTGTCATCCGTGGTGATGAGGTAGTCGCACCCCGAGTCGATAGCACAGGCGATGTGCGTGGCATCGGCACGCTTGATGCCGGCATCCATGATCTCCCGGATCATCGGCATGAGCTCTTCCATCCTCTTGGAACCGACGTATGACTTGGGCATGTTCATGCATGAAGCGAAGGTTGTGTGCCTTGGCCATTGGGTTAGGGCACCTGGTGTTCTCAGCCACCAACATATGGGAAACCGCAAGGTCGAGCTTTCCCTCGGATATGGCCAATGGATCTCCATCTTCGCAAGAGCTTCAGTCACTATCCTGGAATGAGAAGCCGGTCGGCCGAATCAAGTGGAAAAGACGATCTGGTCAGAGGCCTAGGCCAAGAATCCTCAGCGCATGGCGGGTCAATATATAAACTCCCGAGCGGATACTAAGACGCGGACATGAAGATCCATCCGGTATACCTCGTATTCATCGCCGCGATACTGGCCGGCGTCCTTAACCTGTTCTCGAAGGACCTGCTCAACGCCGGCATGGGCCCGATGGAGATATGCGCCTGCCGCGAGGGCATCACTGCCGTCGTGTTCGGCCTGGCCCTCCTGCTGCTGGACCGCCGGGCTTTCAGGATCAGAGCCCGCGATGTCCCGTTGTTCCTGCTATTTGGGGCGTTCAACGTTATATCCAACGTGTGCGTGTTCACCGCGCAGGAGAGCCTTCCGCTGGAGGTGGCGGCCGTGCTGGAGATGACCAGCCCATACTTCATGCTGGTGTTCGCGTTCTTCCTGTTCGGAGACAAGATCACCAGAAGGAAGGTCCTGGCGGCGGTCCTCGCCTTCGTCGGATGCGTCTTCATCATCGGAATAGTGGACAGCCCGGGGGACTTGGACGTTCTGGGCGTCGCCATAGGGCTCCTGTCCGGGGCGACCCTCGCCGCGTTCACCATCGGCAGCAAGTACGTAGGCGAGAGGGGATATTCGGAAAATTCGGCGATGTTCTACTTCTTCCTGTTCAGCGCCTTGCTGATTCTGCCCCTCTCAGATTTCGGCTGCATTTCCTCGGTCATAGCCAGCAGCCCGTTGATACCGGTCTGCGTCCTAACCATGGGCGTGATGTGCACTCTTCTGCCCAATTACATCATCGTATATGCCGTGAGAAGGGTGGATCCGGCCGCGGTCTCCATCATCATAACTTCCAGCCTCATCGTCTCCACGATCTGCGGCGTACTCGTCTTCGGCGACGAGTTCGGAGCCTCGGACGTATTGGGGATAGCGCTCGTGATGGTCGCCATAACGATTCTGGAGCCTCCAGAATCCATCAGAAGGAGATTCGACAAGCCTGCGGGCCCCGAATGAGGCCGTTTCGAAGTTCCTGGGCCACGAGTCCACTATGCAGACCCTGAAGTACATCGGGGTCAGCCTCGATGACATGGATGCGGGCATGACCAAGCTTGCAGAGCACGGTCGCAAAACGCTTTCCAAGAAGAACCGACTTGGAGCAGGCCGGTCAAAATAGTACCGGTGAAGTCAGGTAGTGGGGACCATTCCCTTCTAGCTCCCCTGATTTCGTCACGAGTACCATTTCGGGCTCCGATTTGACTAATGCCACATCAGATGGTGCTCTCAGCAACCTCGGAAAGCTCTTCTTCGAGGAGGTCCTCAAGGGCGTCAGGTGGCTCCGCTGCCGCACCCGCAACGGCGGGGACTGGCCCTTCGAGCCCGACAATCTCATCCGCGACATGGTGGCCGGACGGATGACCCTCGACGATGAAGTCCGGACGGAACGTATGGATGCCGCCTGCGAAGTCGTCGATGATGGAGACCACCGGCACCGGGATGCGAATCATCACAGGCCTGGCCCCCTTGTCGTCTTCGCTCGGGGTCGATCGTCGGCCGGATAGTCGTGTATCCTGACATCTCGCGCACGTGATTGCGCACGCAAACGAGCACACCTCGAAGCTAGGGATACCTATGGCAAACGCTGTCATCGTATTCTACGGCAGTTTCGCCAGGGGACAGTCACCGCCTGGTTCGGACCCCATTTAATGCTCTCGCATCTCTTTGTGTATAAGCGCAGCTGCGATCAAGGTCATCGCTGCAGCGGCGAAGGCTACGTAGGCCCCATATCCTATGTCGTAGTGCGAATCGTTGATTCCGGCTAAGACTATGACCGTGGCCACAATCAGCGTAATGCTGTTAAACAGCGCCGAAATGAATGGCTCCCTCGGACTGTCCGTCTTGCCGAGATATCTTATCCCTGCGATGACAGAACCCGTTCCCAGGAATAAGATTATAATGATGCATATGCGAGCGATGCCGCTCAGCCACCCGTACTCGAAACCGAAGCAGTCGCGCAGACCCCATAAGGTGCAATCGCCGAAAGCGCCCGTGGCCCATACGAGGAACACGGAAATAATCGTGACGACGCCTCCTGCGATCATAAGCATGTTGGCTGTTCTCATGTACATCAGGATGCCTCCGTCCAGTGTCTCGGTGCGCTTGTCAGGATTCAGATCACCTCGCATCGGAACATGAACGCATTTAAAAAGCGATTTATAGTGATATGATTTGCCCAAGTCCGACTGCGTTCTGTAGTGCGGTCAACAATATATATAAGGCATCGCAACTTCGCATCTTTTAGCATCAAACAGCGATGATCTGGGATGATATCTTGGAGAACGACAAATTCTGGGCATTCATGCTGGTTTTAGGAACGACGGCCATCGCTACCTGCGGAACCGTCATGATCATAGCCGGACGTATTGTGGAGCACACTTACGACATCCAGGCTAGGCTGTGGTTCATGGGCCACCTGATGGTTTATCTATCCGTGGCATTCATGGTCCTGTCTCTGGCATGCCTGATGCATGCCCGCATCAAGAAGAGGAGAGTCTGAAACATTTTTCAGGGGCTTACTGGCTTCCATCCTTCTAGGTTATCTACATTCCGGCATATGGGCGTCCATGAATGAAAAGATGACTGGTCTGTACGTTTTGGCGGCGTTCCGCGTGCTTGCGGGATGGATCATGCTGTGGCCGTTCTTCGACAAGATGCTCGGGCTCGGGTTCCAGACTCCCCACGGAGGCGGATGGATAGACGGCGTTTCACCCTCGTCGTATGTAGTATACGTAGCCGATGGCGTGTTCAAGGACTTCTACACATCCCTGGCAGGCAATTTCGTCATAGACGTGGTGCTGATGGCCGCCCTGCTGGTTCTCGGCGTCACGCTCACATTGGGAGTGGCATCCAAGCTGACCACGTTCGGAATGTGCGCTTTCCTTCTGGTCATGTATTCGCTTCATATGCCGCCTTCGGACAATCCTGTCGTCGACTATCACATACTGCTCGTTCTCGGCATCCTGGCGACTTATTTCCTGGGCGGATACGATAAGCTGTCCCTTCATCCCAGGTGGAGGGAGGCTCGGATCGTCAAGAGGTTCCCTATACTGGAATGAGAGGCGGAACGGTCATTTGGGCCAATATAATAACTGCCCCTGGCATATTCCTGCCCTCTTCCCATGGAGAAGCGCACGTACCCACTCGCTAACCCGACATGAGTGTCGAGACTCCTCTTATAGTTTATTACCTAACAATTTACAATAACGCTTGATAAAAAATCGATCTCCAATGATCAGAGTACGTGAGCTTCGATGCCTCCTGGTTGAATCTCGATTCCAATTCGGAAATCAGGAATTCGCGGTTGATGAAGAAGAGTTTCGACACTACGCGTTTGAGGCTCTTCCATATAAATTCGATTGGATTGAGGTCCGGGCTGTACGGTGGCAGGTATACCAGCCTTATATCGAGCTCGTCCGCAATATCCCTCACCATCCTCGCATGATGAGTCGGATTGTTGTCCAGGATCATGACGATCGGCCTGTCGCCGTTCGCAGCGCGAACGGACGACAGGAAAGCGGCCATATCCTCCTTTTTAGAGCTCATGGGGGCCTCGATCACGGGATTCCCGTTCAGAGGATAGAACCCGAAGAGATTCGCGCGCAGCTTGTTAGTGTTCTTAACAGCCACAGGCTTCTTCGGGGACCAGAGGCGGACGGTGTTGGCGGTGGTCTGAGGGGAGCTCTCGTCCTGGAACCCGATCACGAAGTCCCTTCCGGAGAGTCCGTCCAGAGCATCCTGGAGTCTTTTTTTAAAACCGCCTCGGCGTCCTCCGGGCGGCGGTAGTCCTTGGGGTAGGGCTTCGCATGCCGCAGGCCCATGCCCTTCAGTATGACATGGACCTGCTTCTCGCTGTATTCCACGCCGAACTGATCCCTGATGTACAGCCTCACGGTCCTGGTGTCGCACGGACATGCGGAGAGCATGTCCTTCAGCTGGGCCTTCTGGTCTTCCGTGAGCCTGGATTTCGGCCCGCCCTTGAAGTCGGGGACCAGCCCTTCCATTCCCTTCTCGTTCCAAAGCTCTTGGACGTTGTATCCCGTCTTGGTCGTGAACCCGACGGCCGCGGACGCCTCCTCCACAGAATATCCGCTGTATCTCATGCGAACGAAGGTCACCCTCTGGAGCAGCCTCTCCGACTTCTTCAGGCTCCTGATGCTCTCGGACAGGCGGCGTTCCTCTTTCTGAAGGGACTCCAGAGGGACGTGCCTCACAATCTGCAGCTCAACCGGTCTTGCCATGAATAGGCATGACGGTAGTTATTGAAATATGTTAGGTAACTAACTATAGATAACTCAAAGAAGTTATCCCTGAGCCTGCATATTGTCGACACGGATGAAGATCACTGCTTTCATGTTCCCAGCATCGTATCGCAGATTAAATGATGTTGCTTGGAGAACAGACGTCAGCACATACGTGTCCACGATCTCGCCTACGTAGTCGACGTAGTCATCCTCGTCGGCGTAGTGTCCATTTCCGGCCTGTGCGGGGCGATCGTTGTTCTTAAAGCGATTGCTCCATCTTATTCCCTGATGACGTGATAACAGGACAGGATTCGCGAAAAGGACGTTCCTCTTTCGTAACATCGTACAGCAAGGTCAGAAGCAGAATCTCTTCGTCGAAGTCTTTGTCCTCTCTTTCCCCGTAACTCCAATGGTTCCAATACCGCCATTTGATGTAAAGAGCTTCGCATAAGGTGTGAATCCCCTCTCTTCCCTTGTAGAGCTCGATGATCTCGGGAGTGATCTCCGTGATGAACTTTAGCTTTTGTTCCAGTGCTTTGTTTGGAAAATAGAAGTCCAAACTGATCCCCAGGGCTTCCAGATCCTCGTTCATGTGCGAATTGGTGAAGAATCTGGTGCCAAGAACGTTATGGCAGATATACAATGCGCGCCATTCCTAAGCGAAACGATGAATGTCCGCCAGGTACTCGAGGCGACGGCTCCTGGGAGGTGACCCCGTCTTGTATTCCAAAAGCTCGTTCTCGATTTCGACTTCATCTTCCATGAGAATCGATTCATCTTCTGACTATATATTTTCTGACAGCCGACCGCATCTTGCTGCATCGGCCACAGGTCGCTTGCAGATTGCAGCCATTCCTCGAAGCTCTCAACGTCGGAAATGATTACTCCATCCCACAGACATGATGGAGTCTGCCCTGAATTTATGCAAATTCGGAATCAGACTCCGAATTTTCAAATAATAGCAATCGCAATACATCAGTGTGATCGAGAGGAGCGTATATCGTCAGATAATCCACAGCGTATCCCTGCGCCCGGTTACGCTCATCACCGGTGCACGCCAAGTAGGAAAGACCACCCTTTGCCTGAAGCTGCGCGATGAAAAAGGATTCAATTACGTATCCCTCCGCTATACAAGCGAGAGAGCCATGGCACGCTCCGATCCAGACATGTTCCTGAGACTGCATGAGGCTCCGCTCATCATCGACGAGATCCAGTACGCCCCCGCTCTATTAGAGTCTATAGAAACAGCTGTGGACGGGATGAGGGAAAATGGGAAAGAAAATACAGGCATGTTCGTCCTCACAGGGAGGCAAGCATACAAGCTCATGGAGGGGGTAACCGATTCACTGGCGGGAAGGATCTCCATCATAAACATGTCCCCCTTGAGCATGAGCGAGATTGTCGGAAGAGAAGAGCCTCCGTTTGACATAGACTTGCCTGAGAACATAAGAAGATCCACTGAGTATTTCCTCGGCCCTAAAGAGTTCTACGAACGTCTAATCCGCGGAATGTATCCTGAACCGGAAACCAAACCCGAGCTCACTACGGACGAGTTCTATTCCGACTATGTGGATACATACATCGATCGCGACGTCTCTGAGATCATCAATGTCGTGAACAAAGAGAAATTCCACGCGTTCATGCAGCTGGTAGCTTCTCTGACAGGGCAAGAGCTGAACTACGAAAGAATCGCTTCAGATGTAGGGATAGACGGAAAGACCGTGAAATCCTGGATATCGGTTCTGATGACCGGGGACATCATTCATCTTCTACAGCCTTATAACGACAGATCAACTTCCAAACGTATAGTCAAGAGGCCGAAGCTCTACTTCTGGGATACAGGATTGGCATGTCATCTGGCCCGCGTGCTCGATGCCGACAGCCTCATGGCGGGATATCTGAAGGGCCCGATGACAGAGACATTCATGGTGAACGAGATACTAAAGACGTATCGGAACAACAAGATGGCTTCCCCTTGCTACTATTATAGAGAAGGCAACAAGAACAAGGTGGACGTAGTCATCGTCAGGAACGGAAAAATCTCGCTTATCGAATGCAAATCCGGATCAGAATTCGGATGGGACGACATCAAGACGATACAGAAGGGAATCCCCTCGCAATATCCTATCGTGGGCAGATGCATCCTTTGCCTAGCTGAAAAGGCCTATCCGATCAATGACATGGTATACGCTCTGCCATTCACGGCGATTTGAACAAAGATGAATGCCATTCTGAAGTATTCTAAATCTTGACGAACAACAGAACGCTGCTATGCCTAAGCAAGTCCGTATGCAGAGAAATATCATCGGTGATCCAGAAATCCTTGGATAGGGAATCGAAGGATCTCGATCGCATTTTCGTCATATGCGGATCCTCGACAACTGTAATGCTCAAAGAAACCCAGGATGAAAAAATCCTCATTAGATATACTAATGTCTTACACATTA
>JAEEGJ010022237.1_pt1 | contig 13496 bp, 17 predicted proteins | sample 8958761 | NCBI WGS metagenome assembly JAEEGJ01 (sample SAMN16246546, study PRJNA631951) | gut metagenome | biome: gut microbiome; feature: rumen; material: RS-attached | host: Bos | place: Iran: Karaj | collected 2018-10
GATACTGTTTGGCTACAGACCGATTGCTTATCTCATTCAGATTTTTATAGAATAATTAATATTGTTCACCAGAACGGAATTCCATTACGCTACTTCTCGTTTGCCGGTTCAGAAAAATGCGCTGAACAACTAGTTAAGTCTGAGATTAAAAACGCAGATCAAACATAACCTTTGTCGCTTTCCCATAGAATCTTCTTATTCCAACAAGGCAGGATGTGTGTTTTAGACAATTCATAATTTCTTCTTCATCAGTTCCGTTTATGGCGCTGTGTCTATGAAATAGTATAGATAGTTGAAGATTTATTAACATTTCGAATTAGAATTAATTAAGTCAGGATCTCTTCTTCGGAGGAGATCCTGATTATTTCGAGCGTTCTTTATTAATTTGGTACAACGGTCAATAAAAGAATTGTAAATAAGCATTTATAAAGGCTCAGTTCCCCGAGCCTTCATAATATATCTCGACAATTACTGTTGTTTATACAGCTTTGAGCAGTTCCTCTAAACTTGCGAGTGATTTATCAGCCAATTCTTTTGTACAGTCGGTATAAATGTTGAGGGTAGTAGTTATATCCTCATGGCCTAACCAAGTCTGGAGTACTTTCACATTAACGCCAGCCTCTATGCAGCGAGTAGTAAAAGTATGTCTGAGAGTGTGGCATGAAAAATGTGGAAGCAATACTTTAGGTTCAGGATCTTTATCAAACTCTGCATAATTGCAATCCCTGGTTATGCGTCTTATAGCTTTGTTAACGGTGCCCTGATGAAGAGCCTTTCCGTCCTTGTTCAAAAATATAAAATCCGTATAGCCATCAATATTGACAGAACACTCAAGCTCAGCTTCTTCTAAGTATTTTTTTTGTTCTTCAAAAGCTTCCTTGACGATACCTAACATGGGTATCTGTCTGATACTAGCTTTGGTCTTAGGTTCATGACACTCAAAATAGCAACCTTTTCTATAAGCATGCAGATAAGTTCCTTAATATGTCTTTCCTTATCACTATTACATACATCGATTATTAGGCTTAAACCCGGAATTCGAGCTGTTACAGGTATCCCAACGGGCTCCTCAGAGTCAGGAACAACTTTTAGATTGCGTTGTCCGGCATAATATATGACCGTTAACTGTGGCAGGAGATACTCAAAGTCTTTGCATATTTTAAATTCCGCAAGTCGCTTGTTCCTCAGCCTTTTGATCTCGCCAGCTATGCAAAAAGGGCAGATACGTCCTTTGGCTCGGGCGTATACTACAGCCTGATATTCATTTCCGCATTTACTACATTGCCACCATACATTAGTACGGTTTTTATATGTAATCGTTTCAGGGGAGAGTCCTTTATTCTTAACAGACCACTCAGAGACCAGCTCTGGATGAGTTGTGGCAAGATCATTGAAGCCTTTCCAAACACGATGACCGGCACAGTAGGGACAGCCGTGTCCTTCGCTCCGATCAGCTACACGAGCAGACCACTCATGGCCATTTTTACATATCCAAAGGACTTCAGTATTGGAAGAAGGGGAGACGTCAGATGGCTTCAATTTGTTTTTCGGAGACCATTCACGGGCAAGTTTAGGATTAACAGTTTGAAGATCGTTGTAGCCTTTAAGAACAGCCCTGTGTTCGCAATAAGGACAACTGCTGCCTATTAATGCTCTGTTCTTGACTGTAGCTTCCCATGTATGACCTTTATCACAGACCCACCAAACTTTTTTGTGTGAGCCACTAGAGACTTCAAAAGGGGAGAGGGTATTACCTCTGTCCCATTGGGACAGAAGTTCCGGTTTTTCCTCTGCTAGGGATTTGCGCTTCATAAAGGAAGATCATCTATGCAGAAGCAATAAGCACCGAAGCGCTTTGCCGTTTCGGCGTAGTTTTCTTCTATATGCTCAACTCTGAACAGGGAGTTCCAGAATCTGTTCAGGAGAACCGCCAAGGTTCCTAACCAGCTTATGACCATAAACTACCTCCAATTTCTCAACATAAGGATAAATGGAAGCGGTAAATCGTACCAATGTGCGATTTATAAACGATGGTAAGATTAGATGTAAGAATTGATTTTGTGTTTTGAGGAAAAACATCTCAAATACAAGGCTGAAATGTGCGATTTCATTGACTTTGCATCAAATCATGTATCAAAAGAAGTAAGTTAGATGTAAGTTTGAGTAAGCTGGCATAAAACAGCCCGCCAAACCGAGAGGCTTAACGGGCTGGAATACCTTATTTTATTGCGTTTGTGGATTTAAAAGGATACGCAATAGATTGATTATTTATCAAGGGGTTTCATTGTCGGGACGGCTCCCGAGAAATCAATATGTTTTCGATTACTTTCGAATAGGTTCTTTCGAGTGTAGTTTTTACGAACGTTTTCGGCACGTTTTTTCGATTACTTTCGATTGTATTATCATCACTCAGGTACATAAAATGGTGTCAAAGGTGTAGAGGGTTCAAGCCCATATGATTCTTGCTGTTGTTTCCCAAATGGGACGGCGCCATTGGAAACGGCATGCTTTACGATGCGACACGCTCCTTGTTTATTATTCATTTACAAAAAATATTAGATAAACAATGAGTATCTGATATATAATTATTATGCGACACAAATGAATAGATTTCAGCGGGGTTGACGTTTGGTAAAAACGTCAGTCTTGTGTATTCCCTCGCTGGAATCATTTGTGTCGCAGCAATTGAGGCTGACGATTTTCGGTGCGGTAGCTTCGGTTGCCGCACTTTTTTGTTGGTGCGCAATCAGTTGAACAATTATACGGAATGTATAAATGTCGAGATTGTGGAGGTGGCAAATGTCTGAATATGAACCTAAGAATGGTGATAACGGCTGGTTTACTAAAGCCGAGAATCTCGATGGATTTTCAGATAATAGTTATGAATCTTCTTGCCCAACTCTAAATAATTTAGCACCCAAAGGGGAAGCTATTAATGAATCAGACACTTTTAGTTCAAAAGGTAGGGTATATATAAAACCAGTTAAAGGAGTAAAAGACAATCCTTCAGTTCCTGTTCGGCGCGAACAGGAACCGGATTACTCACCCTCTTCTCCAACTGTTTCCTCTGCATATACAAAGGAAGAATATAGATGCAAGAAATGTGGATCAGTAGTACCCGAAGGTACATCATTATGTTTTAAATGCTCTGTTTCTGAAAAAATACCCAATAAGGACGGCTTCAAAAAGGCAAAGGCAGATATTGTTTCCGTTGTCGTGAAAAACAAGAAACCCGTTATTATTGGTGTAGCTTGCGTGACTGTGGTTATCCTTTTACTTATCGTTTTTGGAAACATGCATAAACTTTCAGGTAAATACTCATATACTGAGAATGGTTATAAGACGACTGCATCCTTTAAAACGGATGGAACGGTGTCATTAAGTTTTTCAAATGATGGAAATAGTTATAGCACATTAGATGGCCATTATTATTGGAATAGCAATGAGCATCGCTACTATTTAGAATTTCCGGGACAAAACTGGTGGGGAGGAAGTACCGCTTATGTTATAACTGCCGAACCCATCTTTGGAGGGATTCGGCTTATGGTTGATGGAGAAACAGCGGATCTAAAAAGAGGAGGATGATTCTTAAATCTATCACCATAATCCAAGTTTTACCTAATATTAACGAAATAACAAACATCTTTTTTTCAAGGTCAGCCTTATAAACGCTATTACAAAGCATATAACACTCAGAAAGAGAAAAAATATGGATAATCAAACAATCTCAATTCTTACTGTTCTTGGCATTACTGTGTTTGTTATTGGTTTGTTGATTTTGTTGTTCTATATGCCCTCACGTCAAGACAGCTATAACGATGAGCATACAGAAATGGCTGAAGAAAGTGATTCAGAAACAAATACTCGTATCACTCACGAAAAAAAGTCTAGTTCTTCTCAAAAAACGATTTATGCGTTTGGAGCGAAAAATGATATACAACGTTGCCCTTTTTGTGACGGCGAAAACGCTATAGAGACCAAGGTTTGTGAAATTTGCAGACGAGAACTGTAAATAGAAAGAGGTAAGAGATTATGTTTTGTAAATGGTGTGGAGGCAATTTGACTTCTTATGATACCAAATGCAAGCGTTGCGGAAAGGAAGTGCCTGCGCTTTCTGATTGTGGTGGATTCTATGATCTAGTACCTAATGTAAAGAAAATCGTCGAGGTTCAATCGGCACCAGTTGAGGTTCAATCGGCACCGTCAGTGATGCCTAAAAGAAAAAACATTAAAAGAATGTTAGTTGGCTTGGTTATTTTGACAGTAGCTCTTGTCCTTGCCATTGCACTTCTGATTCTTGTTATTGCTCTTGGTAAAAAAAGTCAGGCTGCAACAGAAACTGAAGTCATCTCGGATCCTGTTATTGAAGAGACACATGTGATTTCCAATATAGCAATTCAAGTGGATGGATTCGATATATATGTAATAGATGAAGTTGTTGATTTGTCAAACAAATCCGCAACAAGTAAGTTGCAGTATCGTTTTGATGAAACATCTGATTGGAAGGATATTCCTGATGATGAATTTGACCAGATAGTTAACGCAGAGAAGTTCGAATTGATCATTAATGAAACATGGCTACAGGAAGTAATGAATGATAATCCGGAAGGGAAACAATTTGAACTACGATGTGAAATCACTTATATCAATCCGGATGGTAGCTCTGTGACTGTAACTGTTGAGGGGATCAAAAAACACGAGGAATAAATAGCAAGTCAAATAAATATAAATTGGAGGTATCAAATATGGCAATTGCACAAGGTAGTTATGGTCAGTCTATGGACTATACGGTTGATATGGTGTTTTGCATCGACGCAACCGCAAGTATGGAGGACACGTCTGGTTCTCAAACGAAGATAATCAACATGGTTAAGAAGAATGCAATCAACTTCTATGGAGATTTTAACAACATTATGTCAGAAAAGGGAAAGAAAGTTCGACAGCTTCGTGTCAGAGTTGTTGCTTTTCGTGATTATCTTGCTGATGGTGAACATGCAATGATGGTAACAGATTTCTTTCAGCTTCCTCAGCAGGCTACAGAATTTGAGGCTTGTATTAATAGTATTCATGCTCAGGGCGGTGGCGATATTCCCGAGGATGGCTTGGAAGCATTGGCCTATGCTATTAAATCTAAGTGGACGACAGAAGGTGCAAAGAAGCGTCAAGTTATCGTTGTATGGACAGATGCTGACACTCATGTCATGGGTTATGGTAGCGGATCAAAGTTTTATCCTAAGGGCATGCCGAAAAACCTTGGCGAATTAAGCGATTGGTGGGATGATCCCTCGTTAATGAAGCAGAATGAAAAGCGCCTGGTTATATTTGCACCTGATGAAGGTAACTGGAAATACATTTCTGATAATTGGAATCTAACATGGCATATTCCTTCTGTTGCCGGCAAGGGCTTAGCTGATCAGAACTACAGTGAGATTCTGAATCTAATCGCAAATTCTGTTTGATCTGAACATATTGGTTTATTGTGAATTTTTGTTTCAGATAACACTGAAAAGAAATACAAATTTAAGCGAGGTTTGAGAATATGCAAAGCGGTCTATCACTTGATCAGGTAATGTCCTTTTGCAGAGAAAAGATTCCCGGACATGGAGAAGATAGCTATTGCTACAGTTTCTGTGATAGTGCTGGACTTATTGGAGTATTTGATGGATGTGGCGGAGCTGGTGCAAAAAAGCATGATTATTATTCAGGACATACTGAAGCATACATGGCTTCCCGTTTATGTGCAGGTTCTTTTTATGACCAGTTCCGTAAGTTTTTTCCATGCAGTCAGAGTGCGACAAGTCTTGCAAAAGAAGTTTTTGCTCCTCTAACGGCAAAGAGATTGATCGAATTTGGTCCTCCTAAAGATACAACTGGTTTTCAAATTAAAGGCTCTAGTGTAAGAACTTTACCGAGTACGGCTGCTGTAGCTGTTATACAACAAGCCACGGATGGCTCTGCGCTTGTCACAGCGATTTGGGCAGGTGATTCCCGTGTGTATATCATGGATTCTTTGGGTCTTGCTCAACTCACAGTAGATGATACTACTGTTACCGATCCAATGATGAATATATATGAGGACGGAATATTGAAGAATGTTCTCTGCAGTGATAAACCCATAGATTTGCATTGTAAAACTATTAAGTTGAATAATCCCTTCATTGTGTTTTCGGCAACTGATGGATGCTTTGGATATCTTTCAACACCTATGGAGTTCGAGGGTGTACTGTTGGAAACACTTTTAAAATCAAACTGTTTTGCGGAATGGGAATGCAATTTGGCTGATGTTATTAGTTCTATAGCAGGGGATGACCATGCCTTATGCTTGGCAGCATATGGATATGGGAGTTATCCAAATATCCAAAAGAGTTTTATCGAAAGAATGAATTATATTGAGAAATACTATCTTCTTCCAGTATCAAACATTCCGGTTGAGGATCGTGACAGTCGCTTTGAACTTTGGAGTTCATATTGTGAGAATTACATGAGATACATAAAGGAAGGTTTGTCATAATGGTGAAGTTGGGCAATTACAATTTGATAGGTTCTTTGACAAATCAAAATGCAGGATACTCTGTGTGGGGATTTGCTAAGAAAGATGGTAAAGATTACTTTGTTAAAGAATTTGTTGATCAGAAGTATCCAGCAAACGATACTATATCAAGTCCTGAGCGATTAGCAAAGAAAATCAAGGCTTGCGAGCTTTTTGAGCAACGAAAGAAAGCTCTCTACCAAAAATTAAATGAGAATTCCGATGGAAATGCTGTGCGAGTGGAAGAATTCTTTCGTATTGAGTCAAAATACTACATTTCAATGCGGAAGATCAATTCATTAAATTGGGGTGTTGATGATGTAGCAAAACTTCCCTTGGGTGAAATTAAACGGCTTTGTGCGATTATAGCTCATGGTGTGGCAAGCCTACACAAAGGAAATCTTATTCACGCGGACTTAAAACCGGATAATATTCTTTTTATGAAAACGAGTAAAGGATATACAACTGCCAAAATCATAGATTTTGACAGTGGTTTTTTGGAATCAGATCCTCCGGGACCAGGAGAAACCATAGTAGGCGACTTCCATTATTTCTCTCCAGAGGCATGCAGAAGCATTTGGGGAGAAGAAGTTAAATTGACTTGCAAAATGGACATCTTCGCACTTGGTGTTCTTTTTCATCAATATTTTTACGGAAACCTACCAGGATTTAACACTAAAATAAGTTCTTATTCCGGTGAAGCTGCTGCAAAGGGAGATATTCTACAAGTATCTGATACAATTCCAAAGGATGTTCGAAAGTTATTAAAAAAAATGTTGGATAACAATCCGGAGAAAAGGCCGACGGCAATAGAAGTCTATAATTCATTGCGCGGAAACGAAGTTGCTACTGATTCTGGGTCTGATACATTTCATCGAGAGAAGTCTAATACTGTACATAAAGCCCCTGAAAATAAAGGTGAAGCCAATCCTTCGATTGAAAACTCAACAACAGAAGGAACCCCTTTCTTCCGCCCTGGAGATTTGTAATTTATTGAGAATACAAAAGGATTCATTTTGAGGTTATCTATATTTGTTTGATGAAATTTGTATGTGCATGTAGAAAGCTTTCGCATGACAGAATAAGCTTATTACTCTGTGCTAACTGGTAACTGAAGAGGTTGTATAGATTGTGTAAAAGTGTAGAAAAGAAAAGAATTGTCGCATTAAAGATTATTGCTGTCTCTGTAGCAGTTTCATTACAGCTTTTATTGCTGACATCTTGTGGTACCAACTTATCAGGAAAGTATACAAGCGAATCAGGAATATATTCAATAGAGTTTTTCCCTGATGGAACATGCACCTGGTATCAAAGCGGTTTGCAATTTGACGGAAAATACTATTGGAGTAGTCAGTGGGAGCGATATTGTCTCGAGATTAGCGGAAGTGGTTCTTACGCTGATACTACATTTATAGCTATATCTTTAAATTCAAGAGAATTAATGATTAACGGAGGCAAGGTAAATTATGAGACGTTCACAAAGGTCGGTGCGAAAACGAGCGATATTATAAAGATAATAATTTGCATAATTATAATCGGCGCATGTGGTGCTTTCATATTTGTTTTTGTTCGAAGAAACAAAACAAGCGTTACACCGACTAGTTATACTGACACAAGTGATTTTGCAAGTCCTCACAAGAATAAAACACATTGCAAAACCGAAAAAGAATCAATTACTGATTCTTCTCAGATAACAATTTATTATTTCAACGCAAAAGAACAAAAATATATTTGTCCTTTTTGCGATGGAGAAAACAGTATAGAAGTGAAAATCTGTTCTATATGCGGACGAGATTTGAACTATATAGACCAAGAATAGTAATTTGAAATACTACCAAGGAGGATATGAAAATGGCTGAAAAATGGTTCTCACAAGCTGGTAACCTTGATGATTCGTTAGATAGTGAAAGTGCTTCCATAACGACATCAGATGAGCCTGCTCTAATAACTAAGGATTCTGTTAAAACTGATGATGCAAGTCCGAAGCGTTCTACCTATATTAAGCCAGTTAAGGGATTGAAAGAGAACCCAGATGTTTCTATCCGGAGTGAACTCGAACCAAGCAGCACAAATTCTTTGAATCTGCCTATTGCATCTGTAAAGGAAGAAACAAGATGCAAAGAATGTGGTGCGGTTATTCCCAAAGGGACAATGCTGTGCTGGAAATGCTCTACCTCTGCAGGTGTCGCAGACGAGAAAGCTGTTAAGCCCGAGAAGCATGAAATAGTTTCATCTAAGGGAACTGTCATAGGAAAGAATAGAAAACCAATTATGGTAGCTGTTGCGTGCGTTGTTTTGATATTAGTTGTAGGACTAATATTTGTTTTAGTTACAGGCTCTCAAAAATTAGATTTGAAGTCATTAGTATGCACAGATGAAATCTTAAACTATCAGCTCGAAGATGGAACAATGATTAAATCAACAGTTCAATCATTTGAAGTAGTTTCAAGTCAGACAAAGGATAAGCATGATTGCTCAGAAATTAAAGTCGTTTTAAAAGACGATTTTCTCGAAAGAACCCTTTATATAACAGCTGAAAGTTCTAAGTATAATCAAGGGTGGATGATTGACTCTAAGAAAGTTACACAAGCAGATTTCAAAATAATTGGGGAAATAGATCAAAAGTATGTAACCGCTTATCTGTCCAATGAGAGAAACGATACAGAAAATCTTATATTTCAGCAACCTGGATTGGATTTAGTTCAATCTGGTCTGAAAAATTTTTCGATTACAAGCTCAACGGTTCAGGATGATTCATTTTTTTTAGTGTGCGATGTTAATGATTCACACAAATTCGCTGATATTCACGGAACACTGTATGTTCGTGTTAATATCAATATGTTTATAGACCCGGATACATGTGAATGTACAGTCAGACGAAGCGTTCGGCTTGATACTGAAGCTCTTATTACAGATTGGCATGACATATATGGAACATATTTAAGAACAGATCCGGAGAATGAACTCGAGGAATATGTAACAATTGATGAAACAAATTCTGCTTATGGTTACGGAGATTATATGGAATTCGGACAGCAACGTCACAATCTAATTGATGATGCATCGTTCATTCAATATAATTACTCAACTATACTTATCGAATTCTATAGTGTAAATGGATACTCAATAATAAAGATTACCCCCGATGAAATTGCTTACTTTGAATCAAAATTAGATGGTTGGTATAAAGTTGATTCCTTTATAAAAACTGACTGAATTATTGTTGTTAATTGAAATCACGACGGTTTTCGTGATTGGTGTTGGGGCTTTTGAAATAGTAACGTAAAAGCAACCTTCATCGTCTCGGCCAAAATGGTGTTACACCGAATTACAAAGCCCCCTTTTCGGAGAGAAAAAGGGGGCTCTTTTAGGAAGCTGATTATGTTCGAAGGAGGGTCAATCCCTCTTTAATTATTATACCATGCGCCAGATGCTCAGATCTCGTCCGGACCTACGATCTCCAGATAATTCCGATCCTGACGCTCCTGATCGAACTTGAGTATCTCATCTTTCTTCAGCTGATTCGTGACGTCGACATAGATATTCATGGTTGTCTGGATGTCAGCGTGTCCGAGAATGGCCTGAATAACTTTTATGTTAACACCACCTTCGCAGAGGCGTGTAGCATAAGTGTGTCTCAAAATATGACATGAGAAGTATGGAACTAGTAGAGCCTCTTCGCCTTCTGCGGTCTTATCGAGGATTGCGAGATCTATATCTTTTACCATTCTCTGGATGGCATTATTAACGGTGGACTGGTTGTTAACTTTTCCAAAGCGGTTCACAAAGATAAAATCGTCATAACCATCGATATGGTCAACACTTTTTAAACCGGTAAGTTTCATATACTCTTGCTGCATAAGGAATGCCTCTTTGACAGAAGGCGTCATAGGAATTGTTCTATAACCAGCATCGGTCTTGGGTCTATGTACAGTATAGTAACACCCGTTTTCGTCGCGGTGATTATAATATACCAGCGTATGGTTTACGGAAATCGTCTCCTTTTCAAGATCGATATCACACCAACGCAGTCCGCTAATTTCACCAATACGCATTCCGGTATTGGCCATGATATAAAGAAGCGGATACCATTTGCGATAGCGAGGATTCTTAAGGACCTCGCTGAAAAATAAGTTCTCTTCATCTCGCGTTAATGCTCTCTTGGGTTCTGAATCTCGTCCGAATGCTTGCTTTATCTCTTTAAGCATGAGATCTGTCGGGTTCTTTCTGAGAATGTCATCATCTGTTGCCAGCTGAAAAACCTGATGAAGAACTGTATGGACATTATCCAAAGTAGATATCTTTATGCCACGTCTTTCAATAAGATCATTATAAAAAGCTCTCACATCAGATCTCTTGATCTTTGTGATTTTCTTTTGACCGAAGTTAGGCATTACAAAGAGCTCATAGAAATAGATGTAAGATGTTTTGGTTCTATCTCTTAAGCCTCTTTTGGTGTCCTTCCATAATGCAAAAATGTCATTAACGGTTGCGTTAGACATATCTTCGCGTATACCGTCATCTATATCTCTCTGGATTTGCTGCTCCTTTCTGCGCAATCCTTCAAGGGTAGATGCATAAATGCAATGCCTCTTTTTGCCATAACCGGTCCATCTAAAGCAGTATCTCCCATCCTGACGCTGAAATTCCCCTTTATTTAGACGAACACGATTTCTATCGTATCTTACTTTTACTACTTTTTTAATTGAAGCCATATGATTCCTCCAAATGAATCTTCAGAGATAAGTCTGTGATTCTAAGAATTTCTCGAGTTTTGTTCTAATGAATAACCGCTGAGAACCTAAGAAGACAACATAATCACAACCGGGAGCATTTGAAAGCTTTTCCAGCTTTACAATGCCGATTCCGGTATATGCAGCAGCTTCAATAACATCGAGTGTATCCTTTTGACAGATGCGAACCCGATTTTTATCTTCGATAATCTGCTTGATCTCAGTGGTTAATGAAATGTTCGTGGATTCTACCATGATCTCATCCTCCAATTTCTAAATGGAATATTGAGATTCTAGGTACTCAACCAGTTTTCTCCTTTTGAACATTCTTTTAGCGCCAACGTGGAGAACGAAATCACAATCAGGAGAATTAGATAATCTTCTGAGTTTGTTAACGCCTATTCCGGTAAAGGCTGATGCTTCATTAATGCTCAGTGTAACCTTTTCCGAAATACGCACATCGTATTTTCTGTCGCCATATGTATACATTCTTAGGCTCCTTTCGAAAGATTATTGTCTTCCTGAGCCTTTTTCCGAATGTGTGCCCTGCTGAATGTCAGGATAATGACTTGTGAGTACTCTAGAATAAAGTGTTGAACCTTTCAAATGTGCGATTGCATATCTCTACAAATCAGATTGAAAAGTGTGATTCAATGAATTCTTCAAGTTTTTTCCTCTTGAAAGCTTTCCTGGATCCAACATAAAGAATGAAATCGCATCCTGGTTCTTCTGAAAGTCTATACAGCGTACTCATTCCAAGGCCTGTGTATGCCATAGCCTCAAAAATGGTCAGAGTGACCTTTTCGGAAATTCTGACATCGTATTCTCTGTTTCCGTACTTAGCCATGTAACTTATCTCCTGTTTCTAAAATCTGATAATCGTATCCTTCTGATCTTCCACACCTATCGCACATGTCCTTAAATCCGTTATGAGGTGTCAGGCGTTTAACCCGATAATGTGGATCGAGCAGATAAAAGTTCACGCACTTATGACAGAGACAGGTTGTCTCGATGTAGCGACGGAATTTCTTCTTGGTCGACTTCTTTTTCCTACGCTTGAGACCGAATGTCGTGGTGATTCCGCTATTAAGTCTGTCGTTTATGACCTGATCCTTAACTCGACCGTAGTAACACTGAAGATCGGAAACGTTTACGGTGCGTGTCTGTTCAATCAATACCATCGATGGCTTTGGAAGTCCGGAAATGTCAGGAAGTAAAATCACATGACTCTTAAGTTCCTGCTTTTTGAGAACTGACGTAATTGGAGCAACTACAACAGTAGGGGAGTGGTCATTTAGATTGCGTTCCTGAATGATCAAAACCGGACGTTTTCCGCTCTGAATAGAACCAGTGCTTTCTCCAAGATCACAGAGATAAATCTCACCGCGCAAGGGATGAAAATCTGGTGTCGGTAAATACTCGTACTCCATTATTCCACCTCCAATGCATTAACTGCCTCAATGTATTTGGCGAGACCGCTTTCGCAAAGCTCACGGATGGATTCCTTGTTTTTTCCTTCATCGCGAGCAATTTCTCTATAGCTTTTCTCGTATACAAAGTGCTGAATGAGATAGTTGCGTTGAAGTTCTGATAATGTCATCAGTGCCTGATGGCTGACTTCATTTATTCTGAGTTTTTCTATAAACTCAGAAGCAATCTCAGCCCTGACGTCCTGATCGTCTTCGACAGACAGTCCGCTGATTAAGGCTTCATCTTCGACATTGCAAGTAATGTTAATTTCTCCTCTTGCACATCGTTTCTGATATTTCTCTTCGTTGCGCTGGAAAGAACGCATCGCTAATCCCATCGCACGTGTGAGAATTACAAACGGCTTATAGCACTCGATCTCAGCTGCATAGCGAGCGTTTAATTCTTCCTCGCTAAGATCGGTGATGATTGCATAACGTTCTTTGCCGACATAGCCTTCATATTCGAGTTCAAGATTAATAATTTTGCATTCCTGTTTAAAACTTTTCTTAATATCTGTATCCATTAGTGGATCTCCTTAAATCTTTAAAATTAGTTAGTGTTCAAAGATCCGTTGGAGATCAGGGATAGTGCTGATATCTAAAAAACATGTTCCTTCCTTTCGGACTTAACCTCGAAAGGAAGGAACTATTAACGACGTGCGAAGCTGGTTATTTCGTAAGGCAAAAGAAAAACGCCGTACGAAATAGAAGAGAAATAATCTCTTCTAAACTTCGTACGGCGCTTGGTAGTATTTTCAGTCCTTA
>JAEEGJ010022238.1_pt1 | contig 13496 bp, 11 predicted proteins | sample 8958761 | NCBI WGS metagenome assembly JAEEGJ01 (sample SAMN16246546, study PRJNA631951) | gut metagenome | biome: gut microbiome; feature: rumen; material: RS-attached | host: Bos | place: Iran: Karaj | collected 2018-10
AATCCTCTAAAAAAGACACAAAAAAAGCTTTTAAAAAGAGTTTTTGTGAGCATTTCCCCCAAAAAGAAACGCCCGGGAGCGGCGGCTTCCGGGGCGTTTCTAATTGCGATTGAGGCGTTTCGTTCGCGATTCGCGAGTTTTAGATTTTCTTCAGCACGAACATGTGGCCGGGGGCCTTTGCCGGGTCCAACTTCACGTAGTTCTTGTTTCCACGCCAGACATAGCTTTCGTCGGTCACGAGATCCTTCAAGAAGAAGAACGAATCATTCTCAAGCCCAAGCTTTGCCATGTCAAGTTCCACAATACCTTCTTGCACGTGGTCCATATCCATGTTGCACACGCAAAGAATCACGTCATTGCCCGACTTCTTGGAATAGACCATCAACTGATCATTCTGCGCATAATGGAATTCGAGGTTGTCGTATTCCTGCAAAGCGGCATGTTCCTGACGAGCGACATTCAAACGGCGAACAAAGTCTTGAATGCCCGGGCCAGACCAGTTATGTACTTTGTACTGATACTTTTCGCTATCGGCGAGCTCTTCCTTGATCGGGCTCGGAATGTTTTCGCAAAGTTCATATCCGTTGTACATACCCGTGAGGCTCGAAAGCGTTGCAGCCAAGAAATAGCGTTGCTTGAACGCATTCGGTCCTTTGTATGCAAGATACTTCGGGAAGATATCCGGAGTCGTCGGGAAGAAGATTCCACGCATGTATTCCTTAGCGTTAGACTGCGTGAGTTCCTTCAAGTACTGTTCGAATTCCCACTTTGCAGAGCGCCACGCAAAATACGTGTAGCTCATGTCGAAACCAGACTTTGCCAGGCGATGCATCATCTTCGGGCGGGTGAAAGCTTCGGCGAGGAACACGAGTTCCGGGCGCTTTTCCTTTACATCAGCAATGAGCCATTCCCAGAACGGGAACGGTTTCGTATGCGGGTTGTCGATACGGAAAATTTCAACGCCCTTGTCGGCCCAGAACAAAATAATATTCTCAATTTCCTGCCACAGAGCCTTGTAGTTCTCGTTGTAGTAGTCGAACGGATAAATGTCTTCGTACTTCTTGGGCGGGTTTTCAGCAAACTTGATGCTTCCGTCCGGTTCGTGATAGAACCATTCCGGATGCGACTTCACATACGGATGATCCGGGCTGCAGTTGAGCGCGATGTCGAGCGCCAAGCGGAGTCCCTTAGAACGAGCCGTCTTTGCAAAATGCTCAAAGTCCTTCATCGTACCCAGTTCAGGGTCCACGTCGTAATGACCGCCGTGCTTGTTACCCACGGCATACGGGCATCCCGGTTCGAGCGGATTCCCCTTCTTATCAACCAAGGCATGGAGCGCATTGTTCGCGCCCTTGCGGTTCGTAACGCCAATCGGGTGGATCGGAACAAGATAAACAGTATCGAAACCGAGGCCAGCAATGTAGTCGAGCTGCTTTTCGCAATCCTTCCATGTTGCAGACTTTTTCGGGTCCGTGCCCTGGCTCTTCGGCCACATTTCATACCACGTACCCACGCGGCTGTAAGTCGGGTCCACACGGAGCTTCATCACCGGACTTTCGGTCGGAACGTCTTTCGGTTCCTTGGTCCATGCGCAAATTTTGTATTCGTAATAGCCGATGTTGCCAACAGTGAACGTACCTTCCCAAAGGTCATTGTCGACAAAATGCATCGGAGCCTGTTCCCACTTTTTCTTGGAAACATGGCGGTAAAAAATCGCTGCATCGTATTTTTCGTGACTGTGGCGGAAGATGTCTGCCTGGAGAGTCACCGTGTCACCGGGTTCACGCTTGAGCATGAAACGGCCGCCCTCGATGTTCGGGCGAATATTTTCAATAACGAGATTTTCTTTTAGAGTTGGAATAGTTGCCATAATGACCTAATATTAGCAAAATGAAAAAGACGCGACCTTCGCCGCGTCCCAATTTAAAGCCCTACTTGATTCGAATTATTTGCACATCCTTAATCCAGAAAGTCGCTTCCTTGCCACCAAGATTCAAGTCCAAGCGTCCAAAAGGATCCGTCACGAGTGCAGTAAATTCGACTTCGAACGAACGACCCGTTTTATCGACAGGCACATGTTCTTCAAAACCAATTTTTTCATACGTGATATACGATCCAAGACGTGCCGTAATTTCTGTTTCGATGTCAGACCAAATCGTAAATACAAACTTGTATTTAGCACCTTTCACTACAGAAATATCTTCGTGGAGGAGTTGCACACTATAGGACCGAGAACCACCCTCCGAAACATGAACCTTCATCAAATTAGATTTATCATCTTCAATTATTGCGGTATCCGCAACGCCGTCGAATTGCGTAAAGAAGATCCAGTCTTTTCCACCATCTTTAAAGTTTCCGTTTGTAATAATGTTCTCATTGAACACATTATTCAATTCATCCAATACATCAGAAGTATAATCCTTAACGGTCAAACCTTCGTCATTCGTATATTCATACCGCAAGGAGAAGAAACTTGGAATAAAGCGTTCATTCAAGATTTTCCAAACGTTTTCATTGGAATTTTCACTTATATGAATCACGCCATCTTCGCCAACCTCTGCAGATGCAAAATCAATTCCATCGACAAAGCGATACACATGGAAAACCACGGACAAATTCACTAAAGAATCTTGAATATCGATCTGCGAATTGCGATAAAACAAGTTGAACAACTGGAAATGGGACAATTCATAAACAAAAGGAACCTTTTTATCACCAACACTAACACGACCAGAAATTGAGTTAAAGCCACCCTCACGAATAATCTGGAACGCAACCCTTATTTCCTTGAGGATTCCGCTAGTTGGTAAATTGATGTTTTTAAAAGGTTCACTGATGACAGCCCCGTCCGCAAACGAAACCGGGAGCACTGCAGCCCTGTCGTCCTTGTCCGGCCCAAGGTAAGAATCATCATCCTTCGGTTTTTTGTCGCTTATATAGTAGCTGCAAGTGGCGACAACCTCCGAAAGCATTAGGCGGAACGTATCGATGACCACATATTCATCGTCAGATGCGGACTTCGCCAGAGAAGCCTTTTTCGTTTCAGAATAATCAATCGAGAAATTAGCCGTAAAACCAACGTTCCTAGAAGCAATTTCAGGATTTCCAATTTCAATACCGGCCGTAGTGTCGGATTCAGAACACCCAGCTAACCACAGTCCCATAAGCACGCAACCGATTATTGAAAATAAAGAACGCATCATACTCCTCGTGTTAGAGGGTACAGTTGAATGTTGACTTGCACAACTTCCTCTGCTTCACCCGCTTTGGCTGAAAAATCTAGCAGTTCTTTGCGCATAAGTTGCAAATGTTTTTTCAAATTGGGGAAATCTTCGCGCTTTATACTAAACGTCAAGGCAGAAATATCCCTTTGCGCGCCGGGGAGCGCCGAGAGCATGGTTGCAGAAAGCTTCAACATCTGCAAATGGTACATCTTGACCATCAAATCCTGGACTTCATCGTCCGTCGTAATCAACGGGTCGCGCTGACGGAAACCGTTAGCGGTCTTCACCAAAAGTCCCACTTCCACCAGCAACTTGAGCGATTCGGTCACCTGCGCAGGCGTCACAAGCCCACCGAGGCGTTTAGAAATCCAATCGGGAATCGGGCGGAAATCCTTGAGAGCCACCATTTCAAGAATGGCGGAATGGTGCCATTCGCGGAAAATACGGAACTGAGCCTTGTCCATCTTGTGCAGTTTAGAACGCGGGCTAGCCTTCAAAAGCTGAGCGTAATAAACCTGCTTGTCCGCATCCGTCTGAGCCTGGTTGAAAAAAACGAGACTTTCAAAATACGCGGCACGTTGGCTTTCAAGTCCGAGACCGTGAATGAGCTTTACTACCGTATTCTTTGTAATGTTTCTCTTGCCGTCAATCGTGAGTTTCAGATGGGCGTGACTCGAAAGCCCAGCCTTCTCTGCGAAGAAACGGAGGCTAAACGCTGGAACCGTCTTCTTCTTATACTCATAGTAGTCCCGCAAGTACACACGGTAGTTCGTGTATTGCAGAACATCAGGTTCAACTATGCGATTTTCTCCTGTATCCATACTCTATAAGATAGAAGTGTTTCGAAGCATTTTCAAAAATTAAAAAATCTTTCTCGTTTACCCAAGTAACCATTCGGTTACAGAACATTGACCAACAACCATCAGAAATTTGGCGTTAAACCGTTGCGAGAACACAAGTTGTGGGGGAAGTCTCCCCCTGATTTCTGTTTCGTCAGGCTAAAGACTTAGAAAAGGGTTGGTGAGCCTTGCCGAACCATCCATCACCCCTTCTAGCGGGGACACCCCGCAACGCCCCGAAATTCAGACGAGAGCGCGACAGTTATTCCGCATCAAGCAAGTCGCGAGCGAGAAGCGAGAATCGCAAATGGTCCTCGAACTTTCCGTGAAGGCATTCGTATTCGCGGCACAGACCTTCTTCTTGGAAGCCCGCACGTCGGGCAACCGCAGCGCTCTTCGGATTACGGACCGACGCCGTAAGTTCAAGCCGGTTCAGTCCCATCGCAAAAGCTTCGCTCGATGCCAACAACAACGCTTCCGTCGCCAAGCCTCGACCGCAAAAATTCTTACCAAGCCAATAGCTAACTGTTGCCGAACGGTGTTTCCACTGCACCCAGCCCAGCATAATGCAACCGGCGATTTTTTCGCGCAGTACGCCCGAATCCGCACCCTCCGGAACCTTTTCAAAAATGCCCCAGCAAGCGCCATTCGCCATCTGCGCCTGCAAGTTCCAGGAATCAATTCTCGAAGCAACATTTTCAACCGAAGTACATTCCTCCGGCCACGGCAAATGTTCCTGCAAAAACTCGCGTGATTCATCAATCAATTCGAACAGCGACTGCGCGTCCGCTTCACCGAGCGGCCGCAGCACAACCTGCTCACCGACGATTTCCTCTAACGAAAATTCAACAGGCTCATCACCGAAATTCATATCATGTTCCAAGGCATCACTCATCGCAATCCAATGCTAGCAAAACAAATCTTACTAGATCTTTCGACTCCGTTACACTTCGCTCAAGATGACACAAATGAACGATGATCTTGTCACTCCGGAAGCACGTAGTGCTGATAGAGTCCATTATTTCTTGCATGGGTCCTATCAGCAGCGAGGATGACCATACAGAAAACCCCGGCAGTAAAACTACCGGGGTTTTCAGTGCGGATGAAAGGACTTGAACCTTCATGCCCTCGCGAGCACTAGAACCTGAATCTAGCGTGTCTACCAATTCCACCACATCCGCGTGGTGCACCAAATTTTGAAAAAAAACGCCCTTTTGTCAAGGGGTCGCTTCGCGAATCCAATCCAATCTCTTGTCTTTCCAATACGACCAGTCATGTTCGCCCTCCGGGTCGAACCGGAGTTCGCAGTCCACCTGAACCGCCTCGCAGAATTTCTTTATCCAAGGAACGGTCTGGTCCGATGGGTAAAGCCGATCCTTACCGCCCTGTAAAAAGCGCCACCGCCCCGTATGCATTTTTGGCGACACCGCAAGCGAAGTAGGCTCCCCCAAGAATCCACCGAACGAACTCATGAGCAAGCGGTCGTCCACGATACGGCGCCCTTCTAGCGAATAGACAAGCACGCCCAAAGAACCATCCGAAACACCCACCAGCGAAACACGCTCCACCGGAGACTTGCGCCTTGCAGCCACAGAATCAAGCGCGGCATCAACCACACCAATCATGTTCTTCGCGACCCAATGATTCTCGCGGCAAGCCGAAACGCTTATCACAATTTTTTCAGGATAAAGATTTGCAAAGTCAGTACCGGCCACAAGCCCTTTGGCACAATTGCTACTTCCCATGCCTCCATGGAACCAAACCACCACGGACGACTTGGCCGCATTCGAATGCCCCGCATTTACCGATTTCACCTTTTGCGGCTTTTTCGAGTTCATCGATTTCGGCCACCAGATTCCCGTTGGACTTTGAGCACCCGATGCACCAACCGGGACAAAAAAAGAATCCGGCGCATTAGGTGTAGCAAAAGCCTGCTCACCAACAAGCATCAACGCTAACAACACAGGAACAACTAAACTTAAACGCATCATTCCTCGTCGCTAGACGATTCCTGTTCCACAACTCGGCGCGGTTTGTACAAAATTCCAACAACCACCAGCACAAGACCAAACGTAAACATAAAGGCGACTAAACTCACGCCCATAAAGCACCAATAAAAATGATAGCCGTCCATCAAGAAATTCCAGCTTAGCGAGCCATCCGTCGATTCCATAGACTTAACGATATACTTGTCGCCCACTTTTACAGCACGTACTTCCATCGGGACATCGCTGGCATTCGTCGCCGAGAAATCGTACCATTCCGCCATTTCGTCAAGAATTTCATCGTTTGCATAAAGGACGAACGTGCACTTCGTGTCGCCGTTGAGTTGGAAAAAGATTTTATCAAAAAACGGGATATTCGTGCCGCCGAACAAACTCGGTACAGCCGCATAACTCACCTTACCGTAAAACACATGTTCTGCAAGGAATCCCAGTTCTTCCGACATTCCGTATTCAAACGAGCCATCCGTCATTTCATAGGCTGAAAATTCTTTTGTAATAGTTCTTGCAAGCGGATAAATGTACCACGAAATCCAACTAGCTAGAAAAATGAACAACAATCCAAAATTAATAAAGGCAACTTTACGGACACGGAAAAAAGACATTTCTATTCCTTACTGTTTAGACTTGAATATAAAGAAGAATGTTGCAAGCAAAAGAACTAGCGACAAGAAGTAGAACGCCAGCGGAATGTTTGCCGACAACGAAATTTCTTTGACGTTTTCCATCTGGAAAAAATGGAGCAGTTCGTCACTCACACTAAGTGTCTTATCGTTGTCGAACTGGTGCCAGGCGTTATACAAATCCAGATTCTTTTGGAGCAACAATTCTACGCGCCGATTAATCGACACAGGCAAATCCAAATGGCTATCGGGCAACACCGCATAACCCGCCCTCGCAGAATCCAGTTTACGCAAAAGCGACAATTCGACGCCAGCCGAATTCATTTCCATCAGGCGGTAAACTTTTTCAAGCTCGTCAAACCAGGCAGAACGTTCCGAAAGGTAACGCTGCAAGCAAGAAACCTTCGCAAGTACACTCGACTTGAAATTCGCCACCGACGCCTTGGACGGAGCCGAAAACCCCGCCTGCTCCAATTTCTGGATGCCACCCTCGAACGAAAGCGCCACTTCGCGGAGCGTCATCATCTGCGAAAGGACCACCGCCGAATCCACCCCGTAACCGCTCCGGACGTGTTCCATCGAGCGCATCAGGCTCGCATCGGCATACTGGTAATCGCAAAGCGACTTGACGTACTGGGAATAAACGGCCACCTGCGGTTTTTGCGAAACATAGAACAACGCCGTGAGGCAAATCGTAAGCACAACGACGAGCCAAATCCATGGCGTCTGGATTTTCATGTGCAAAGTTTCTGCAATTATTTTTTTTGTTTGCTCGTTCACATCTAGAAATTACTTTTTTTCTACTTTACGAACAATGAAGCAACGTCAATTAATCGCTTTTTCTGCACTTTTATGCTATTTCGCCGGCTGTACAGTCGAGCGAGCTGAAGAGCAAATCCTGGATAGGCACGTAAATGGTGTCAAAAAGACTTCCATCTGGGTTTACCCGGACGGAACGGTTCTGAAACGCAACGAATGGTACAACGACGGCATCAAGGAACTCGAAATCCCCTACAAAGACGGCCTCCCCCACGGCGAATTCAAGCGCTGGACAGGTTTTGGCGATGTTGCGTTGATCGGCAACTACAACAAAGGGAAGAAAGACGGCAAGTGGACCATCTACTACCAAAACAAAAAAGTCGAAGCCGTTCAATATTACAAGGATGACCACCCTGTAGGCGACTGGGAGGGCTGGCACCACAACCAGAAAAAAGCGTTCGAAGAACATTACGACGAGAACGGAGTCGCTACAGGCGTGTGGAAAAAATATCACGACAACGGTATACTCGCCGAAGAAAACAATTGCCACCAGAACGAATCGGGATTTTCCAAAGACGGCAAATACGAACCAATTGCAGGATTCATCAAACGCTATGGTCGCAACTGCAAAATCCTGGAAGAATTTGAATGTATCAATGGTCGATTAGACGGCGCCTATAAAAAATATTACGAATCATACGGAGAACCCGCAGCCACCAACGAAGACTGTCTCAAATCTCAAATCATGGAAGAAGGCACATACTACGCCGATGCGCTCATTCTTTCGCCAAGCTACTACAGAGCCGATGGTTCACTCATCAAGAGAATCGAGTCCAATGAGATAGACGGCATCACCAAAATACAATGGTTCGACGAAAACAGCAAAGTCATTCGCGAAAGCAACTTTATTCCGCAACGAACAGACGGACCCACTGAAAGTACAGGAATTTCTTATGGCACTTGCGATAACTCGTCCACACTCTTCTGCGCAGAGACTTCATTTGTCCGTTCCACACTCCCAAGCGGAACGCTCGACAGTTGCACACTGAGCCACAAAGAGCACTACAAACAAAATATTGGAAAATATCCTGCATCACTGCGTTACATCAAAGCAAAGCACAGCCTTTTATACGAGGAACTATGGGAACTTGACAAAAAAAATGATGGCACATCCCACCTCATCGAAAGTCGCAGTTTTTATCCCGACAGCACAGGCGGCAAAATGGCTAGCGAAGGTTTTTGGATAGTAGGCCCGGAAGGCAAAGATATACGTCATGGCATCTGGCGCAATTGGTACCCAAACGGAGTACTTCGCGATAGCCTGACCTACGTATTGGGAGAAAGAATCGGTGACCAGTTCAGCTACGACAGCACAGGCAAATTAACAATTCACAAAACAGAGAACGGCAAAAACCGCCCTGTCATTATGCATCTTTTGAAATAGTTACTAGTTAGTAGTTAAGAGTTACTAGAATTCTTAATATGAAATTCTCTAGTAGCTTGAAACTTAGTTGACAGAGTTTAGTTGGCAGAGCAACGTCATTCTGAGTCCATTAGGACGAAGAATCCAGTTATTTCTAGCGAACAATTTTACTGGATGGGGCTAAAGCCCCAACTCTTCGGCTCGGTTATGCCCATGCAAGTATGGTCGCAACACTCGCCTTCCAAGTTGTCTTTCGACTTCGCTCAGGATGACATTTCATCTAATTACACTCGAGACTTCGATAGACTGCGTGGAACCTTTGAAGTTCCAGGAAACCTTGACTTTCACCTGTTTGGCGTAAATATGCGAAACCGTCTCGAACTGCGATGATGATTGCGACGTGTAGTTCTGAGTCGGGGCGACAGTCACCATCGGCGAATAAGTCACCGTTGCAGAATCGCCAAGGCCACGAGCCCACTTGCGATTGATATCAGGCACTTCAAAAGTCGTATCGGAAAGAGACTTAGACGGGATCGCCGCAATCCCTACAGACTTAAGGGAATCCAGAACCTGCTGAGCAACTTCAATGGCACCATCGCGTCCGCGAATGCGTAACAGGGCATCGTGGTTACCACCCTGGAGATTGAGCACCGCCATGTACATAAAACCAAGGACCGCAGCTGCGACCAGGATCTCTACAATACCGAAGCCTTTCTTATTTTTCAAAAGTTTCGTCATAGTTCACCTACAATTCATCCCAATAGGCACCAGTACTCCACATAGGGACAATCATATTCTTGTTTTTATACTTCGCAGCCACAGCGTAAACATCATCATCGCCATACTGCATGCAGATATATCCCGTAGAAGGGACCGCAGAAAGTCCAATGCGAGGCTGGAAAATGACACCATCGCCACTAGCCCAGTCAGAACCTTCAAAAACGCTAAATTCGATTTGATTGTCACAGCCAAAAACGGCAGGGGCGTCGATATAAAAAGTATCGTACGTATTTTCCGGAAGGCTACTGCAATCATCCGTTACATATACACCAAGTCCATGAGGAGATATTTTCTTAACGCAAAGAGTCTTGGACATACGATTAGCTTCATTGGCGATTCGTTCCAAAAAAGCGGTCGTATTTAAAGCGTTATCCTTCATTCGGCTATTGATTACGGCACCACGCAAGCTCACGACGCCCATAGTAGACAGAATTCCCATAATCGAAACGACGACAAGGACTTCTATCAAAGTATAGCCGTTCTTTTTAGAACCGTAATTCAACATACAAAAAAACTCCAAACAGGACCAAACCAAAATTAACAATAAAAAGATGCCTTTTTCTCGTTTTGGTCTAATTTATAATATACATTAACACTACTTTAAAAGTAAACATTTGTAAACAGAAAATATTTTTTTAGGGGAAAATGTGATATTTTCCATAATAATTGGCCAAATTGCATAATTTATCCTACTTAAATTTGCTATATTCTGCTCGCACAACCTGCCCAGGTGGTGGAATGGTAGACACTGGGGACTTAAAATCCCTTGGGGGCAACTCCGTGCGGGTTCAAGTCCCGCCCCGGGCATTGTCTTTGTGCTTTAACTTCGCAGAAGGAGGTAGATCATGATTGAATTCTATCCAAACAGCATATATTATCCGCGCGAAGCGGTCGATGAAAAGCTTGCCAAGGGCGAGCTTGAAAAGACCAAACAATACTTAATGGGCTGGACGGAACGTCATCGGGACGAAATCTGGGAATGCGCCCGCGAGGATGCCGAAAATCCCTCTGACGAAATCCTGCTCGACAACCTTCGTGCACTTCTTCTTTGCAAAGGTTCTTTACAGCCGGCTGCCGAAATGGGCGCCATGATTCGCGAAATCACGAAGGAAGTCTGGTACCAGAACGAAAACGGACCAAAGGACCCGGATGTGATCGCCGTGGACTGGCAGACGAAGTACCTGACCAAGTGGCGCGAAGCCCGCATGTTCGAAGCATTCGTGCTCATCGAAAAGAACGCAAAACAGCTTATCGAAATTCTGAGAGCATAAACGCTTGCCAAAAAAGCTTTTGTCATGCCCGCCATAAGCGGGCATTTTTTTGCATGAAACGGAAAAGCCCACCCCATACGCGGATCAGGGCTGGGCTTGACAGCGTTAATAGCAAAACAAAAAAGGCGGACTTGCAACGCCCGCCTTACGCTTTTACAACTTTCTCAAATTACTTGACGCGCACCTGGAGTGTCTCTACCGCGCTGCGAGTTTCGACCCGGACGATATAAACGCCCTGGTAGAGCTGTTGCAGCGAGACCTGATGTTCTCCAGCGGAGTATGCACAATATCGGGTCTTGAGGTTCCCCTGCACATCGAACACAAGCACATCCATGTCCGATGCAGCCGGGTTCGTCACGAACAACTGATTCTGGGAGTACACGACCTTCAAAGCCTTCGCAATTGCCGGAGCGGCGATGGAATTCTTGCCGCTGCTGGAACTAGAAGCCTTGCCGCTGCTGGAGCTGGAGGCAGGCTTTGCGCTGGAGCTGGAAGCCTTGACACTGCTGGAACTAGAGGCAGGCTTTGCGCTGGAGCTGGAAGCCTTGACACTGCTGGAACTAGAGGCAGGCTTTGCGCTGGAGCTGGAAGCCTTGACACTGCTGGAACTAGAAGCCGGCGCACTTGAAGAAGATGCCGGAATGCTAGAAGAACTGCTAGAAACTGGGACCTTGATAGATGCCGCAAGCGTTTCTGCCTTAAGGTCATTGTAATTCTCGTCGCCGAGCACCATGAAGTACACCGTATAATCGCCCGCATCCGTTGCAGCCGGCAACGTTTCGGAATACTTTTCCGCATCACCGATCTTGTAGACCAGCGTTCCATTCTTGGCTTCGCCCGCCGTCACAAGCGTTTGGGCCTTACCATTATACACCAGATTTTCAACAGCGGCCGGAGCCTTGACAATCGTCGGATTCGCCTTCAGAATTTCGAAAGGCTGTTCAAGGCCGGATTCTGGCAGCTTGTAGTTTGCATTATTCAAAGCAGTCACCGCAGCACTGTACTTGCCTGCATTTACCGCAGCGCCTGTCACCGTGAAGTCGCACTTGTCGCTATTCACGAGACCTTCTGCCGTCGCAGCCGGAACCTGAGCCGCACCGTTGTAAGCAAACGAAGACTTGCCCCAAGCAATAGAAACGGCCTTCGGTTCAACACTCAACTTGCCCGCCACAAATTCGATTTCGTAGTTGTCAGCCGTCAGGCCGCTCGGTGTAATAGTATATTCACCGACATCACCATACTGCTTGTAATTGTAACTATAGATGAGCGAGCCATTCAAGGACTTTTCGTTATCTAAACCGCTAAAGCCACTGAATACAACACCTGCATTAGACGGCTCATCACCATAGACAATTGTTGCGTTCTTGGCCGTAACCGTGAGCGGAATCTTGGCTATTTCAAAAGCCTGTTCGATACCTGTTGCAGGCAACTTGTAATTTTTGTTATTCAAGCCAGTTACCGTAGCGGTGTACTTGCCGGCATTCGTAGCAGCCCCAGCCACCGTGAAATCGCACTGGTCATTATTCAAAAGGCCTTCTGCTGCTGCATTCGGAGCATGAGCCTTGCCGTCATAGGTAAACGAAGTTTCATCATCCCAAGCAATGGAAACGACCTTCGGTTCAACCGTCAACTTGCCAGCCACAAATTCAATTTCATAGTTATCAGCCGTCAGGCCACTCGGCGTAATGGCATATTCACCGGCATCGCCATATTGCTTGTAATTGATTTCAAAAGCAAGTTCGCCTGTCAAGACATTGCTGGTTTCTTTTCCAACAAATTCGTCATAAGCAATACCTGCGCTAGCAGGTTCGTCGCCATAAACAATCGTATCGTTCAATGCAGTAATCTTAAGCGGAGCCTTTTTGATTTCGAAGGCCTGTTCGAGCCCCATTGCCGGCAACTTGTAATTCTCGTTGCTCAAATCCGTTACTTTTGCGGTGTACTTGCCGACATTTGTAGCAGCCCCCGTCACCGTGAAAATGCATTCATCGCTATTTTCGACACCATTAGCCGTAGCCATTGGAATCTGTTCAGAGCCATTGTAAGTGAACGAAGCATCACTCCAAGCTATAGAAATCTCCTTCGGTTCAACAGTCAACTCGCCTTCGACGAAAGTGATGTCGTAGTTGTCAGAAGACAAACCGCCTGGAATAATGACGTATTTGCCAACTTTATTGAATTGCACATAATCGTAGTTAAAGACAATCGAATCATTTAAGTCATTTTCGTTATCGTCGTCCACAAAGCCGCTGTATTCGACACCTGCGTTAGACGGTTCATCACCGTAGGCAATTGTTGCATTCTTGGCCGTAACCGTGAGCGGAGCCTTTGTAATTTCAAAGTCCGGTCCATCTCGATTTTCAGGCAACTTGTAATTTATATTGGTTAAATCTATTGCCTCGGCAGAGTACTTTCCGACATTCATAACGGAGTCTATAATAATGTTGCATTCATCATTGTTCAAGAGACCTCCAGCCGTCGCATTCGGAGCTTGAGCCTTTCCATTGTAAGTGAACGAAGTTTCTTTATCATCCCAGGCAATAGAGATTTCCTTCGGTCCAACAGTCAACTTGC
>JAEEGJ010022242.1_pt1 | contig 13491 bp, 8 predicted proteins | sample 8958761 | NCBI WGS metagenome assembly JAEEGJ01 (sample SAMN16246546, study PRJNA631951) | gut metagenome | biome: gut microbiome; feature: rumen; material: RS-attached | host: Bos | place: Iran: Karaj | collected 2018-10
TGTATTCGGTGGAGTCGGCAATGAGGTCGCGGGAGGGCAAGCTGTAGAGCATGCCGTCGTGGCCCATGGCGATACCGTCGTCCACGGCGATTGTGTTCATTTCCTTAGCGACACCACCGGCTGCTTCGATCGCACGAGCGACTACCTGGCCCAAGTCCTTCAGATGAACGTGTCCCGGAACAAACTGGGTATAGCTGTTCACGACGCAAATTACGGGCTTACCAAAGTCTTCCACCTTGGTTCCAGTTGCGTGCCACAGGGCGCGTGCACCGGCCATTTCACGGCCTTCCATAGTCTTGAGCGAACGAAGTTTCGGCATAGTATAATCCTTTTGAATGCGGCGACAAAATCGCCAATTTTAGCAGAAAATTTAGCAAAAATGTGGATTTTCGCACAGTTATGAAGAGTTTTGGCCTTAAAAAGTGCCTTTATTATGATTTTTGTGAAAATTTTGTTATCAAATAATTACTTTTATGTTTGAAAGGTAAAAGCTATGAGTTATATTATTCATAGACTAAAGGAATTTTATGAAGGGGAATAGCTTTATGACAAGATTTTTCACGTTAGTCTGCCTTGTGCTTGGCATGGGGCAAGCTTTTGCGGCATGGGACGGAATATCCAAGGATGAACCCACCAAGGAAGGTGATACCTACATTATCGATACCGAGTCGAAGCTGGCTTGGTATGCCGAAAATTATACTAAGGGCAATGCGAAACTCACTGCCGACCTTGATTTGAACGGCAAACTTTGGACTCCGATTGCTGCGGGTATTGGTAATAAATCGTATTCCAAGGTTTTTGATGGTAATGGCCATATCATTAAAAACCTTTATGTCAATGGATCAGAGTTGGCTGCAATTGATAAGCAGTATGCCCAGAATCTAGGTCTTATTGCAGTGCTTGGTAGCGGAACCGTTAAGAATTTGACTCTTGAAAACGTCGATATTCAAGCATCAACCAATGCGGGTGATATTCTTGGACTAGATCAGCAGATTTCTGTGGGCGCCTTTGTGGGGTGGATGAATGAGTCAGAACACAATCTTGTCGATGCTTGCATGGTTACGGGTACAATTAAGACTACTGGTAATGGTCAAGGTGTTGGTGGTATTGTTGGTAATGCTAAAATGGGCACGATTTCTAATTGTTTGAGTTTTGTTGAAATCCAAGCAAGTGGAAAAAATGCTTATGTAGGAGGCATTATTGGCCTCATTAAAGTTCATGTGAACGTGTTTTATTGCGTGTATGTTGGACCGGGTGTGAAAACGGGTAAGGATGGTGCTGTTGGTGCCATTGCAGGATATGTTTCTGCGTCTCCGACTCCTGGAACTTTAGTTACGAAAAATGCTTTTTTCGAGTATGACGAGAATGAAAAAATTGATGGAATTGGAAAGGTTGATGAAGGGTGTGATGTTACTGACGGTACAAAGAGAGTTGATTTCAGTAATACAGATAACACTGTAGTCTCACTAAATGATGAAGAAAATGAAACGAAGCCGTGGTCTGTGGGCGAAACAACGCTTTTGCTCAATGGCTATGGACCCGATGGTTATAAGATTGTATTCGATGCCGACGGGGGTACTTTTGCGGATGGCGCTACTTTTAAGAATAAAGTCCTCCATGCGGGAATGGTAATTGTTGCCGATGAAGTGGGCAAACCGTCCCGTAAAGATTCGACGTTTAAAGGATGGGCTTTTACTAAAGGATCTGAATCTCCGGCCACCGATCTCGGAACCGTTACTGTTTCGGATACGTTGTTTGCGGTTTGGGCGCCTGTTTATGAAATCATTTTTGATGTGTCCATCCCTGGGGGTGAACACATTGAAAAGGTTATTCGGGTGACCAAGGGTGATGTGATTACTGTTGATGGCCTAGGTGATTTGCCAACGAAATACTGCAGTGCGTATGTTTCGGGAAAAGAGGGCGAGTGCCAAACTTGGTCCTATTTTACAGGTTGGGCAAATACAAATGTCTCTAGTACTGAAGTCGTTGATTTAAGCACAGTCGTGGCAGAGGAAGGTCTTAAACTTAATGCTGTATGGACGGATGTTGAAACTTACACGGTGACATTCAATGCGAATAAGCATGGTCAAACAACGGTAACTTATGTCCGTTTAGAGTCAGGCAACACGGTCGCAAAACCAGAAAATCCGGTTGCTGATGAAGGTTATGAGTTTGTGAATTGGTATACGGAAGAATCGTGTACAAATGAATTTGATTTTACTACAAAAATCAATCATAGTTTTGTTTTGTATGCCAAATGGAACCTCAAAAAATTTAATATTTCTTATGTGTTGAATGGCGCTGTGGATAAGGGGAATAATCAAGATTCGTATAACATTGAATCACCGACGATAGTGCTTGCCGATCCGACCGCTGCTGAAGGAAAAAATTTTGAGGGGTGGTTCTATGATGCTGGATTTACTCAAAAAGCAACCCAAATAATTCAGGGATCATCAGGCGATAAGACGCTTTATGCAAAGTGGTCTAATAAAACATATAAAATAACATACTTGGCAGACAATGAGTCGTATGGTTCTGTTTCGGACCAGATTAAGGAATATGGAACCTCGTTGACTCTTGCATCTAAGGGGCATTTCCAGCGCTTGGGCTTTGACCAAGTGGGTTGGGCTACTTCGTATAATGGAAAGAAAGTTTATGATTTTGGGGCTAGCTATACGGCAAATGCACCTATTGTCTTGTATCCAGCATGGGATAAAGTTTCTTTCACGATTACGTATGCTGCGGGTAAGGATGCTACGGGTTCTGTTAGTAGCCAAAAGAAATATTATGATGAAGGCGAAATGTTGGCAAAAGCTGGTGGCTTTACTCGTGACGGCTATTCTCAAGATGGATGGGCCACTCAAGATGGTGGCGAAAAGGTTTATGGTTTAGGGGCCACTTATACTGACAATCAGAATATTACATTGTATCCGCATTGGGTTGCGGGGCAGATTAATGTCACTTATTATGGCCCTGTTGCAATCTATAAGTATCCAGGATCAACAGGTAAGAAAATTGCTGTTATTAATGGTGAATATACGGGACCCGATGAATTAAAGATTCTTGAGAATATTGCTGTTGATTCTGTTGTACTGGAAAGAAAATTCTATGCCGGAATAATGTCAACGATTATGTTGCCGTTCTCGATCGATACGGCCAATTTTAAGGGCGGCAAGATATATAAATTTTATAGTGTAGGCGAGTCTAATAAAACTTGGACTGTTAAAATTCGTCGAATCTTTACGGCAAAGGTCCAAGCGAATATACCCTATTTTGTAATGCCTATTGAAACGGATTTGACTTTTGTTGGTCCTGTAACGTTAAATACAGAGGTTGAGCCTCAGACTCCGGAACCTTTGAAAACGGTTAATAAGTGGGAATACAGGGGGGTGTATCGTTATAAGGTCTTTGGCGGTGATCCTGATTTTGGATACACTTATGGTTTTGCCGGCGAAGAACGCAATAAAAAGCATGTGGGTCAATTTGTGAAGGCCGGTGCTGAGGCTTATATAAGCCCTTTACGTGCTTATTTGATAAATCATAACAGGGCTTTGGCCAAGTCGCATGGGGCTCTGAATGGTTATAACTCTGGAATTTCTAAAGAAATTCATGTCGAAGTTGTCGATGAAAATGACAATGTTGTGGATTCAGGAACGTTTAATACAGTGACTGGTGAAATTCGTATGAACGGGTGGTTTGATGTGAAGGGTCGCCGCTTGAAAGCGAAACCTACCGCACGAGGAAATTATTATCATAATGGTAAACATGTAATTGTTAAATAAGAGGTTTTGAATGACTGCAAAAAACGAACAAAATGAATTTGTTGAAGTTGCTTTGAACAAGGGCAAAAAGAAATACCAGCCACCTCGAATGAGCGTGGAAGAATATGATTGCCACATGTTCTTGTGTGGCTCTCCTGATAGTATTAATGTGGAAATTGATGGCCCTGACTATTGATGGTTTAATTGGGCGATAAATACATTTAGGCTAAAGCCGCCGTGGCTTGTGGCGATTTGTTTTGCTGCGGGGTTATGTTCCGGAGAAAGTGCTGCGCATTCGCGTAACAGGTTCGATGTGCAGGTGTATTTGGAACCTTCTCGGCTGTCGTCTTTGGGCGCAAGGATTGCAACGGTTAGGGCCTTGTTGAACTGTTTTAGGTCGTGGGCGAGTTCTGTAAGCTTGCGGCCTATTTTTGTATAAAGCTTTGGAGCGTCAAAGTCAAGGCGTTTTCCGTAGGGCGGATTCAGTACGATAATGGGCGAGGATTCTTTGCTGGCGTCTGCAATTTCTTTTGCGGTATAAGCAAAAAAGTCTTTGAACTGCGGGTTGATGGTGGGCATGTCACCGTTCGGAGAGATGCTTGCAAGCGGGCTGCTTTCCACATTGTGCTTGATGATTTCGATAGCGTGTTCTGAAATATCGCTTGTGACGATGTTTAGATTCTTCGATTTCGCACCTTGCGGTGCTTCACTCAGAATGACACTGTTTGAATTCTCTTGTTTAATAATGTAATTCCATGTAGCTTCTTTAAAAGCGGGCTGGTGCTTGAGCGCAAAGTCGCGGCATTTGCCTGGAATGAGCTTGTTCGCCATGTAGGCGGCTTCGAGGCTGAATGTGCCGCTGCCTGCCATGGGGTCGATAATAGTGGCTAGTGGTTGGTGGTTAGTGGTTAGGGTGGAGTGAGGCTGCTCGCTAAGCTCGCTTTGGGGGCGGTGCGGAGCGCCTATGAGGCTTATGGCTTCGAAGATCATTGCGGCGGCGATGGTTTCTTTGAGCGGTGCGTCGTTGACGTATCGCTCGTGGCCGCGCTTGTAGAGTTCTTCGCCTGCGAGGTCTAGCCAAATGGTGCAGCGGTCGTTAAGGAAGTGAACGTAAATGTTTGAGGTTTGTGGTGCGAGGTCGCTCACTTTACTCACTTTGAGGTGTGAGGTTATTTCGCAATTCGGGGCGTTGCGGGGTGTCCCCGCAGAGGGGGTAGCGTAATCTAGACGAGAGGCTGCTTCTGTTGATTTTCTCTTGTCTTTAGTCTGTAGGACCGAAGGTCCGTTCTCTCGTCTAGATGAAGCGAGGGGGAGGCTTACCCCTTTAATTATGTTGTACAATCTTTCGGCGATGGCGTCGCTGTGGTACAGGCGCGAATGCTTGCAAGTAACGTGGATGTTTATGGAGTTACTAGATAAATATCTTTCGTCTCTCGTCTCTCGTCTTTGGACTTTCGCTTCGCTCAATTCCCAACCATTCGGCTCGGTCATGCCCAACTCCGTTGGGCGCGACTCTCGCCTTAAATGGTTGTCGTCTAATAAAAATAGTTCCCAAGGAATTTCGCTTGTTTTTTTTTCGAGTTCGCGGAAGTTTTCGGCTTTGAAGTCGGCTATGTGCATGAGCACTCGGTTTGCGATGCGGCTGAATGCGACAGCTTTCCAGGCTTCGGTAATTTTTGCGGTGAATTCGACTTTTCCGTCGCCAGTGACATGGAACTGATTTGCGTCTTTTCTCGTTGTATTTTCGCGTTGCTCGGAGTGACGTGATAAGGCATCACTTGTCTCAACGCCAATGAACGTAAGTTCATTGATAAGCGTTTGTTCGAAACCGAGCGGAACGACCGCTAAAAAGCGATGCGGTTTTCCAATGATATGTTTCTTGATGCGTTTTTCGAAGGCGTCACTCATGGACTGCAATATAAAAATTGCTAAATGTCCAGATCAACGGCAATCAAGTTCTTCGAAGGTTTAGTCGGTGCGACTACGGGGAGCTTGCTCAAATCCAGATTGATGGCGATGATGTCGCCAGAAAGTGACATGATGGCGCCGGTGGATGTGTTGAATGTCCCGATGATGCTTCCAGAACCATCGCTTACGGTCATTGTTGACGGTGCGATAATGTAAATATTTGTATTAATTTGATAGAAATAACTGGGCTCGCGGACAACGATATTTTGGGGAATTTGAATGTCCGAACCAGCTTTCGATGTTCCGGATGAAGATTCCTGTACCGCTGCACTTTCGGAGCAGTTCCAGGCTGTAATTATAATTCCGGCTAGTAAGAATAATTTTAAAAACTGGTATCTCATTTTCATTCCACTCGTCACTGTTGTAAAAATATATTGACATTTTCTCAAGCGGTTGCGAAAAAATATGTTAAAAACATTAAATGTTCCCGTTGTGTTCTCTATTTGCTTATTTTCTTCGTACGTAAATGTGATAAAAATATTATTGCTGATTTCGCGGAAAAATGCGTTGTTGATGGCTGCTCTTTCAAACTTTTTTCTGCGTGTTACTATCTTTTTGATATGAAAATGAAAAAGTTTGCTTTTATTTCTGTGATTGGCTTTTTGGCCGTTTCTGCATTTGCTGTACAGGGTGCTCCAGTGGGTGCTTCTGTCGATCCGACTCCCGAAGAACAGAAGGCTCTTGACGCCTTGAAGGGAAAGCTGGAAGGTGCGATTGTTTGGTCTACAAGCCGTGCAAATTCTCTCCATGATATTTGGATTATGAATGCGGATGGAACGAATGCGCGTGCGCTCACCAAGAGCAACAACGTGGACTGGTTCCCGCGTGTAGCGCCGGATGGATCGAAGGTGCTTTTTAACCGCAGCAAGGGCGGCTGGGTCCCTGAAAACGATGCGAACTATCCTGAAAAGTGGGATTTGTGGACCATTGGGCTCGATGGCACGAACGAGACAAGGCTTGTCGAAAATGCAACGTGGGGCACTTGGCGCCCGGATGGCAAGTCCATTGTGTTTAGCCGTGCAGGCAAGGTGTTCACGATGGACCTCGCTAGCAAAAAGGAAACGCTGGTGCTCGATGGCGAAAAGGCGTTCAACAAGGCTGGCGTGATTTTGCAGGAACCGAACATGAGCCCGGATGGCAAGCATTTGGCGATTACGCTCCGCGGTTCCATGCGCGAAACGGGCGTTTGGGACTTGGCCAAGAAATCTTGGACGAAGTCTGGTGATGGTTGCCAGATTGACTGGAACTTTGACGGCTCCAAGCTTTACCGTGTGAACCCCACGGGTAATGGCGGAACGGCTGCTCCGAGTGAAATTTTGTGGTTCACGGCCAAGGACGGCAAACAGGTGGAAAAGGTCGGCTTCTTTGGAATCCCGAAGAACGTGAAGCTGATGGACTTGCCGGGGCGCCGTAGCCATGAATACTTCCCGCGCCTCTCGCCGGATGGCAAGTGGCTTGTTTGGGGCGCAACGGACAAGGGTCACGACCACGACTTGTTCGACTACGAACTTTACATTTGGAAGATTGGCGAACCGGTTGAAACGGCAACGCGCATTACATACAACAGTGGCAATGACCGCTGGCCAGATATCTGGTTTGGTAAGGTCCCGGTGAGCGCAGCTAGTGCTGTCGCTGATGTTGCGAAGGCGGCTGCGACTGCGACAAGTGCCGCGAGTGCGACTGCAGCCGCAATTGCCGGTGGTGTAAGCGAAGCCAAGATGGATGAACTCATCAAGGCGATTGACCGATTGACCGAAGCTGTTAAGGCGCTTGCGCCGAGTAAATAGTTTTAGAAAAAGAGATGCCCGTTCAAGTCGGGCATGACAAGAAAAAATACCGCGGCTTGATGCTGCGGCTTTTGCTTTTAGCGAAAGGTGCTTTTTACTTCGCGTTGCTGCGCAAACAAAATGCCATGATCGCGAATGCGCCGGCGACGTTCATGCTTGCCTTGCGGCCAGCCATCGGGATGGTGACTTTCATGGTTGCTTCGGCCATGATTTCGGGAGCGATGCCGAGTTCTTCGTTGCCGAGAACGATAAGGCCTTTTGCGGGCCATGTTACGTTATTTATACTTGGAATATCTTCGCCGGTTTCAAGAGCGATAATCTCGTAGCCGTTTTCTTTGTGCCATTTGATGCAGTCGAATGGGCTTTCCCAGCGTTTGATGGGTATCCATTCTTGGCAGCCGCGCGCGGCGCTTTTTACGGTTACGTGATCGGGATTGCAACTGTAGCCGCTCAAATGTACGCCTTCGAGCCCAAAGCAGTCGGTGCTGCGGATGATGGAGCCTACGTTAAATGCGCTACGCAAGTTGTGCACGAGTACCGCGAATTGAATCGGTTTTTCGTTAGCCACTTCGCGGTCGCCTGGTTCCTGTTCCAGATAAACGTCTCGTTCAAAACCAAGCCCTGCGCGAGTGCGGAAAGTCTTGTAGAGGTCAATCATTTGTGCTTGGTTCTTGCCTGTCAATCTTTCGGATTCGGGCAGGTGGAGCCATTCGGTGTAGGTCTCGAACTCACGGCGGGCGCGTGGTACGTCATCGCCTAATTGCAAGATAATTACTCGTAAAAGTTCGGCCAGCCTCTTGAACTTGGAGGGCTCTTTCATGGCTAAAAATTTCGGTTCGGTGTACATGTTTTCAATGATAGAAAATTACCCTTTAAACGGCTAAAAATTGGCTTTTTTACGTGTATTTTTGAGGGGTTGACTCCGTTTTACCGCCCTTTTTTCTAGATTTCCATATAAATGGATAAAATACGGAAAATAAGGGTCCTCATAACGAACGACGATGGCGTTGGTGGTGTTAATCTGCACGCTCTCGCTCTTGCCCTGAGTGATATTTCCGATGTTTATGTTTTTGCTCCTGAAGATGAACAGAGTGGTGTCGGTCACGCCTTTACGATTCGTCGCGGGTTGCGCATTCAGCATGTCGAAGCTGTTCCGGGGAAGGCGAAGTTGCCGTACGAGGTTTACTCGGTTTCGGGTACTCCGGCAGACTGTGTGAAGTTTGCCATAGGGCATTTTGCCAATTACGGACTTGATGATAACACGATTGTTCCCGAAGGCTTTGATGTCTGTTTTTCGGGAGTCAATGTGGGCGAAAATTCTGGTGTGTCGTCGCTATATTCGGGGACGGTTGCCGGCGCCCGCGAAGCGGCCCTTTGGGGGGTGCCTGCGGTTGCGCTTTCGCTCCGTGGATTGAAAGGCAACCTGTTGCAGGTGGCGATTGATTTTGCACGTAAGATTGTTTCCGAAAAGTTGTTCAAGAAAATTTCCAGGGGCGTCTTCTGGAATGTGAATTTCCCGAAGATCAAGGATGATGAATTCCTTGGATTTAAGGCTTGCACGATGGACCGTGGAATGTTTACCGACCACTACGATCACAAGGATGGCTTGTGGTTCTTGGATGGCGAAAAGCTGTGGTCGATGGCTCCCGAGGGTTCGGACGATAACTTGCTAGATAAGGGCTATGCGACGATTACTCCCCACCGCATAGACCAGACCGATGAAAAAAGTTTGAAAGTAATAAATGAAATGTTGGAAGGGGGCGGAATGATTTAGGAAAAACTTCCTACTTCCTACTGTCTACTTCCTACTAATTTGAGGTTAACTAATGTCAGAAGAAATGGTACCTGGATCGCAGTTTAAAAGTCTTGTCGAACAAGACATGCAAGACTGCTATCTTCGCTACTCGATGAGCGTTATTGTCGCTCGTGCATTGCCGGATGCCCGCGATGGCTTTAAGCCTGTGCATCGCCGTGTGATGTACAGTATGCACAAGTTGGGCGTGGTTCCGAACAAGGGAACGGTCAAGTCCGCCCGTATCGTGGGTGATGTTATCGGTAAGTACCACCCGCATGGTGACTCCGCTGTTTATGAAACTTTAGCCCGTATGGCGCAGGATTTTTCACTGCGTTATCCGTTGGTGTTTGGTCAGGGTAACTTCGGTTCTATTGACGGTGACAGCCCGGCTGCCATGCGTTACACCGAAGCGAAGATGAATAACCTTGGCGCCCTCATGCTCGAAGATCTTGAAAAAGATACGGTCGACATGGGTCCGAACTACGACGAGTCTCTTGAAGAACCTTTGGTGCTCCCGTCTGCGCTCCCGAACATGATTGTGAACGGAACGTCGGGTATTGCCGTGGGTATGGCTACGAACATGGCTCCGCACAACTTGCGCGAAGTCGGCGCAGCTATTCATGCCATGGCTGAAAATCCGGATATCACCGGTGAAGAACTGATGGAATACGTGAAGGGCCCGGACTTCCCGACAGGTGCTATTGTTTGCGGTCGTTCTGGCATTCGCGAAGCTTACCTCACGGGGCATGGCCGTGTTCGAGTGCGTGCTCGTACTGAAATTGAAACGGATTCAAAGGGCAAGCCGCGTATCATCGTGACGGAAATCCCGTACATGGTGAACAAGGCCGAACTCTGTAAGAAGATTGCAGATCTCGTTCGCGATAAGCGCGTTGATGGCATTACGGATATTCGCGATGAATCTAGCCGCGACATCCGTATTGTGATTGAACTCCGCCGTGATGCAGTTGGCGAAGTTGTCTTGAATAACTTGTTCAAGTACACGCAGTTGCAGACAACGTTTAGTATCTACAACTTGGCGCTCGTCAACAACCTTCCGAAGCTCCTTACGCTCAAGGATCTTTTGCAGGTTTACATTGACCACCGCCTCGATGTGATTACGCGTGCAACGCAGTTCGATTTGAAGAAGGCCGAAGCCCGCTTGCATATTATCGAAGGCTTGCGCATCGCAACGCAGAACATTGATGAAGTCGTGCAGATTATCAAGGCGAGCAAGACAACCGAAATTGCAAAGCAGAGCTTGCAAGATCGCTTTGGCTTGGATGAAATCCAGTCGCAGGCCATCGTTGACATGCGCCTCGGTCAGCTCACCGGCCTCAACCTTGAAAAGTTGGAAGCCGAGTACAACGAACTCGTGGCTACCGTTGCCGACTTGAAGGATATCTTGGCAAAGCGCGAACGTCGCGTGGCGATCATGCTTGAAAAGCTTGACGCCGTTGTGGCAAAGTACGGTGACGAACGCCGTACCATGATTGGCGAAGCTATCGACGATAGCGATGACGAAGACCTCATTGCCGAAGAAGAACAAGTCATTACGCTCAGCAAGGAAGGCTACATCCGTCGCTTGCCGATTGATACGTTCAAGGCCCAGAACCGCGGTGGTAAGGGCATCATCGGTGCAGGCCTCAAGGACGAAGACAACGTGGAACAAATCTTCACGGCTAGCACGCATAGCTACTTGCTCGTGTTCACGAACAAGGGTCGCGTTTACTGGACGAAGGTTTACCGCTTGCCGGAAGGCGCCCGCAATGGCAAGGGCCGCCCGATTGTGAACTTTGTGGCGCTCACCGAAGGCGAAAAGGTGCAGGCGATTGTGCCGGTCCGCAAGTTCGGTGGCTACTTCTGCCTCGTGTTTGCAACGAAGAAGGGTATCATCAACAAGATGGACCTCACGCTCTTTAGCCGTCCACGCAAGGCTGGTGTCAACGCCATTAGCCTCGACGAAGATGATGAACTCGTGAAGGTGCAGCTCGTGGGCATGTCTGCTGAAGAATTCGAAGCAAGCAAGAATGCTTCTGACGACGACTCTGCTGAAGCTGTCGAGAACGCCGCCGAAGCTCAGGCTGCCGATGGTTCGACAGGCTCACCAACCGATGCTTCTGAAGAAGAATCTGGCGATGGAGAAGACTTCGCTAACCGCTCGATCCCGAAGGATCTCTTGATGATTGCGACCAAGAACGGTCAGGCTGTCACGTTCCCGATTAGCTGCTTCCGCGCTATGGGTCGTGGCACTCACGGTGTGAAGGGCATTTCGCTTGCCGAAGGCGACGAGGTCATTTCGCTTCTGTGGCTTAAGGCCGGCAACAAGATTTTGACCATCACCGAAAAGGGTTATGGCAAACGTTCTGAACCAGGTTCTTACCGTGTAACCCGCCGTGGCAGCAAGGGCGTCCGCAACTTGAACGTCACCGACAAGATTGGTGCCGCCGTGTTCGTGGAAAGCGTTGCTGACGATTACGATTTGATCATCACGAGTAAGGAAGGTCAGGTCATCCGCATCAAGGCTGCCGACATCCGCCTCACGGGCCGCAATGCCCAAGGCGTCAAGGCGATTACGCTGCGCGATGGCGACGTCGTGAAGGATGCAACAGCACTTCCGAGCGTCGAAGATATCGAACAGGATAGCGCCGATGCAAAAGAAACGTTCGAACATGTGCAAGGCGTCGAAGTCGATGACGATTCCGTTGTAAAGGACGATGCCGAAAAGCAGGACGTCGGCCCGACGGAAACGGAAGAATAATCGGAACAAAAGTTCCCGAAAGAAAATCCTCTTCTTGGAATTATTCTAGAAGAGGATTTTTTTTGCCGTGCGCTTGTGAACCGAGCGGTCGATCCGTGAGCGACAAAGCCCCAGTTCTTTTGAACGGGGGCGTTCGCGAGAGCGAGGTGACGATGGATTTTTCTTTTTGCAAAGAACTGAGCGGTCGCTAAATGTAAACTGATTGTCGTTGTTTTTCGCAACAACAAACTTTTCTTTATTTTAGGACGTTTTTTGTAAGACGCTCATATATTATGGTTAGCATAACTATAATGTGAGGAGTACATTAATATGAAAAAATATTTCAGTACAGCCAAGATCGGGTTAGCTCTAACATTTGGGCTTGCATCCGGAGTTTTTGCTCAGGATTTCTGTACCAATGCTCAACATTCTGGTCAGAAAGTGACAATTACTTCGAACCAGACTGGTAAAATCGGTGATATTGGTTATGAACTTTGGGATGAAAACGGCCATGGCGGTAGCGCTACGTTCTATAGCGATGGTTCTATGGATTGCAATATCACGGGCGCCAAGGACTATCTCTGCCGCGCAGGTCTTTCCCTCGGCAGTAACAAGACCTATAAGGAACTCGGCGGCGACATGATTGCCGAGTTCAAGCTTGTGAAGAGCGGTGCCCAGAATGTGGGTTACTCTTATATCGGTATCTATGGCTGGATGGAAGGTGTTTCTGGAACGCCTAGCCAGTTGGTCGAATACTACGTGATTGATAACACCCTCGCCAATGACATGCCGGGTAGCTGGATTGGTAACGAAAGAAAGGGTACCATTACGGTTGACGGCGGTACCTATACTGTTTATCGCAATACCCGTACAGGTCCGGCTATTAAGAACAGCGGTAACGTGACGTTCTATCAGTATTTCAGCGTTCGTACCTCTCCGCGCGATTGTGGTACCATCAATATTTCCGAACACATGAGACAGTGGGAAAAGATGGGCATGTCCATGGGTAAGCTCTACGAAGCCAAGGTGCTTGGTGAAGCTGGTAACGTGAATGGCGAAGTCCGCGGTGGTCACATGGACTTCCCGCATGCCAAGGTCTATGTGAAAAACGGCTCTGATCCGGCTTCTTCCTCTTCTGTGAAGTCCAGCTCTTCTAGCGCAGCTCCGAAGTCCAGCTCTTCGAAGGGCGGTGGTAGCACTGTTTCTGGTACGATTGACGCCTGCAAGGACGCTATGGGCCATGAAGGCAAAGAAACGAGAACTCAGGGTCAGAACAACTCTAGCGTGACGGGTAACGTCGGCAGCACTCCGTACCATTATGAAATTTGGTATCAGGGTGGCAATAACTCCATGACCTACTATGATAACGGAACTTATAAGGCCAGCTGGAGTAATACGGGTGACTTCCTTGCCCGTGTCGGCTTCAAGTATGATGAAAAGCAG
>JAEEGJ010022243.1_pt1 | contig 13489 bp, 6 predicted proteins | sample 8958761 | NCBI WGS metagenome assembly JAEEGJ01 (sample SAMN16246546, study PRJNA631951) | gut metagenome | biome: gut microbiome; feature: rumen; material: RS-attached | host: Bos | place: Iran: Karaj | collected 2018-10
TGCCATTCTCAATGAGAGCTGCGAAGGGCTGACGGTGGTACTGAGGCGCGGCAATCATCTGGAGGCCCGTGATGCTTCGCCCGTCAGGCTGGAGACATCCACTACTATTATCGGCGATGAGGTCGATGGATATAAATTCGCCACGATTAAAGGCGGCAGCGAGGGTGGTATGACCATCGCCAATGGTGCCACGGTGACCTTTCGCAACATCGATTTGAGTTTCTATAATGCCGACCCTAGTTACTGCATCAATGGTGTGGCCAGTTCGTCGACCAACCCAGACGATTGGGCGACGCTCATCATTGAAAACTCCAAGGTTAATGCTAAATCTGAAATGGTTACGGACAATTGGTGCATCTGCAACCTCAAGCATCTGACGGTCAACAATTCCTTCGTCAATCTATATGGTTATGAAGCCATCCACAATCTCCAATCGTTTACCAAGGGTGAAGGAATGACCACGATGCTTAGCAAAATCCATAGGGCGTATTTCTATGCTCCAGACATGAATTTCTCTACCCGTCCAAATGTTTCCAGTCCTTCTAATGTCGTCACGCTTACGATGAGTATGAGCGATGAGACTGGAATCTCCATCAACGAGACGACATTCCCCGACCTGAACTTCCGCACCATTATCCTCGATGAATACGACGACAACGGCGACGACCTGTTGAGTGAAAGGGAGATAAACCAAACAAAGGAAGTGGTCGTTGGCAATAAAGGAATTGCCAACCTGAAAGGTCTGGAGTACTTCACTTACTTGGAAAAACTGTATTGCGGTGACAATCCGCTGACTTCGATTGATCTGTCACCCTTTACACGCCTGAAAGAGATTAACTGCCCTAAGTGTGAGCTGACTTCCCTAAGTGTGTCACGCAATAAGTACATACATAAAATTGTGTGCGACGTCAACAAACTGACCACTATCGACCTAGCTGACACACTGGTGAATCTGAAAGCAATAGAAATGGATTACAACAATATCAGAGGCGCTGGGATGGATGCGCTGATCTACAGCCTTCCACAGAGGCAAGATGCTTACTTGCGGGTAAAGACAGCAAACTCAACCAATGGAAATGAGATGACCCAGACACAGGTGCTTATTGCCAAATCTAAGGGGTGGACACCTTATTACTGGGCACCGGTGGAAGGTTCCAGTAATTGGTCGTGGCTTGAATATGAGGGTGTGAGCGACGGTACCAACCCGAGTGTTGTCATCGATGCAACCAACTTCCCCGATGCAGCCTTCCGAGCCGAAGTGGCCAGCGACGTCGTCGACCTCGACCAGAACGGAGTACTCAGCGAATATGAGTTACAGCGGAGATCGGTGCTGAATGTGCATGGAAAGGACATTGCAAGCCTGCAGGGAATAGAGCACTTCACGGAATTGCAGAGACTCAACTGCTATGACAATAACCTGACGGAGCTTTACTTGAAAAAAAACAGCGGGATAAGACAAGTGTACCTCTACGGCAACAATATCTGCGGCGCGGCCATGGATAGTCTCATCGCCTCCCTGCCGTCAAGGCCCAGTAGCGACAAAGGCTCCCTGTTCGTCATCTGCGATGGAAGGTCGCCCGACAACGCCATGACCAGCCTCCAAGTGGAAGCTGCCAGCGCAAAGGGTTGGAACACGTTTAGGTCCACCAACGACGGCCAATCGTGGATAACCTATTACGGCGAAGATGTGGGCTTTGCCATCGACGCACAGCACTTCCCCGATGAGAATTTACGTGCGGTTATCCTGGACAAAGCCATTGACACGAACGAAGACGGCTACCTGAGTGTGTCGGAGCGGGATGCTGTGACAAGGTTGGATTTCCAAAACTTGAACGTTGAAAGCGCAAAGGGCATAGAGTACTTCCCCAACTTAAAGCAACTCTATTGTTCAGGCAACAACCTGACGGAACTCGACCTCCATCGCAATCAGAAACTATTGGTTGTGTCTTGCTCCAAGAATAAGCTGACTTCTTGGTCATTCGCCTACCAGCAGAACAGGTTGTTGAGGTATATCTATTGTTGCAATAACCAGTTGACCCAGCTCAATTTCTCTAACAACCCAGCGCTGGAAGAGGTTTACTTCTACGGAAACAAGATTCGTGGTGAAAACATGACCGTCCTCGTCAACAGCCTGCATCAATATGGTGGTAAGTTGTATGCGTACAAAAATGAGGATCCTGTTGAAGGCAACTACATGACCTATTCGCAGATGGTAATTGCCGAAGGAAAACATTGGAGAATATACGATAGCTCACCTGACTATATTTCTGTCATCATTTCGTCTTCAGATTTGGGCTTAGGCATCGACGAATATAACTTCCCTGACGAGGTTTTCCGTGAATATGTCGAGCAATTCGATACGAACCACGACGAAGCACTGAGTGAAGAGGAACTGGCAGTTGTGACGGAGATGGATTTCAGTCAAGGTACTCATGGCTATATCTACGACCTGACAGGTATCGAGAATTTCACGGCCCTGAAGAAACTGTGGGTTCAAGATATGCGAATAACCAAGCTTGATGTGTCGAAGCTGACGGAGTTGGAGACTCTTGCGTGTGGTGGCATCCAGTTGACAGAGCTAAATTTAAGATCGAATACCAAGCTGAAAGCGTTGGGGTGTGCCAACAACCAGCTGGAAACGCTCGACCTGTCAAACGCCCCTGCACTTGAAGAGCTGGATTGCAACAACAATCTTCTTACCAACCTTGACCTATCTCAGAATACGGCCCTGAAAGAACTGTATTGCTACGACAATCAGCTTACAAGCGTGGATCTTTCGAAGAACACGTTGCTGGAAAGATTGGATTGCTACAACAACCTGCTGGCGACGCTTGACCTGTCGGCATGTGCAAACTTGGAATACTTATACTGCTCCAACAACCAGCTGACCAGCATGCTGACGGCACTTGGCACACCGAAGGAAGTCCTCCATTGTAAGAATAATCGTCTCAAAGGCAGAGTCATGACGGACATCGTCAACAATCTGCCAACAGTCGAAAGTGGTGCTATCTACTTCCGCTCAATGAACACCGAGGAAAACGAGATGACATCGGCACAGGTGAATATCGCCACGGGCAAGGGCTGGAAAGTATGGATGGACTGGTACTATGACAGAATCGAAGACTATGAGGGCTACTGGGTAGAGCTTGCCATCAACGCGACAAACTTCCCTGACACGAACTTCCGTAATTTCGTGCGTGGCAGCAACATCGACAAGGACGGAGACGGATATCTGAGAGATGAGGAGCAGCAGGCCGTGAAGACCATCGACGTAAGCGGCTGTTACATCAGCGACCTGACGGGCATCCAGTACTTCACCAACCTGGAGGATCTGGACTGCGGCTACAACCAGATTGAGAGCCTCAACCTGCAGCAGAATACGAAGCTGAAAATACTGAACTGCAGCAACAATCAGCTGACACGGCTCGTTCAGGTCAACGAAGGCCTGGAAGAGGTGGACTGCAGCAACAACAAGATAAATGAGTTGATGCTCTATGCATCGACACTGAAATCGGTGGACTGCTATAACAACGAGCTTACAAGCTATACGAGTTATTTCCTCGCCGACCTGCCCGATCTCTCCAGCCTGCCTGAGGAACAGCGCGGCGAACTCTACTTCCGCTGCGACTTTGGCGATGTGAACGAGATCACCACACAAGAGGTACAGTTTGCCAAGCAGCGCGGATGGACCGTCTACGCCACCACTGGCAACCACTGGTATAAGTACGAAGGCTCTCACATTAAGGGTGATGCCAATGGCGACGGTGTGGTGAACATTGCCGACGCAATAGCTGTGGTGAACTACATCCTCAACGACGGGACTGTTACTGGCAACTTCTACTTCAATGCCGCCGACATGAACAACGACTACCTCATCACCATCGCAGATGTCGTCGCCATCGTGGAAATGAGTTTAGACTAGGCTGTTTGCTGGATACTAATAGCAGACATGCTGTAGCTTAGCATGGCACTTTGAGAACGAAAGACCCCGCCTGGTCAAATGCCAAGCGGGGTCTTTTTAATGGAAGCTCCACGATGGTTTTAGCGCCGTGCGGAGTCAGGCATGCGCTTGGTGGTGGGGACGAAGAACTGACGGGTCAGCGACTTGATGACATTGTTGCCCTGTGCCACTCCGATGCGCACCTCTATCTGTCCGTCGCGCAGGCCACGGTCGGCTATAAGGGTTGCCGTATAGCGGATGGCCTGATGGGGGGCAATGCTCTCCACGCGCACGTTGGATGAGATATGGATGTGGCGGTTGCCCGTAGCCTCCTCCACGAGGGGATAGACGTCGTAGACGGTCTCGTTGCTGTTGTTGACAATCTCGAAGATGACGGAGCACTTCTCTCCTCTGGTGAGCTTGCCGTCGCGCAGGTCTTCGTAGATGCCGGCATTGCGAATGGCGAGTGCCGGTCCTGTCGTCCTGGCAAAGCTCTGTCCGTAGCCCTGAGTGGAGCCCTGTCCATCGTCGAACACGATGCGGTCGTCGCCACGCATCTGCGGGTCATAGCCGCTCTGGTCGTAACCTTGCTGATCATAGCCCTGCTGACCATAGCCCTGCTGGTCGTAGCCGCCGTTGCTGCGAACAGACTCACGCTGGCGAGCCTGCTGCGAACGAACGGCTGCCACACGGTCCTCGTAGCGCTGCTGCTGGGCCCTGTCGTGGGCTGCGCCGATGGCAGCACCTGCTGCTGCGCCACCTATAGTGCCGACGATAGAGCCAATCTCATGGCCTCGCCAACCTCCGGCTAAGCCTCCGATGGCCGAGCCAAGCACGTGTCCAAACTGGCCACCAGTATATGCCCCGGTAGCCTCATAGCTGCCGCAGCTGCTCATGAGCAGACATGCGCCCAATACAATTATCATTCCCTTCTTCATATCGTTTCGTCTCTTTTATGGTTCGTTGACGATGCAAAGGTAGGCATTTTTTCACGAACCGACAATAGGAAAATCCCTAAAAAGTGTTAGGGGATTCTCTCTCTTTGCATCCCGACACCTCTGCAGGGCCGTTTTTTCCTTGAAAAAATTTGTTAGAAAGGAAAAAAATACCTACCTTTGCATACGGAACAAATGTGAAGGCTTATGCAAGTGAACAGTCATCTCTCGCGTCTCATCCACGACGTGGCAGCCAAGTATGGCGATCGCGAGGCGCTCATCTACAAGGATTACGGCTCCAGACAGTGGAAGTCCTACTCCTGGAACGAGTTCTCCACCCAGGTGCGACAAGTGTCAAACGCTCTGCTCAACATGGGCGTGGGAGTACAGGAGAATGTGGGCGTGTTCTCGCAAAACTCCGTCCACTATCTCTTCACCGACTTCGGGGCCTGGGGCATCCGTGCTGTCACCATCCCCTTCTATGCCACGAGCTCTGAACAGCAGATACAGTTCATCATCAATGATGCACGCATCCGCTTCATCTTCGTGGGCGAGCAGGCACAGTACGACAAGGCACGGCGTGTCTTCGCCACCTGTCACACGCTCGAGCGTATCATCGTCTTCGACCCCGCCGTCGTCATCCCTGAGGGTGACACTACCAGCATCCACTTCTCCGACTTCCTGAAGCTGGGCGAGGGGTTCCCCCGCCAGAGCGAGGTCGACAACCTATGCCGGCAAGCCACGATGGACGACATTGCCAACATCCTCTATACCAGCGGCACCACGGGCGACTCGAAGGGCGTAGTCCTCACCTGTGGGCAGTATCATGCCGCAATGGAGGCCAACCACGAGTGCGTGCCTGTGAGCGACAAGGACCGCGTGCTCAACTTCCTGCCCTTCACGCATATCTTCGAGAAAGGTTGGAAGATCCTGTGCATCACTATGGGCGCCCGCCTCATCGTCAATACCAATCCCTTGGAGGTGCAGCAGTCCATGCGCGAGACGCATCCCACCTGCATGTCGGCCGTGCCCCGCTTCTGGGAAAAGGTCTACATGGGCGTGCAGGAGAAGATCGAGGCCAGCTCCGCTGTCAAGCGCAAGCTCTTCGAGCATGCCCTGAAGATAGGACGCCGCCACAACATCGACTACCTCTCGAAGGGCCGTCGTCCGCCTATGGGTCTTCACCTGGAGTATGAGATGCTCAACAAGACCGTGTTCTCACTCGTCCGCAAGGAGCTGGGCCTGGAGAATGCCCATTTCTTCCCCACGGCAGGAGCCACCGTGTCGCAGCATGTCGAGGAGTTCGTGCATGCCATCGGCATCAATATGATGGTGGGCTACGGACTCACCGAGAGTCTTGCCACCGTCACCTGCGACCATCTCGACGTGCCCTACACCATCGGCTCGGTGGGACGGCCCATCAGCAGCATCAGCATCCGCATCAGCGATGAAGGCGAGATACTGCTCAAGGGCCCAACTATCACACGGGGCTACTACAACCGCGACGACCTCACCCGCCAGAGCTTCACTGAAGACGGATATTTCCGTACGGGCGACTCCGGCTACCTCAAGGACGGCGAGCTGTTCCTCAAAGACCGCATCAAGGACCTCTTCAAGACCTCCAACGGCAAGTATATCGCGCCACAGATGATTGAGTCGAAGCTGCTCGTCGACAAGTACATCGACCAGATTGCCATCATCGCCGACCAGCGCAAGTACGTCTCTGCGCTCATCATCCCCGAATACCGACTGCTCGAGGAATACGCCCGCGAGCACGGCATCAATTTCAGCAGTCGTGCCGACCTCTGCCAGAATGCTCAGATTCATGCTATGATTACTGAGCGCATCGACACCCTCCAGCAGCAGCTGGCACAGTATGAGCAGGTGAAGCGCTTCACCCTCCTGCCCCAGCCCTTCTCGTTGGAACGCGGCGAGCTGACCAACACGCTAAAGATCAAGCGGCGCGTCCTCAACGACAACTACAGCAAGGAAATCGAGAAGATGTACGAGTAACCCAAAACCACGACATTACATCAAACTATGGTAAAAGCTTGGAGAGAACTGGTGACTATCCCTACCTACGAAGTGGGCAAGCCCGAGAAGAGCCCAATGTTCTTGGAAAAGAGAGTCTATCAGGGCTCTAGTGGTGTGGTCTACCCCTACCCCGTCATCGAGACGATGAGCGACGAGAAGGTGGACAAGGAATACAAGGCCGTATGGCTTGAGAACGAGTACATCAAAGTGATGATCCTGCCTAAGCTGGGCGGCCGTGTGCAGATGGCCTACGACAAGATCAAGCAACGTCACTTCGTTTACTATAATCACGTCATCAAGCCTGCGCTCGTAGGTCTTGCCGGTCCTTGGATCAGCGGTGGCATCGAGTTCAACTGGCCCCAGCACCATCGTCCCTCCACTTATATGCCTGTCGACTGCACCATCGTGGACAATGAGGACGGCTCCGTGACGGTGTGGGTGAACGAGATGGAGCGCATGTTCCATCAGAAGGGCATGGCAGGCTTCACGCTCCGCCCTGGCTGTGCCTATCTGGAGATTCAGGGCCGCGTGAGCAACCGCACTCCCCTACCCCAGACATTCCTCTGGTGGGCCAATCCTGCCGTCGAGGTGAACGATGCCTATCAGAGTGTGTTCCCGCCCGATGTCAATGCCGTCTTCGATCATGGCAAGCGCGCCGTGTCATCATTCCCCATTGCTACGGGTACCTATTATAAGATGGACTACTCAGCCGGCGTCGACATCTCAAACTACAAGAATATCTACGTGCCTACATCGTATATGGCCGTCAACTCAAAGTATGACTTCGAGGGTGGTTACGAGAACGACACGAAGGGCGGCATGCTGCATGTGGCCTCCCATCATTTCTCGCCCGGCAAGAAACAATGGACCTGGGGCAACGGCGACTTCGGACGTGCTTGGGACCGCAACCTGACGGACGATATTAGTGTAGAGTGTAGAGTTGATAGTTCAGAGTTTGCTACCGCTGCAAAAGGCTCTTCAACGAAAGGCACTCACACAGCGGTAGCAAACTCTGAACTCTCAACTCTTAACTCTCAACTCAAACCCGGCTTCCGTCCTTATATCGAGCTGATGGCTGGCGTCTATACCGAGAACCAGCCCGACTTCTCCTGGCTGATGCCGTATGAGGAGAAGCAGTTCGTGCAGTACTTCATGCCCTATCGCGAGATTGGCATTGTGAAGCAAGCGTCGAAGGACTTCGTGATGAATATCGAAGAGAAGGAGGGAGGCTTGGTTTCCTTCAAGGTGCTGGCAACATCGAAGCAGGAAGTGCGGATGGTGCTGAGCAGCAAGAAAGGAGAGAAGTATTTCGAACAGCAGTTGACACTGTCACCAGAGGAAGTATTTGAGCAGACAGTTGACGTAAAAGGTGCAAAGCTGAACGATCTGCTGTTGCAAATAGGAAGGTTGTGCTGGATGGCCGAGGACGACGAGATCCGTCCTATTCCCGATGCTGCCGAAGCGGCCCTACCGCCTCAGGATACCAAGACCAACGACCAGCTCTATCTCACAGGCCTTCACTTGGAGCAGTACCGTCATGCCACATGGAGTGCCCTCGACTATTATGAGGAAGCCCTACGTCGTGACCCCAACGATGTGCGCTGCCTGAACCAGACGGGATTGTGGTATCTGCGCCGGGGGCGTTTCGAGAAGGCAGAGTCTTATCTGAGAAAGGCCGTTAGGATATGGCAGAAGCGCAATCCTAATCCCTACGATGGAGAGGCCATCTTCAACCTTGCGCTCTGTCTGAAGTACCAATGCCGCCTCAATGAGGCATACGAACTCTTCTGGAAGTCGACCTGGAACAAGGCTTGGGCCGATGCCGGATATTTTGAGGCTGCCTGCATCAGCACGTCACAAGGCCGCTATGAAGATGCGCTCGACGAGCTGAACCGCTGCCTCATCTTCAACAGTCGCAACCACAAAGCACGCGCCCTGAAGGCTGCCGTCCTGCGCAAGTCAGGAAAGGACGTCGAGGCTTCAGCTCTCATCGCAGAGTCGCTCGGATATGACCACTTCAACTATGGCATCCTCTACGAGAAATACCTGCTCTCCAAGGACGAGGACGTACTGACAGAGATAAAAGAGCTGATGCACCAGTCAGCAAGCAATTACGACGAGACGGCACTCGACTATGTTGCCGCAGGCCTCATCGACGAAGCGAAAGCCATCTGGCAGATAGCCATCGAGGAAGGTGCCACATCACCTATGACTTGGTATTACCTCTTCGCCTTCTGCAGTCCGGAGGATCCCTCGCTGTTGGAGAGAGCCGAAAGTGAGGCTCCGGCCTACTGCTTCCCCAACCGCCTTGAGGACATTCTCGCGCTCAACGCAGCTAAAAATGTAAATAGCAGTAGATGCAGCAAGGCTCCTTATTATCTGGGCTGTCTATACTACGATAAGCGCCAGTATGACCTCGCCATCGAGAACTGGGAGCTCTCGGCCCGTCTCGATCCTTCGTTCCCTACCGTCTGGCGTAACTTGGCTCTGGCCCGTTTCAACAAGCAGAATCGTCAGGATGAGGCTTTACAGTATATGGAGCGTGCCTTCCACCTCGACGAGAGCGATGCCCGCATGCTCATGGAGCTCGACCAGCTCTATAAGCGCCTGCACAAGCCGCATCAGGAGCGTCTCGACTTCCTGCGTAAGTATCCAGAGCTCATCCGTCAGCGCGATGACCTCGTGCTCGAAGAGGCCACGCTGCTCAATATGCTTGGCCGCTATGAGGAAGCCAAGGAGATCATCGACAACCGCATCTTCCACCCCTGGGAAGGCGGCGAAGGCAAGGTGAGCGGACAGTATCAGATGTGCCGTCTGGAGATTGCCAAGCAACTGCTGCAGAAAGACCCTGACGACAGTCGTGCCCGCCAACTGCTTGAGGAGTGCCTAGTCTTCCCACACCACTTGGGTGAGGGCAAGCTTTATGGTGCTCAGGACAACGACTTCCTCTACTTCCTCGGCCGTTATGAGGAGGGGACTCAAGGACCTACCGTGCCTGCTGCCGCCATGTACTACAACGATGCCAAGCCCGACAAGATATTCTATGCTGCGCTCTGCTACCGCAAGCTGGGTCAGGAGGACAAGGCACGCAGCCTGTTCAACAAGCTCATCAACTATGGCAAGCAGAACATCTTTAAGCATCAGACGATGGACTATTTCGCCGTATCCCTGCCCGACCTGCTCATCTGGGAGGATTCGCTCGCTACGAAGAACCTCATTCATTGCAAGTACATGCTAGCCCTCGGCTACTACGGCATGGGCGATAAGGAACGGGCGGAGCGCTATCTGAAGGAGGTAGAGGACCTCGACAACAACCATCAGGGCATCCGGCAATTCCGTACGTTGATGGCCTGCCAACTCTGAAAACTTGCGAATCGCGAGCGAAATGCCAAAGAAAAACAAATTTTTCTTTGGCATTTCGCTCGCTTATTTGTACCTTTGCAGCATGATTACGCAAGAACAACTGAAAGACGTGCTCGACAGAGCCGATAAACTGCGCCACTATCTGAAGATTGACGAGCGACAGGTGGAGCTGGAAGAAGAGGAGCTCAGAACACAGGCTCCCGACTTCTGGGACGACCCGAAGCGCGCCGAAGAACAGATGAAAAAGGTGCGCAGTATCAAGCGTTGGATAGAAGGATATAATAATGTACGCACGCGAGCAGACGAACTGCAGCTGGCCTTCGACTTCTTCAAGGAGGAGATGGTGAGCGAGGAGGAGGTAGATGCCGACTATCAGCAGGCGCTGAAGGCCATCGAGGACCTGGAGATGATGAACATGCTGCGGCAGAAGGAGGACCCGATGGACTGTGTGCTGAAGATCAACAGCGGCGCCGGCGGCACGGAGAGCCAGGACTGGGCACAGATGCTGATGCGTATGTACATGCGGTGGGCTGAGGCCCACGGCCACAAGGTGACTATATCGAGCCTGCTGGAGGGCGACGATGCCGGCATCAAGAGCGTAACCATGCAGATTGAGGGCGGCGAGTATGCCTATGGATACCTGAAGAGCGAGAACGGCGTGCACCGCCTGGTGCGTGTGAGTCCCTTCAATGCCCAGGGCAAGCGCATGACATCCTTTGCCAGCGTCTTCGTCAGTCCCCTCGTCGACGATACCATCGAGGTGTATGTCGATCCGTCGAAGCTGTCGTGGGACACGTTCCGCAGCAGCGGCGCCGGCGGCCAGAATGTGAACAAGGTGGAGTCGGGCGTCAGACTGCGTTACTGGTACACCGATCCCGACACAGGCGAGCAGGAGGAGATACTGATAGAGAACACGGAGACACGCGACCAGCCGAAGAACAAGGAGCGCGCCTTGAAGCTGCTGAAGAGTCAGCTCTACGACCGTGCGATGAAGAAGCGTCTGGAGGCACAGGCAAAGATCGAGGCTGGCAAGAAAAAGATAGAATGGGGCAGCCAGATACGCAGCTATGTTTTCGACGACAAGCGTGTGAAGGATCATCGCACCAACTACCAGACGAGCGACGTCGATGGTGTGATGAACGGCAAGCTCGACGGCTTCATCAAGGCTTACCTGATGGAATTTCCTTCTGAGAATGAGGAATGAGAAATGAGGAATGTTGTCGATAGCCCTCAAGGAGGCCAACGAGACAAAATACTGGCTTGGGCGCCTATTTACGGGTGGCTCCCTTAATGAGAAGGAATTCCTTTCAATAAATAATGACATAGAAGAAATTATCAGTATATTAGTAAAAATCACAGGAACGACGAAAGAGAGATTGCAGAAGTGAAATCATCATTTCTCATCACTCATTCCTCATTCCTCATTAAAACAAGAGACTATGGCACAAAAAGAAAAGGCAAAGAAGCTGAATGCAAAGCAGAAGGCTTACGAGAAGAAACAGGAAGAGAACGGCAAGAAGGTGGTGATGTGGATCATCGGCGCCTTTATCGTACTGGCAGTCTTCTACCTCATCTTCGTCGCCAGCAACTTCTAGCGGCAGGGACGATGAGCGGAATGGAAATCGAGCGGAAGTTCCTGGTCAGGGACAGCTCCTACAAACGGCAGGCACGCAGCAGCAGTCATATCCGCCAAGGGTATATCTGCAGCGGCCACGGACGGACGGTGAGGGTGCGCCTTCGCGATGACGAGGCTTTCCTCACCATTAAAGGGCCTTCAATCGACGGCGGCCTGAGCCGCTATGAGTTTGAGACTTCCATCGACAAGATCGAGGGGGAGCAATTGTTGTTACTCTGTGAACCAGGCATCATCGACAAGACGCGATATCTAGTCGACAGCGGTGTCCACACGTTCGAGGTTGATGAGTTTCATGGCGACAACGACGGGCTGGTGATTGCTGAGGTGGAGCTACATTCGCCTGACGAACCTTACAACAAGCCCGATTTCATCGGAGATGAGGTGACGGGCGACCGCCGCTATTACAACTCTCATCTGCGTCGCAATCCCTATTGTTTGTGGAAAGATACGAGGTGAGTAGTTGCCCAAGGGCAATGATGAATGAAAAAGAAAAGGATGGAAAGCAACAAGTGCCTTCCATCCTTTTCTTTATGGATGAATGTCAGAGTGACTACTTGACAACCTTGTGTCCGTTCTGGATGAAGATTCCCTTCTTGCCATTCTGAACCTGACGACCCTGGAGGTCGAAGACGCGGCTGTCTGTCGACTGCTGCTCGATAGCCTTGATGCCTGTGACATCGTCGTAGATGAAGTCAATCTCGACCAGCACTGCCTTCGTATCGTTGGCAATAGCCCAGTAGCACTTGACGACCTGCGGCTCGCAACCATTGATGTTGTAGCAGAGGTAGTTCTTACCGTCAGTGTACTTCACACAGGCAGGTACGGCATCGGTGCCCGTCCAGTTGTGGAAGTCGCCATTGGCATCACGCCATCCGTCATAGCCAGCATAGTTCTCGATCAGTTCCTCAGTAGTGGGGTTGTAGCCGAAGACCTTGGCTTCTGTCAGCGAAGAGAGACTCAGCTCGCTGAGGATGCTGTTCACCTGCTCATCGCTAAGCGTGACAGTCTTCTCCAGGTAGGAAGCATCAGAGGGCGAGTAGATGACGGAGCTGACGATGCCCAGGTCTACCACCTCCAATTCTACTGGAGGAGCTGCAATGTAAGTGACGTTGGTCTGTAAGATGTAAGTCTTGTCGTTGGCTGTCAGAGCCCACTTACAACTGAACTCATCGCCCACGACGGGAGCCACAGAGCCGCGGTCGCCGCCCATATCGCAGATGCTATATGTGCCACCGGGGATAGCCTGGAAGAACTTCACGTTGGTGAAGGTGTTGGGACCCCAATACTCAGCAGCACCCTCGCGGTTGAACCATCCGTCATAAGGAGCATAGTCACTGATGACGGAGCCATCGGGATTGATGATGCGCAGCATGCTGGTGGTGAGCTGGTCGACACCGAGGAATGCCTTAGCCGTTGCAAGGTCGACAGTGACCTGCTGGGCAGCATAGCCTTGATCAACTATACGCTCCACATTGACAACCTCAGTATATTCGGTCAGGTCGGCAATCTTGTAGAGCAGGATGTTGCCAATACCGAACTCAGCATGATAGTAGTTGGGATAGTTCGTCTCGAAAGTCAGGC
>JAEEGJ010022244.1_pt1 | contig 13487 bp, 12 predicted proteins | sample 8958761 | NCBI WGS metagenome assembly JAEEGJ01 (sample SAMN16246546, study PRJNA631951) | gut metagenome | biome: gut microbiome; feature: rumen; material: RS-attached | host: Bos | place: Iran: Karaj | collected 2018-10
AGCAGATTCACTCAGAAATTGCCATTGCAAAGCCAGGTCGCTTATACTTTTTACGTTACACTTTAAAACTGAACATTGCTACTGTAGCGCCTGCTAAAACGGCAGGCGATTTTTTAGTTATTCTAAAGTCATTACATATCACTTTGGATTCAAACTACCCTTCCCGGTCACTTAAGTGACCGGACTTTTTTTGCAAAGCCAGTCGTGGTGTGGTCTTCCAGCCTGCTTTCTGTTATAGATATAGACAGCGTTATTTGTCTGTCTCCCAGTGACACTTCTTTCGTTCATTTTATTGCTTTGTTCGGGAAAGCTGCCACTGCGCCGTACGGGAAAAATGGGGAGTAAAAGAATAAACCGGCACAGGAGAAATCTACGGCTGTTGAAGCAAACCCGTTTTTATTCTTCCACGGTTAATCCATCACATAATGGCAGCAGTTGATCCAACTTCTCTACGTTTCGTTTCTGATCTGCCAGGGGGGAAGAGGAAAGCAAAAACTTTCTGGCCTCCCTGGCTCCCAAATTAGGCTGAAATAAATTATATACTACTATCCAATGTAAAAAAGAAAATATAATCTATTTCTTTTTCCGTCGACGCCACAGGTATCTGGCGCCAGATGCAGCCAGCACTGCGACAGCTACACATGCAGATAACATGTCGGGGCCCCGGTAATCGTCGCCGCCAGACTGCTTGCCGTCCTTCCTGTCATCAGTCTTGTCCTCGGCCGGTTTCACGGCTGCCGTATTTTCATCCGCGGAATATGGTATCGCCGGCGAAAGCGGAACAGGTTCATATTTCTTATTCACGGACAAGCTGACCGGACCGGAGTTCAGCCTCACTAAAAAGGGTTTATCATGACCTTTGAACTGTCCGGTATATTGGCCCTTCATCCCAATGGAAACCTGTGTCGCGTCTTTTGGCACCTGATATTCAATTGTATTATCAATCGCATTGTCATGGGATTGTTTATATTCTCCTATCTCCTTGTCGCCATTTTTTGCCTTCACATATATTGTGCAGTTCCATTTGAAATGTTCAAGAGGATCCTTCCCGTTTTCTTTTCTCTTTTCATTAATTTCATCAAAAGGACGCACCTTCAGATAAAAATGAACCCGGATTTTTTGCCCTGGCGCAACTTCTCCGTCAAAAACCCCGGCCTCTGTTACTATTGCATCATTTACATCTTTAAAACTGTGGGCGCCTTCAATTTTATACAGATCGGTAACGCCTTGGATCGGGCTGCTGAGCATCTCGGACAAACTCAGGTCATCGGTGTCATAGAATTGCGCGTAAACAGCCGGCGCCTCTGCCATCCCCAGGAAAAATAAGGACACAGACAACAAAGCAGTAAAAAAGTTATGCAAAAAGCCCTGCCGATAACAGGACTCCCTTTCAACCATCACGTTTTTCATATTACCGGGTCTCCTTTACAACACCCAGGTTACCGGGAACACTTCCCCGTTGCCTTGGGAACCGTTGATTCATTCGTTACGAAAGCGCTGAATCAATGAGCCTGCGCTTCTTGAATTGATTATACCGCCACGCTACATCACCATAGTCACTCCCCCCCAAGCGCCGAGCAAATCCATTGTGTCGTCAATGAATTTCAGCGCGGCTTTTTCTGACAAAATCGCCTTAGGGGCATGTTTATGAATTTCTCTACGCAGAGCCTTTAGCCGAGGATCAATTTTTTTATCCTGCAAAGATTTTAAAGCCAGCCTGTCAGCCTGTGCGATGCGCTTGAACTGTTTCAGTGCGGCCTCGTCCAGTTCAATATCGGACATCTCCACCAAATATGCCTCAGCTTCCTCTTTCGTCAGTTCAAAGCCCTCAGATTTTGCCAGCGCCATCAGTTCCTCAGCGGTCTCGCAGGCCATCGCTTTGGCAATCTGTTCTTTCGTTAACTCATTTTTGTTAATCGGCATTTCCGCACCTCCTTCCAAAAATTAAAGTAAAGAAGAATATAATGAATTAGTTAATCATCTGCTAGCTTCTAAGTTGGGACAACCCTCAGGCGCCTTTTTAAATTTAAAGAGGTCCGTGCAATAGGCCATACCGCCACCCGCCACCTGTTTCAGCGCATCGCTGTCAAGTTCCACGTCATCCATCTCCGCCATATACGCCTCGGCTTCCTCTTTCGTCAATTCAATACCTTCCGCTTTCGCCAGCTCCATGAGTTCTTCGATGGTTTCGCAGGCCATAGCTTTTTGAATCTGTTCTTTCGTTAACTCATTTTTGTTAATCGGCATATCGGCACCCCTTTCAAAAAATAAAGAATAGAGCCGTGAATTTCTATTTGTTTAATTGTTAGCTGTTAATTCTGTTACCAACCACTAATTGCAGATAGCCCTTTATTTTTAATTGTGACACCAGTGGTGACACTTTATATTTAAGTTTTAATAGATTTAATCACACAACCTTTTTCCATATAACAAGCACTGAGGCCACCGCCTGCCACATTTTTCATAGTAGCCTCGTCCAACTCGAAGTCTTCCAGCTCCGCCAAATATGATTCAGCTTCCTCTTTCGTCAGTTCAATACCTTCCGCTTTCGCCAGCGCCATAAGCTCCTCGGCGGTCTCGCAGGCCATAGCCTTTTGAATCTGTTCTTTCGTCAGTTCATTTACATTAATCGGCATTTCCGCACCTCCCTCAAAAAAATAGAGAAACTATCATTGCAAACGGGTAAACACTTTTATTAATTATAACATAGCTGCCGCAGAAAAATCTACGGCTGTTGAAGTAAACTGAAAATTGACGTATTAAAAAAACAGCCGTAGATGTTGAAGATCCACGGCTGTTGAATCATTTACTGTGCAAAATTGGGGTTTACCACACCAAAAATATTGTTATAAAATCGTTCAGGACAATTTCAGCATTTCCCCAATATCACCGTCGATACAGATGCTTCTGTCCTCAATCTCTTCCGGGCAGAAGGCCTCGCCATAATTTACACATGCGTACACCGCTTTTTCATTCGCCATCGTCATCTGCCAGAAAGGATACTTTACAATTACCGGCGTATTAAACCCCACGCCAAGTTCAAGATAAAGCACTTGACCTTTTTCATGCCTGCGCAGAAAACCGGAATAGGCCGCCGATGCTTTATGCCAGCCTGCATCTTCCACAAACGTATCGTCTGAGCGAAGATTCATGGTGACAGCCGAACCATCATCCGGACATTTCGGTATCAGTTCTGTGGGAATACGCATGGCGATCTCACCGCTCTCCGGCAACTGATACATTCCGTCCGCATCCTTCACAAATCCCTGTGCTTCCATCGCCTTCCTTACCCATGCTTCATTGTCGTAAGTCTTTCTCAATTTCGGGTTCACGCTCTGAAACAGTCCGTAGTCACCTTGGGTATAGAACAGCCGCGCCTTGTCAAACCCGGCTTTCTGAAACTGGTGATCCACGTTCGTGGTAATCACAAAATAATCCTTACCCTGTATAAGGGAAAGCAATTCTTTATAAACAGGCTTCGGCGGATCAATATAGCGGTTGTAATAAATGTGTCTTGCCCACCAGGCCCAGCGGGTCTCTTCATCTGGGAAGGGACAGAAGCCGCCGGAATAGATGTCGCGGATGCCGTACTTCTTTGCAAAATCAAAAAAGTACTTTTCAAAACGGGGACCGCTGTAAGTCAGGCCTGCAGCAGTGGAAAGACCGGCGCCGGCGCCAATTACGATGGCGTCGGCATTCCTGATTTCATTTTTCAGTCTTGCAATCCGTTCTTCCTTTGTCCCCTTGCCCGCAGAAAACGTTCTGCTGAGATATTTCACGGCATGTAAGCCTTTCCGAATGCTCTCCTGATAACCGTTTGGCGTTTCAGTGTATAAGCTCTTCATAATATTCTCTGTCTTCATCCTTAAAAACATTGAAAACGATCTGTTCCATTTCTCCGGAATGCTCCCCTAACCAGCGCTCAACGGCAGCAACCGCAATTTCCGCCGCCCGTTTGTTGGGAAAGCGGAATACACCTGTGGAAATACAGCAGAACGCCACGCTTTTTAGGCCATTCTCCAGGCACATATCCAGCGTATTCTTGTAACAAGCGGAAAGATCTGCTTCCAGTTTCTCTGTTAAACTGTACTGCACAATCGGTCCCACAATGTGGATTACCTTTTTTGCAGGCAGGTTGTATGCGTCAGTCAGCATAGGTACAGCCGTGGGCTGCTCATAATCCCTGCCGTGTTCCTCGCGCAACTGTTCCATCTGCCGGTTGCATTCTTCCCGCAACTGCACTCCCGCAAAGGTATGAATGGTGTTATCAATACAGGTATGCATGGGAATAAAACAACCCAGCATCTGCGAGTTGGCCGCATTGACAATTGCGTCCACTTTCAGTCTTGTAATGTCTCCCTGCCAGAGGGAAATCGTATCGGCAAATCTCCTTTCACTGCCAAACGCTTCCTTAGCTGTCGGTATATCGGAAAGCGTAACGATTCCTTTTTCTTCCGCACGACTTCTTAAATATTCGTCCTGCACCGCAAGAACGGCTTCATCCATCTCTCCAGGCATCCGTATATTCATAAGAGACCGGAGGATGCGCTTCTTTCCTTCAATGCTGTTGGGTATGGCAAAATTCCGGTATTCTCCGGAATCCGTTTTGAACGCCTTTACCAGATAATCTAATCTTTCTTCCTGTGTTGTTATACTGTTCATGGGACTACCGTTTCTTTTTTAAATCATGCGCTACATCGGCCACTGTGATTTTGCGTAGTTCTTCTTCCATCGCATGCTGCACTCGCTGCAGCTTATCATCCATCGCTTTGTGGATATTCTTCCCCACCGGACATTTGATGTTCGGATTTTCATGGAAATGAAAAAGCCCTTCACCGTCTACGCATTCTACCGCCTTATATACATCGTAAAAAGTAATCTTATCAAGGCTTTTCGCAAGGCTGATCCCACTTTTCCCCTGACTGATGCTGATGATGCCCGCCTCTTTCAGTTTCCCCATCACATTGCGTACAATGACGGGGTTTGCTCCTACACTTCCTGCAAGAAAATTGCTGGTTACGGTTTCCTTTTCCGAAAAATACTCTATGGCGGTAATGATATGAATTGCTATCGTAAACTTGCTCGTAATCTGCATTGTAAATCCCTCCTGCTTGTAATATACATTTTTACAGGAGAGAAGTCAATGCAGTTATTACAAGCCGTTCTCCTGTTATTCCCGTACCACACTGATTCGCTGCTGAACGTGGTTGCCTTTTTCAATTTCGTCTACCATGGCGACCGCATAGTCCGCATAACTGATGATGCTTTCGTTGCGGCTGTTAAGCGTCAGTTCCTCACCACCAAGGATATATTTGCCGCTGCGTTCTCCGTCTGCCTGGAAATCACCGGCAGGACTGATGTACGTCCATTTCACATCCTTGCGCTCACGTAATTCGCTCAGTGCTTTCGCCATCGCGGTAGCGAGGGGCTTGAAGATATCCGGGAAGTCCGGAGCATCGGCCACGCAGGCAGTGTGTTCTTTATTCACATACAGGCTTCCGGCCCCGCCCACAATCAAAAGACGTGTATCCGTGCCGGAAAGAATATCACACAGATGCTTCAGTGACGCACTGTGCTGAGGCAGCATTTCCTCCGTCCACGCGCCGAACGCATCAACCACTGCGTCAAACCCCTTCAGGTCTTCAGCGGTCAGATCGAACAAATCCTTTTTAACAAACTTGCTGACCGCCGTTTTGTTTTCACTCCTCGCAAAAGCGGTAACATCAAATCCCCTGTCCAATGCTTCAGCGATTACCTTTTGGGCAACTCTTCCATTAGCTGCTACAACTGCAATTTTCATAATCAAATTCCTCCTTAAAGTTTAGATATTCTTGTAATGTTTTTAATTACATGTTTAGTGTAGCAGACTTATTTTAACTTGTCAATAGTTTTATTACAAGTTTTTTTGAAAAAATAACAGCCGTGGAAATTCCACGACTGTTAAGATAAACTGCAATTTGTACGATTAACATTGATTTTCTTTATTATAACTGGACTACTCTTCCGGTTCCATAAAGCCCGGTTCCACCCTCCGTTTCGCCCAGTACGCCTTTGCATCTTGCCATTTTGTTCCTCCTTGTTTTCGGACTTCCCGTTCAAACCAGAATCCTGTCCAATGGTTTTCAAAGCAGTTCGGACACGCGCCCCATGTGGCACTCACGGAACCACTTCCCGCTGCCGCAGAAGCAGGGACCGTCCGGAAGCCGGAACCGGCTGAGCCCCAGCTCGTCCGCGTACAGGTTATAGATTTCGATGAAATTCTTTTCGTAGTCGGCCAGTTCCTCATATTTTTCCAGATACGCGGGCAGATCAAAGGCAATGGCAGTATCTCCGCACCAGTCCACAAACCATTCCCGGGCTTTGTAAAGCGTCGCGGGGCTGAACTTGCAGCCTGCCATGACATGGATCAGCAAGTCGGGAGTTTCGTCACTGCACAAGCCGTTCAGAACAGAGGGAGAATCGTTTTGCTGCAGCATACGCCAGCACATATAGGCTGCCGGCAGAGCGATGCAGGCAAACAGGTCCTTCAGCCCCGTGTCGAACAGGTGCTGCCACAGGAACTGATGCCGGTACGCCATCGTTGCCCCCAGCTTTTCCCCGCACGCCTTAAAATATTGCCGGTACTGCAGCAGGAGCGGGGAACGGATTTCCTCCGGCAGACTGCCGAAGGGGCCCTGTTCCGTTGCCCCATTGGGTGACATAAGGTTAAATACGACCGCGTCGGCGGGAATCTCCCTGACGATATATTCGGCACACCGCTCATCCTGCGGGGGGCAGAAGAAATCCTCGATCTTATCCTCCGGCCTCCGCTGCTTGTCGAATCGTTTCCAGCGCGGCTTGTCGATCTGGAAATAATCGTCCGTTTCGAAGAAGCAAAGTTTTTCCGGAAGGTTAGGGACGCACAGGGCGCTTTCCGCGAAAAGCTGACCCAGGGAGTCGGCGGGAACGCACCAGACAGGGCGGTATCCCAGATATTTATCGATGCTGCCGCCTGTATAGACGACGTCCCGGAACGTAAAGGCAGGGCTTGAGCCGTATCCCATGAGCGGCTGCCAGGTGGCGAACCTGCGGCGCCGGGTTCCCCTGCACGCCCGTTTGTCTTCCAGGTCGATCGGAAAGACCGGAGCGTAGTTCGACTTGTCTTCGTTGTAGAGTTCCACGTTGATTTTTGCTTTCATAACAGCACATCCTTTCTTTTAATTGTCGTCTTTGCTGACCATGCTTCGGCCGGCAGCCGGAGGGAGTGCGGTGAACGACAGGCTTCTTATAAAAAATGAACAGCCTTTTCGGGCTGTTCTATCCGTTCAATAAAAAAGCCCATCGTCACGATGGGCTCCATATGCTTTGTTCCCATCGTTCAAGCTTTAGCACCTTGACCTTTTCGGTCAGGTTGCTGTGCGGTCATAGAGCTTGTCTCTCGCGCACTCTTTATGGTCAATTGGGTTCACGTATGAAATTGTTTCCGGGAATATTTTGCATTCCTTTTTACAGTTTTATTATAGCAGATCAGCCATTAAAAAGCAAGCAGAAATTAATAATTTCTTCCTATTATATAGTTGTAAATTAAAACCACTATGATAATTGACGCTGACGGTTTTTATTTCCCGAGCTTTGCTTCGATACGGGCCAGTGCTTCTTTCAACGCGGCAATTTCAACATCCTGGTTCCGGATCTTTGCTTTCATCCCCTCATTTTCCGCTTTTATGGATTTGTTTTCTTCCGACAGATTCGTAATCTGTCTTGCCATAGCCGCCTTGCTGGTGTTCACACCTTTATCCAGCGCGAAGCTCACGCCGGCGTTGATCATGTTCTCACCGTTACCCAGGCTGCCTCCCATGCTGAACATCACCTGGTCGTTGGGACGGTAAAATACCCCTAACGCCATGGCGTTGGCGTCCCGGTAATTACCGAAACCTGCCGCCATGCTGAACTTGCCGTCCGTGTCCATCGGATGGAGCGCCGCCAATGCCGCCGCGCCGGCGCCGATTTTATTTACCTTGCTGTCCAGATTGTCGATGCGGTGGTTAACCGGTGTTAAATCCGCTCCGCCGCCACCGGCTTCGATCATCTCTTTGACCTGTTTTACCGTCGTCGCATCGCTATCGTCCGTGCCGGGCGCCACATTCTTGATCTGCCGTTCCTTGCCCTTCGCGCCTACCGATACCGCGTTGTCCGCGCCCTCGGAACCGTCGCCTAACACGACGGCGTTCTTCGCCCCGGTCTTCACGTTGCTGCCCAGTACAAAGGTGTTGTCTCCGGAAATGGTGTTATTGTTACCGATAGCATAGCTTCCGCTTCCGCTCACCGTGTTCGGATCGCCGAAAGCCCCGCTGTTGCTGCCGCTCACTTTGTTTCTGTAACCGATGGCGATGGAGTGTGTCCCCGTGGCCTCGCTTCCCTTGCCCAGGGCCAGGATGTCGCCATGGAAGTAATCATATACCTTGCCGCCGGTCACGATACCCTTGTCACCGGATTCCACTTTGCCGTCGGTCTTCACCGATACCTTGTATGTATCGACGCCACTGACATCAGATTTCGCAACGCTTACCGGACCTTCGCCGACTACGTTGACGGTTTTTCTGGCAAGATCTTTCACGACCGTCTTGCCGGCTTCGGTAATATTATCTAGCGTTGCATTTGCCTTGCCGTCAACCGCAGTAGTAATTCCGGATACAGCTGTTTCAATAACATCCACACGGCCGTTGCCCTCGCTGTTGGTCAGTTTGGCAAACTCGGTTTTGTCAAGTTTCGCATCTCCCAACGCTTTCAGCTGGGCCACGTTGACGGCATCGGTATCCTTCGAGCCCGCCGCCACGCCGGTGATCTGACGGGTCACGGTGGCGTCGTCACCTATCGCGATGGCATTGTGGGTGGATACCCACGCGCTGCCTGTATTGCTGCCTTTCAGGTAGGCATCCGTAGCGCCCTTTTCCCGGGACGCAACCGAGCCGCTGCCCAGTGCCACCGTATCCGCTACGGTCACTCTGGCCCCGTTGCCAATGGCAGCGGAATTGGTTGCAGCCGTCCCTGTGACGCCGCCCACGGCAGAAAAAGAATTTTCCGCTTCCGCCTTGGACGAATGACCAAAAGCGACGGAATTGGCAGCGCTTGCGTTTGCCTCATGCCCGACCGCCACAGAGTAATCACCGCCGGCGCTTGCCTTGTTACCGACTGCCACGCCGTAATTACCGGCTTTGGAATTTACGCCAAACGCCACGCCTCCTTCGCCGCTGGGCTTGGCACCATACCCGATACCAATCGAATAAATGCCCTCCGCTTTTACCTCACTGCCAAAGGCAATAGCGCCCTGTGCGGCATTTGCCGAACTCCCGACCGCTACGGAATTCATGGCCCCGGCATATGCCTCATTCCCAAGAGCAAAGGCATACTTACCGACGGCATTTGCTTTGTATCCAAGCGCCAGGGAATAATCACCGCCGGCATTTGCTTCATTCCCGGCCGCCGCAGCCGTATATCCGCCAGCCTCAGCACCAGACACTAACGCCAGAGAAAGATCACCTTTGGCCTTTGCGCCATATCCGATCGCCACGGACGAAAGATTTGATGCAGATGAACCCGAACCGGCCGCGAAGGAAAAATCACCTCCGGCGCTTGCGCCATTTCCCATCGCCACGCCGGCTCTCCCTTCGGCGGTTGCTCCCTTTCCGATTACCATGGTGTTTTCTTTGATGGCGGTTGCCTGCGCACCGGCCGCGACGGCAGAATCTCCTTTGGCGATTGCACCATTTCCCACCGCCGTGGAGTTTTCACCGGTAGCCTTTGCATTATTCCCCACTGCCGTGGAAGTATCGTGGCTGGCTGTCGCTCCATTTCCGATTGCCACGCCTTCCCCCCGGGCCACAGGCAGGTTGTACCCGCTCACAAGGTACATGCCTAGCAGCAGCGAACACAAGATCCGCGCCGCCAAAAACTTCCGCTGTTTTCCCGCGCTTGTTCTTTTCATTTTTCTGCCTCCTGTTCCCAGATTTTACAATTTATATAAACAATACTGTTCTCTGCGTCTATAATTTTAGCACAATTATGTTTTTCTCACAAGACATCGCCTGATGTTCCGACACCGATGTCCCTGGCGGTATCGGGCGACCGTTCATCAATGGAAACCGCAACGCCGCAGGCATTACCGTCTCGCAGGCGACCCTGGCGTCCGGGTCTGCCGCTAATATCGCGCCAGGATTGCATCGGAGATCTGGTCCGCAATTTTATCCGGGTGGCCTTCCGTCACGGAGCCGGATGTAAATATTTATCGCATGTCCTATATGTAAAAACAAAAGCCCATCGGAATGATGGGCTGCATTCTCAACATCCCATCAAACAAGCTTTAGCACCTTGCCTTTCCGGCAGGTTGCTGTGCGGTCATAGAGCTTGTCTCTCGCGCACTCTTTATGGTCAATTGGGTCTCTTATGAAATTATGGTAAGCAACAAGCGATGCGGAAGCATCGTGGGGTCTGTTAATTATAAGAAATAAAATCTTTGTGAAACTATCAGTTCAAATTAAAAAATGCTAATGAAAAGCTAACTGCTACTTCAGTGTTTCCTTCTTTTCGGGCAGTCCTGTGACCTCGGCAATTTCAGCCTCAGACATTCCCTTTCGGCGTAACGCTTCCGCAATTTCTAAAGCTTTTTCCTTCTTGCCTTCTTCCCGCGCTTCCTTTTTTAAAACCCGTAAATCCATTTCCCAAGTCACGACGCGTTCCCTCCAATCTGTATCCCGTTTTACCCGCTTCGTCTCGTCATCGATTTCCTGTGTGAATTCGTTTTGGATCTGACCGCTGTTCACATACCGCAAAAATGCGGACAGTTCTTTGTCTTCCGTTTTATCCGCAGCCTTCGCGTTCAGGAAGATTTGCTCCGTCAAATCTCCCATTTCCAAAGATTCGTCTTCCCTGCAGCGATTCGTGAAATGATAAGTCGGCAGACCTTTCCCATGGTCGATAACCGTTCCGTCCAGAGTTTCCACATACACATCAAGCCGGATGCTTTTGCTGCTGATCCGCGGACTGCCTGTGCGGCGTTCCGCGACAATCTGCAAAATTTTCGTAATGGGTATGTGCAAAATCTTTTCTATCAGGTACTGGCAGCGTTTCTTGTTGTTCATTACCTCCAGGAATACATAATTGTTGGCGAAGGTTAAGGAATCCCAGTCAATTCTTTCAAAATCTTTCAAATCGTCACCTGTCTTTCCGACCGGCACGATCCTTCCGCAACTGTATTATAGCACAGCCGTCATGCGTTTTCCATGAAGATTTGATGAAACCTGGATTCCTGCCAGCCCGGCTGTGACATGGGCTGGCAGGGTTTTTCAGTTGTCATTACGCTTCCGGTTTTGTAACTGCTTCTTTCATTTTCTTATGCGCTTTCCTGTATTGCTTTTTACAATAGGCCTGCACCTTCGCGTCGATGCTTTCCTCTGTGTCATCCTCTTCCAGTAAAATGGGGCATTTTTTGCGGATCTCTTCAATATCGGGAATCGTTCCTCCAAAACAACCGGCATGACCGTCATAGTCATACTCTACAAGATAACGTTCCGGATCGTCGCTGAACCAGAAATCCAGTCCGTTATCGATATTCCATATTCTGTCCTCTTCTCCGCTCAACAGGCTGCCGTCGTTGTAGCCGTACCACAGGCACGGGTACATTTCGGTGCCGTCTTCGTCGATCCAGCTTCCCCTTCGATTGGGGGCAGGCCACCGGGTGACGTCTTCGATCCGTTCCGAACCTTTCAGCAACCCGATGTGCCAGCCGGTTTCTTTTACAAATTTATCCAGCGAACATTCAATATATTCGTCCGTCGAGTCAAAGAGACCGCATTCCATCAACGTCTCTTTTACACTGTCCAGACTGATAAAATTCTCGATATCAATTTCATGTGTCTCCAGTACCGTTCCGTCTTCCGCAACGCAGTCCAGACAGACTTTAATGTCTTCGTTCAGGGGCAGGTCGGCATCCCCGAATTCCGACGTACGCACCTCGCCGTACCAGAAATGCCCCTGCGCGGCTACGTCGTCTTCCGTGTAATGGACGCCTAAAAGTTCGTTATAATTCAGTTCGCTGTACAACGTGTCACTGATTTTGTCCTGCAATTCGTCTAACACATCATCAATCGAGAATTCATAGTCGTCATCGTCCCAATCAATCCCCGGGGCGTCCATCTCCTCCCTGAATTCACAGCCCGGGTAATCACAGTACAGAACAAATGTTGCGGGAATCATTTTCTGTTCTTTGCTTTCCTGGTTTTCATTCATGTCTTTCGTCACGTTTGCATTCTTGCTCATAATGGATCCTCCTCTTACTGAATCATTGCTTTGATAAAAGTTTGCCGGACCATAGAAAAAGCCCGTAACAACGACGGGCTGTGTATAAAAATAAAAGCCCATCGGAACGATGGGCTGCATTCTCAACATCCCATCATACAAGCTTTAGCACCTTAACCGTTCCGGCCAGGTTGCTGTACGGTCACTGAGCTTGTCTCTCGCGCACTCATTATGGTCTATTGGGTTTCTGTTTTTGGATCACTGTCAGGTTTTTTCTTCAATCTTTTTACACGTTTATTATAGCATATTGCACCCAAAAATGCAAGCAATTTTTTCACTTTTCTTCCTATTATATAGTTCAAAAAAGGAAGGGGATTTAGAGGGGTTATCGAGCTCCAGATTCATCCCTGTTTTAACAACAGTATCATTTCGGATATCATTGTATTACACGCCCTTGAAATTCATGTTTTCATCCTTCCTTTTCACGAATATTGTTTTTCTTTATGCCATTTTCTCAGCTTTTCAATTTCATCATAATATTGCTTTTTATCAAAGCAGTATTCCCGCATCCCGGAATAATCCCAAGGAATAATTGTCGTTTCCTGATCAGCCCTCCATGGATTATAAAAGCCAGACCAAATCACTGTGTCTTCCGTTTCCGTAATTTTCACATATAACGGCCAGCATTCCGAACATCCGCAACCACAATCCATAATTCTTGGTTCAATGTAATTCTCGTCATTCAAATCACGCAGTTCCGTCAGTTCCTCAAGTAACTCGCCTACTGTCAGCCATGCGTAACCCCCTGCTTCTTCTGGTTTACCGTTTCTTGCTGCACTCGGTAATTCAGCTTCCTCGATAATCATTCTGAAACTTCTCCCATTAACAAATATTGAAGCTACATCACAGGGTTCGCAGGCAGGACCATAGGAAAACTTCTGCAAAGAAAACTCTATTTTGTCTACACCTGCAGGTAAACCGGAACTTATTTCCCCTGCTTCTAATGCGTCTTTTATCTGCCGTGTAATGAAGGTTGGATGTTTGTATTCTTCCCATCCGGCATAAATAGCATTAATGTAACGTAGCATTTGATAGGCTTTCTTTGATTTTACGTACAGTTGTTCAAACACGGTTCCAGCAGTGATCTTTGGATTGATTTGTTGCAAAGATGAAATGATATTGAATACCTCTTCTGTTAATTGTAAGGACATAGC
>JAEEGJ010022248.1_pt1 | contig 13484 bp, 10 predicted proteins | sample 8958761 | NCBI WGS metagenome assembly JAEEGJ01 (sample SAMN16246546, study PRJNA631951) | gut metagenome | biome: gut microbiome; feature: rumen; material: RS-attached | host: Bos | place: Iran: Karaj | collected 2018-10
TTAGTATCCCCCTGGGGCAATGTCAACCACCCCACCCTTCTCCCCACGGCTCATTGCCAGCCGGGTTGGAACCCTCACACAGCTATCCTCGACACCCGCACCGGAATTCACCGCATAGTCTTCTACTGGTTTAACCAAGGGACGGGAACCCCCGGTATCTTCCTAGGCGGCCCCGCGGCTATCGACGACATCAGCATCCAATATATGTCCTGCCCACGTCCCGCAGGTATTCGTGCAACCAATATTACAATGGCTTCGGCCCATTTGGTGTGGCATGGTTATGAGACGGGCGACTATCGTGTGACACTACGTGCCCCAGGTGGTGCATTAGTCTCTTCTGATGTGGTTCATACCAATAGTGTCAACTATACCGGCCTGACGCCGGGAACTGCTTATTCGGTGTCGGTACGTCGTCTGTGCGGTGAAAACGACAGCTCTTTGCTCCCGTCATACACATTTAGAACCCAGCTGTGCAACGACGGCAGTGTCGATACTATAGGAAATATGAACTCTACCAATACTTCATATAATATTCCTGTCAACACCTACTATAACTACTCGTATACACAAGAGTTGGTACTAGCATCAGAATTAGGTGGGGCTGGTGATATTTCTGCTATTAACTTCTATTATTCATACGCTTCACCCTTGACCTCCATGACGGGCTGTTCTATCTATATTGGACACACGACACTCAGCAGTTTCACGTCCTATACTGATGTAATAGATCCAGAATCATTGACATTGGTATACGCTGGCAATATGAATTGTACGCAGGGATGGAACCAATTCATTTTAAATAATCCATTCCCTTATGACGGAGTGCACAATATTGTTGTTGCGATTGATGACAATAGTGGGCATTATGCTGGAACGAGCTATACTTTCTTGACATCTCCTTCTACAGGACAAATGACCATGACGTTCTATAGCGACCAGTATGATCCTGATGGTACCGACTTGGCGGCATTGAATTCATATTCTGGCACCAAGACCATGTACGGATACCGCAATCTTATGACATTTGAAATATGTCCGCCTAACGGTTGTCCGCCACCAATACTGAGAGATCCTATCGTGCGTTCGCACAATGTCACTCTCCGTTGGCGCAACACGGGTGAGCTCTATAACGTGGGTTACCGTTTAGCAACAAGCAGTAGCTGGATTTCAAGCAACCTCACGACAGAAGATACTTTCTATACCATCAATTCACTTTATCCTATGACAGACTATGTGTACCGAGTGCGTCAGCATTGCGACAGCACAGGTGTGTCCAGCTGGGTGGAAGGCCGTTTCAATTCAAGTGATGTGCCTTGTCTCTCGCCGATGAATATCCACGTTGTCAATGTCACTAACCGTAAGGTGAAGTTGGCCTGGACACCAGAGGAGAATAATATCAGTTATCGTCTGAGAGTGTTCAACACTTACTTCGATCATACCCAGACTGTGTATCTTGCTAGTGGCACAATTAACGGGTTGGATGCCAACACGCGCTACTACGCGACAGTGCAGGCCGTATGTCAGGGATTTGACGACCCGAGTGAGTGGAGCGACACTATCTCCTTTGTCTCCGATGTGTGCCCCGACGCCACCAATCTTACAGCCACTGATGTGCGGGGCAACACTGCTGTACTGGATTGGACGGACGGCGGACGCGCCACCGAGTGGGAGATTCAGTGGGGTTACCAAGGCTTTGATGCAGGTTCGGGTGTAACGGTTATTACAGACCATCATCCCTATACGTTGACAGGTTTGACCGGTGAGACTACATACGACATCTATGTACGTGCTATTTGCGGTAACAACTTTGTCAGTGAGAACTGGTCGAATAGGCTAACTATTACTACCGCCTATAGTAATATCAATAGTGTGGTTGACGATACCCGTGTCCGCCTATACCCCAACCCGACAAGTGCTGATGTGGAACTTCAGTTGCCTGTCACCACTAGCGAAGTGAAGGTTGAGGTGATGGATGTATCGGGCAGAGTACAACTGACCAATCTGCTACCAGTCGGAACTGAGAAGGTGACGCTTGCCACTTCACAATTGGCCCAAGGAGCCTATTATGTGAGAATTGTAGGTGGCGACATCAATGCTGTGAAGAAGTTGATTGTCAAGTAGACGTCAGCAGAGTATAATTCAATAAAAGTAAGGGCTGCTCAAGAGTGCGGCCCTTACTTTTTGATATGAGTAAGGCTGCCAAGGAGGATTCAGAGCGCTTGAACCCAAATCGGTCATTAGGCCGATTTTTCAATCCATTTCACTTTTTTAGGTCTGTTTATGCCATATCAGCATTTCTTCCGGCATCAAGTCCACATCCCTGTCTCGCCGTAGCTGAAGGGCATTCACTGGATGCCTTTCTCACCTTCGCCAGCGATGTGGCCAATCTGCTCGGAACAAATACTAATCTGCCATAAACCCTAATGGCCGATTTGGGATAAAAAAGCGATAAGTCAAAAAAATATTGTATCTTTGCAAAATAAATGGCTTTATATGGCTACCAACAAGAGAAAGATAATCAATGACCCTGTGTATGATGGCTTTTTAACCATCGAGGATACCATTGTGTATGACGTATTGTCGCACCCTTATTTCCAAAGGTTACGGCGTATCAAGCAATTGGGTTTTACCTGTTTGGTATACCCTGGGGCTGTGCATACGCGTTTCAGCCATGGGTTGGGAGCGTTGAATCTGATGAATCGTGCATTGGATGTATTGGCTATCAAAGGGGTGAAGATGACTCCGGAAGAGGTGTTGGGGGCTCGGCTGGCGATCTTGTTGCACGATATTGGGCATGGTCCATTCTCTCATACTTCGGAGTATATGATTGCCGACCTACATCATGAGAGCTGTACCCGACTATTCTTGGAGCGGATGAATCGTGAATTTGGAGGACGGCTGGATGTGGCAATTAGCATCTTCAATGACACCTATCCTAAGCATTTTCTCCATCAGTTGGTGAGCAGCCAATTGGATATGGACAGACTCGACTATTTGGGACGTGATAGTTTCTTTACTGGAGTAAGTGAAGGCATTGTGGGTACAGACCGCATCATCAGCATGTTGAATGTGAAAGACGATCATTTGGTGGTTGAGGAAAAGGGTATCTATTCTGTTGAGAAGTTTATTATCTCTCGTCGACTGATGTATTGGCAGGTGTATCTGCACAAAGCAGTAGTGGCTGCCGACACGTTGTTGATGAATATTTTGAGCCGAGCTAGAGAACTTGTGGGGAGCGGTATTGACCTCGACATTGATGGTCAGCCTCTTCTGGACTTCCTTGTCCATCACTATACCCAATCGGATTTTGAACAGAATCCCAAATTGCTGGAACGTTTCGCACTATTGGATGACAGTGATATTGATATGGCGGTGAAATGCTGGCTAAAGCATCCCGACAAAGTGCTGCGGACTCTGTCAGAGCATTTGGTCTATAGGATGCTCAGTGCTATTCAGGTGTCAGACTATCCGTTCCCAGAACAGATGGTAGGGTCATTGCGCCAGAAGTCGCAACAACTTTATGGCATTGGACCGCATGAGAGTGAGTATTTCGTTAACACAGGAGTGCTGAAGAACCATGCCTACGACTATAATGACCAAGAGATAGAGGTTTTGTTCAAAGATGGTACATGTCGGGGTATTGGCGAAGCGAGTGACCAGCTTGATCGGCATTTTCTTGAGAAGCAGGTGACGAAGTATTATGTATACTTCCCTAAAGCATTAGTCAAACGTTAAAATTGAAAGTTGGCTACCGCCTTTGAAATTGAAAATTGAAAAGTGAAAATTGAAAGAACATACCCCGCCACTTCGTGGCACCCCTCTAAGAACATACCCCGGCCCTACGGCCACCCCTCTCAAGAGGGGACGGGGATGGCTGCAACATTCATTTGTTTAATCACTAATCACTAATCACTATTTACTAATCACTCAAATTGAATATGAATGTTCATTTTATAGCAATCGGTGGCAGTGCCATGCACAATTTGGCAATAGCCATGCATCTGAAAGGTTACACGGTAACGGGCTCGGACGACGAGATATTCGACCCTGCAAAAGGCCGCTTGCAACGGTATGGGCTGCTGCCCGACAGTTATGGCTGGCATCCCGAAAGGATTACGCCCGACCTCGATGCCATCGTGTTGGGTATGCACGCCCGCGAGGACAACCCCGAGTTGCTGCGCGCCCAGGAACTGGGACTGAAGATATACAGCTACCCCGAATACCTCTACGAGCAGTCGAAAGAGAAGACCCGCGTGGTAATCGGCGGCAGCCACGGCAAGACCACTACCACCGCCATGATACTGCATGTGCTGCAGCACTGCGGCATCGAGGCGGACTATATGGTGGGTGCTCAGTTGGAGGGTTTCGAGGTGATGGTGCGCCTGAGCGAGACAGCTAAGGTGATGGTGATTGAGGGCGACGAGTACCTCACTTCGCCCATTGACCGTCGTCCCAAGTTCCACCTCTACAAGCCTCATGTGGCCATCGTCACGGGCATCGAGTGGGACCACATCAATGTCTTCCCCACCTTTGAGATTTACAAAGACCAGTTCGCCCAGTTCGTCAACCTCATTGAGCCGGGCGGCAGGCTCATTTATTGCAACGACGACCCCGAGGTGCGCGATGTGGCGTTGAAGAACACCCGCACCGATATTGCCAAGCAGCCCTACGATGTGCCGCCGCACGAGGTGGTGGAAGGCATAACCTATCTCAACACCGCTCATGGCCGGGTGCCGCTGCGTGTGTTTGGCAACCATAATCTGCTCAATCTCACCGCTGCCCGCTATGCTTGCAACAGTCTTGGGGTGACCGACGAGCAATTCGACGAGGCGATACAGAGCTTTGGCGGTGCCAGCAAGCGGCTAGAGCTTGTCAAGGCTACCGAGCATAGTGCGGTATATAAAGATTTCGCCCATGCCCCTTCCAAGCTGCGTGCTACGATTGCCGCCATGAAAGGGCAGTATCCCGACCGCCGGCTGGTGGCGTGCATGGAGCTGCACACCTTCAGCAGCCTCACGGCGGAGTTCCTCAAACAGTATGCCGGCACGATGGACAAGGCGGATGTGCCGATGGTCTATTACAGCCAGCATGCCCTGCAGTTGAAGAAACTGCCCAATCTCGACCCCGAGCAGGTGCGGGCCGCCTTTGCCAACGAGCGGGTGCGTGTTTTCACCGACTCCAAGCAGATGGTGGAGGAATTGCGCAAGATGCATTGGCAGGATGCCAACTTGCTTTTGATGTCCAGCGGCAACTTCGACGGCATTGACTTCAAGCAGCTGGCCGACGAGTTGATTTAAGGAATCATGGAAACAGAAGTTGCACAAGGAGTATGTCAGTATAGCCGTAGTAAGAATCGGCACCCGGTGCTGTTTTATTACTGGAGGAATATTGTGCTGTTCTTTGTGTTTTTTTTGGTGGCAACTGTGCTGCCGACGGTCTTTCTGTCGGGGTATGACTGGAATACGATAGGTGCCATGATGCCTGTGATTACGTTGTTTATGCTTTTTTACAGTTTCTGTTTTGCATGGGTGATCAAAGGGAGTTTGGTGGAATCGGTCACGATAGACAATCCCCGTCAGGAGATACGTATTGTCCATTATCGGCTGAATGGAGTAAGGCGCGAAAGAGTTATTCCATTCGAAGGCTTTAGGTGGAATGTGCTATTTGCAAGAGACGGCAACCGTTTGCGGATGTATCCGTATAAAGGTAAACGGATTGTTGTAGTTGAAGGGCGGTTGGGGTGGACTTATGAGGATTATAGTGAATTGGTAAGTGCAATGCATCGTTTTGAAAAGAAAGAAAATAAAAAAAAGATATGACTAAATTTCAAATAGGGGACAAGGTAAAGTTCCTCAACAGTATCGGTGGCGGTGTTGTCACTAAGATAACGCCCGACTTTGTATTTGTGCGCGACGACACGGGCTTCGATATGCCTATGCCTCCCAGCGAACTTATCCGTATGGCCGACATGAACGGAGTGGCCAAGGTGTTCAACCAGGACGTTCCCGGACAGTTGCCATCCGCAGAGGAGGCAAAGCAGGAAGCAGAGGCTGAGTCGAAAGCAGCCGCACGGGAAGCGGAATTAAACAGAAAGCTTAAAGAGAAGTTCACCGGCTCGGCCGACGACGACAACATCGATAAGCTGCGCGAGGAGAATGTCAAACTGCGCTCGCAGGTGGCCAACCTGCAAGACCAGATTAAGAACCTCAAGGCACGTCTGGCACAGGTGCAGTCGCACAATGCCCAGAAGCTGAACGAGAATGTGTTGCTGCAATACATGGTGCGTCCCGGCGAGGCCGAAGTGGACCTGCATATCGAGGCTTTGACCGACCATCCCGAACGCCTCAGCGACATCGAGAAACATGAGATGCAGAAGCGTTTCTTCCGCACTTGTTTGAACCATGTGCTGCTCAACGGGTTCAAGAAGGTGGTGTTCATTCACGGCGTGGGCCGCGGTGTGTTGAAGACCGAGATACACAACGAGCTTGACCTCTACGACAACGTGCAGTACGTCGATGCTCCTGCCTCGCTCTACGGCTCTGGTGCCACCGAGGTGTATATCAAATCAAAAAAATAACTCGATAATACAAAACTATCCCAATGAGCACACAGATACAAGTAGGCGACCTCACCCTTGGAGGAGGCGCACCGATAAGAGTCCAGTCCATGACCAACACCGACACTATGGACACCCAAGCTACCGTCGAGCAGTCCCTGCGTCTCGTCGAGGCAGGCTGCGAACTGGTCCGCATCACAGCCCCCGATGTCAAAGCGGCGGAGAACCTCTATAACATCAAGAATGAGTTGGCGCGTCGCGGCTGCAGTGTCCCGCTGGTGGCCGACATCCATTTCAACCCCCTCGCCGCCGAAACAGCGGCCACTATCGTCGAGAAGGTGCGTGTCAATCCCGGTAACTACACCGACCGCAATACGGGCAAGACCCATTTCACCGATCAGGAATATGCCGACGAGCTGAAAAGGATAGGGGAGAAGATGTCGCGCCTCATTGAGATATGCAAGCAGCACCACACCGCTATGCGTATCGGCACCAATCACGGCTCCCTCAGCGAGCGCATCATGAGCCGTTACGGCAACACTCCCGAGGGCATGGCCCAGTCCGCCATCGAGTTTGCCCAGGTGTGCCGCGAACAGGACTACCACCAGTTGGTCTTCTCCATGAAGGCCAGCAATGTGCAGGTGATGGTGCAGAGCACACGCCTGTTTGTGGAAAAGATGCATGCCCTCGGAATGGACTACCCAATACATCTTGGTGTCACCGAGGCGGGCGATGCCATGCAGGCGCGCTACAAGAGTGCCGCCGGCATTGGGGCGCTGCTTATCGACGGCATCGGCGACACCATCCGTGTTTCCCTCACCGAAGACCCTGTCGAAGAGATTCCCGTGGCCTACGGCATCCTCCAAGCCGTTGGGGCACGTATCAGCCAATGCGAATACATCGCCTGTCCCTCCTGCGGCCGCACGCAGTACGACATCCAGCAAGCCCTGCAGCAGATCAAGGCGCGCACCCAGCACCTCAAGGGCGTAAAGATTGGTGTGATGGGCTGCATTGTCAACGGTCCGGGCGAGATGGCCGACGCTCACTACGGCTACGTGGGACAGGGCGCAGGCAAGATAACCCTCTACAAAGGCAAGCAAGTGGTCAAGCGCGACATCCCCCAAGCCGCCGCCGTCGACGAGCTCGTCAACCTCATCAAGGCCAACGGCGACTGGATAGAGCCGTAATAAAACGAGAATAGATAGCTACCCTTTGTTCGCGAATCCTAACGGGTTCGCATTACCCTCCCATAGCGACCGGAATGAACCTTTGTTAAATCCGGTTCGTAAGTATTTTGAAATCAGGCATTACGGATAAGACTTTGAAATTTACTCAATGCATTGAGTAAAATTTTAGAATGCTTTCTAATGTGCTTATTCCATGAGTGTTATGGAGATTCAAGATACAACTTTTTACGCTATCAACAAACAAAATCTACGCAAGCATCTGCCGAGTACGTAAGAGTCGGTTCCTTGCCCCAAGCACAAACTCCCCCAAAAGGAGGATTTCATCTTTGGTATCACATATTACCGCACATAATTTCTCCGCCAAGTTACACTTTTTTGCACACCACTTGCCTGGTTCACTACCTTCTTAGCACTTTCTCAGCCCTTCCGAGTTTACTTTTTAGGGCGCAAGAAGCTAATTCAGCTTAATGAATGGCACGTAGCAATGGGCTCCGCAAAGCTGTAAATGGTTGTTGCGCACATACTCCAGAATCTGCTTGCGGGTGGCAACGGCGGTAGTGGGGTCTTGGTCATAGCGTGCACAAAAGTCGGGATTGTCCAACTGCAAATCCTGTGAGTGCAGGATATCACCGGCTATCAGGCAGTTGCCAATCTGGAAGAGGGTGTGCCCTGGCGTATGGCCGGGGGCGGGTAGGGTTTGCACGCGACCGTCGAAGAGAGCCGCATTGTCGGCAAAGGTGACAATCTTACCTGCGTAAGCTTCTTTCACCTGCTGCCAGCGGGCGAATAGGGGAGAGGTGGCCTCCCATTGGCTGGTGCTGGCATTCTCGGTCTCAGAGAGATAGATGGTGGCCGAAGGGAAAGCTGCCTTGCCGTCCGCGAGCAGCCAGCCGATGTGGTCGGGATGCAGGTGGGTGAGGCAGATGGCATCGATTTCCTCAGGAGCGCCCAGGTTCTCCATCAGGCGGCCGCCCGCTTCGGCACCTATTCCGGCATCGAAGAGCACGGTGGGACCCTCGGCAAACTTGGCTTCAAACACGTTGATGGCCGACCGAGCCCCTCCCGAAGGCAGGAGGGCCGACAAGAGGCTGTCGTTGTAAGAGCCTTTGAATAGCTCTGCCGGCTGCTCTGTGGCTTTGTCGCGAATGGCTATGAGGGTGCAACCGTTTCCGTCGTAATAAATGGTTACGTCGTCGCTTTGGTTGACAAGGCTGTCCTGAACGCTGTTCTCCTGTTGGGTTCCGCCGCATGCCACAGCCATCAAAGCCATCACAAAAGCAGCACCCCATAATAAAATAGTACGTTTCATCATCATGATTGTTTTTCATAAATAACGTAAACTGTTGGTTATTATTGTGCATTTTATAGTTGATAGTTGATAGTTTAAAGTAGTGGATAGTTTATTGTTTATAGGTTATTGGTTATTGAGAGTTGAAAGTTGAGAGTTTATTGGTTATAGGTTATTGGTTATTGAAATTTGAGAGTTGAAAGTAAAATCTGCGATTTCAGCGAGAGTTTTCCCAAGCCATAGCTTGCCCCTATCATTCTGCGTTTTCTGCGATTTCAGCGAGAGTTTTCCCAAGCTTTAGCTTGCCAAATTCGTGTAATACATGTGATACGTGGCACAATTAAGTTGAGAGTTGAGAGTTTAAAGTTTAGAGTAGTTGAAAGTAAAATCTGCGTCTTTTGCGCTTTCTGCGAGGAATCAAAGTCTGCGCCAGCCATTAATGGTTAATTCATGATTAATTCGTGTTTTAAAAAAAACAAGCTTTAGCTTGCATTTTCGTGTTTTTCGTTTCTTTCGATGTTCAAAAAAACAATTCGTGTTTAAAAAAAAACAAGCTTTAGCTTGCCAAATTCGTGTAATACATGTGATACGTGGCACATTTAGTTGATAGTAAACTCCCTTGTTTTCGAAAGAGGGGTGCAGGTTGCCCTCGAAAGCCTGATACAGAGCCACGAGGTTGGCCCACTGAACACGGCGAATCATCTACGCAAAAGTGCGCTTGGGATTCTCCTTCGCCTCTACTTTTTGTTTGGCAACGGTCTGGCCGTTGAGACGGGAGAAGGTCCAGTCACCGGCAGAACCGCGCAAACGAGTGTTAATACCAGAAAGAATAGCCATAACGCTTTTGTTTTAGCCTACTCCGCCGGACCTTACCCGGGGTTTTGTGGAGTGGGCGCCTCATTGGGTGTTTTATTCCCAAATCGGCGCTGCAAAAGTAATCACTTTTTTCCAAAAACCTCCAAAATGTCACTTTTTGTAACAATTAGCTTGCGGCTAATAAGGCTGAGCGGTGTTCCTAACTCATTGAGTATTAGCATTACTTGAATGGGTGTGAAGGTGTGGCTGTATTTGTTGTAGCCGTTACGCTCCAAGAGGGTCAAAAGATGCTCGTTTTGTTGAATTTTGCGGTTCAGCCAACGGCGGGCAGCCTCATCGCTAACGGTGTCACAAGGATGATACAGGTGTGCCATTTCGGTCTTGCCGACGCTTCTAAGGTTGGGGGTTAGATTTTCCATATTGCTTTTGTTTTTATATTATATATATATTATATGTAGGTGCTTTGTAACCGCGCTCTTTCTGTGCTTTTTCTTCGTTTACATAACGAACTAACAACGAAGCTAAAACGAAGCTGCTTTTTAGAAAAAGGGTGTATATAACGCCTTGCAAAAGGCATCAACTTTTTGTGACATGGTGAGAGAGATTATTGTTAATGTTTCTTAACAGTACTGTTAGCATGGTGGTTATGAGGGTAATGCGGGGTCTCACTGTCATGACTGTCAACTGTCAACTGTCATTAAGGTTTTACGGGGAGGACTCTATTATATAAAAATATATATATTTATTTTTATCTATATCAAAGACGTTCCCCGACCCGAAAGTTGCTTAATGACAGTGACAGTCATGACAGTTGACAGTCCGAACACAGAAATTTCTCCTTCCATACAGAAATGTTTATTCAGTCGAAAAATAAGCCAAAAATACTGCATCCCTCGTCGCCTTTAAGATTTTTAACACATGGCATATATCGCTGAAAATCAATTAAAGGGAAACGCCATTAGGCCAGAGTTGAAAAATTGAGTTTGGGCTGTTCGAAAAAACTTGTACTTTTACAAAACCAAAAATCCTGTGGCAACACAGAAAAAACAAGCTTAAAACAACTGACGTTATGAAACTTAAAGTGCAAAACATTCCTGCATTCTTTTTTTACGGCATGGCCGCATGTGCATTCTTGGCAACTTGTATAGGCGCTAAGCATCACATTTTTATACTGTTAAGTTGCTTATATTTGGGTTTAGTAGCCCAAAAATCATATTAAAACAGACCAATTATTAATGGGGACTTCTATAACTTGGATGATATGGAGTTAAATGGGAATTGTCCATCCTTACTTCCATTTTTACTTCCATTTTAACTTCCTAATTTTGAATTAATAGAACCCACCTAATTTAAAAATCGTAACATGGAAACAAAGAAAACCAAAAAGGAAGATGTAATTCGTATCATCAACAATGCACCAGTTGACTTGCGAAAATGTAACTCCACTGCAACGTCGCCCTAACTCAACCTATTAGATTACATTTACATTAGTATTGTATTACATTTAGATTAATCATATTAAACAAAGTATAAGTAAAATATAAACAAAATATAATCTAAATAATGTCTTTGCTGCTATTTTTTCAGGAGGTTAGGGTGGAGCTAAGACGAGCTGGCAAGTGATGTGGTAGTTGGGATCAATGCGGTTGATTGGGTGGTGAACAGATTATCTGCCAAAGAGATACTGCGAAAACGGCTCCAAAAAAGGATTACATGCAGAACAAGGATAACAGATGATTAAGTGTTAAATTAATCGTAAAAGTTTGGTCAATTGAAATTTTATTCCTATTTTTGACATTGGTTTTTTGAGAAAGATTTTTGTTTAATTTGTTGTTTAAGTATTTAATTATTATGTAGATATATGTATATTATATTGTTCAATTCACTTATTTATTAACCAAAACGCATTTGTTATGCAAAAACATTTACAAAGACTGTTGCTCCTGGTTGCGATGATGGTCGTGCCGTGGGTAACGCAAGGTCAGTTGTTGAACTACTCGTGCACTTTCGAGGATGTCAACGACACTGCGGGATGGGTGTTTGTCAACGGAACGCAAACCAACAAGTGGTTTATCGGTTCGGCGACGAGCAACGGAGGCACCAATAGCCTCTACATCTCGAACGACAATGGCACCTCAAACGCCTACACCAATTCGTCGGTAACTTTTGTGTATGCCTATCGCGAGTTTACGTTGAATGCAGGAGGCTACACCATTTCCTACGACTGGAAGTGTTATGGCGAGAGCAACTACGACTACATCAGGGTTTTTCTGGCTCCGGCCACTTTTGACCCTACTGCCGGCCAAGACCCCACGGGCGGCACCAGTGCCTACTCATGGAGCTCTGCTCCGTTGCCTGCGGGCTTCATCAGCCTGTGCGGAGCCAACAAGTTGAACCTTGAGTCGAACTGGCAGAACTTCTATCAGGACTTTAATGTGTTGACCGCAGGCACCTACCGTCTGGTGTTTGCCTGGGCCAATGATGGCAGTGGCGGTACCACTCCTCCAGGTGCCATCGACAACATTCAGTTTGTGCAGCCGTCTTGTCCGCGTCCTGCCAATCTGGTGTTCTCTAACATCCACACTACGTCGGTCGACGTGCACTGGACCGAGACCGGCACCGCCACCAGCTGGGTGGTGGAGTACGACACGATGGCCTTCGTGCCCGGCACCACGGGCAATGCCATCACCGTGAACGAGGATTCGATCTCTCTGACCAGCCTTGAGGTGGGTCATACTTACTATTTTGCCATCCACTCCGACTGTGGTGGCGGCGACACCAGCATCAATATCACTGGGTATGTGACGCTGCCCTCGGCAGAACCTGTGGAGGACTTTCCTTGGACCTGCAACTTCACTGGGGCCTCGGCTTTAGGTTGGGAGTTCATCAACGGCCTTCAGACCAACAAGTGGTATATAGGTGGTGCTGTGGGGCGTGACGGCACTGGCGACAGTGCGCTCTATATCTCCAGCAACAACGGTGCCTCCAACACCTATTCTATTACGGAGACCTCGAACGTCTATGTTGCCCGCATGATGAATTTAGATGCAGGGCAGTATGGCGTTCAGTTTGATTACCGTGTTTACGGTGAGAGCTGCTGCGACTACATGTATGCTTTCCTGATGCCGGCCGACCAAGAGCTGAACGCCGGCACGCTGACCACCAGTGGCTCTGGCTGGATAGACCTGTTGGGTGGCCGCGTGAACCTGGTCTCCAGCTGGACCACACAGCAGAGTGTGGTGATGGTTCCGAACAACGGATCGTATAAGCTAGTCTTCCTTTGGCACAACGACCCTAGCGTGGGTACCGACCCGCCAGCCGCTGTTGACAACATCATTGTGACTCCCATCCACTGTCCTCAGCCCACGGGCTTGCATTGTGATACCGGGGTGGACAGTCTCTCCTTCAGTTGGACTGCCGGTGGCACTGAGACCACATGGCTCTGTGTGCTCAACGGCGACACCACCGAGGTGACTACCACCTCCATCGTTTATGGTGACCTGCATCCTGCCTCTGCCTATAATTTCTGCGTGGCCGCCATTTGCGAGGACACCAGTTTCTTCACTTGCGGCCCCTACCGCACCGAATGCCCCGCGTTTCTTACCCTGCCCTACCCCGAGAACTTCGCGAGCTACTC
>JAEEGJ010022250.1_pt1 | contig 13483 bp, 12 predicted proteins | sample 8958761 | NCBI WGS metagenome assembly JAEEGJ01 (sample SAMN16246546, study PRJNA631951) | gut metagenome | biome: gut microbiome; feature: rumen; material: RS-attached | host: Bos | place: Iran: Karaj | collected 2018-10
CGATAATGTTAAGGATTTTCTCCTTCATCTCGTCCATCAGCTTAGGGCTCACCATACTTCTGTAGTGAGCCTCTTTCTCTTTCTTTTCAGTAATGTTATACTTTGCCATATGCCCAAAAAGAATAATGTGAATCTTCAGTCGAGTGCAAATATAAGAATTTTTCAAATAATTTCCAAATAAAATCCCCTTTTTTTACAAAAAAGTTGTATTTTTGTGCCGAAATAGAGAAAAAGCATGGAAATATTTGCACTTTTGAAGAACTTTTTTGGATATTCTTCGTTCCGACAGAACCAAGAAGAAATCATCCGAAATGTCATGTCGGGACACGACTCTCTGGTCTTAATGCCAACTGGTGGCGGCAAGAGCATCTGCTACCAGATTCCTGCCTTGGCAATGGAGGGAACAGCCGTCGTCGTGTCGCCGCTCATCAGTCTGATGAAGGACCAGGTGGAGACGCTGAAGTCGAACGGCATAGAGGCAGCCGCACTGAACAGCGACAATTCGGCCGATGCCGATACCTTCATCCGCCGGAAGTGTATGTCGGGCGACATGAAGCTTCTCTATATCTCACCCGAAAAGCTGCTGACGGAGATTCCCTACCTGCTGAACCGCATGCGAATCTCGCTGTTTGCCATCGACGAAGCCCACTGTATCAGCCACTGGGGACACGATTTCCGCCCTGAATACACACAGTTAGGGCAATTGCGTGAGCAGTTCCCCAACGTGCCCATTATGGCCCTCACGGCCACCGCAGACAAGATTACCCGCCACGACATCATCGAGCAGTTAAAACTGAAAGATGCCCGTGAGTTCATTTCAAGTTTTGACCGCCCGAACCTGAGCCTCACCGTCAAGCGCGGCTTCCGTGATGCTGAGAAGATGAACTACATTCTGAACTTCATCAAGGCCCGTCCTTACGATGCGGGCATCATCTACTGCCTGAGCCGGAAGACAACAGAGAAGGTGGCGCGCACGCTGAGAACCAAGGGCATCAACGCACTCCCCTACCACGCCGGCCTGACCAACCAGGAGCGCAACGAAACGCAGGAGAAGTTCAAGAACGACGACCTGCTGGTGGTCTGTGCCACCATCGCCTTCGGCATGGGCATTGACAAGAGCAACGTCCGCTGGGTTATTCATTTCAACATGCCCAAGAGCATCGAGAGCTTCTATCAGGAGATTGGGCGTGCAGGGCGCGACGGCGCACCTGCCGACACCGTGCTGTTCTATTCCATCGCCGACATCATCCAGCTGACGGAGTTTGCCAAGGCCAGCGGTCAGCAGGACGTCAATATGGACAAGCTGAAGCGCATGAGGGAGTACGCCGAGTCGGGCGTCTGTCGCCGCCGTATCCTGCTGAGCTACTTCAACGAACAGACCGACCACGACTGCGGCAACTGCGACGTATGCCAGAATCCGCCGCAACGGTTCGACGGCACGAAATACGTCCAGATGGCGCTCAGTGCCATGAAGCGTACGGAGGAGCAGGCACGCCTGTCGACCATCACCGAGATACTGAAGGGCATGAACTCGTCGACCGTCGTCAAGAAGGGCTACAACCAGTTGAAGACCTTTGGCGTGGGGCGCGACCTGAGTGTTCAGGACTGGAACGACTATCTGCTACAGATGATGCAGATGGGGTTCTTCGAGATTGTCTACAACGAAGGCCGCCGCACGGTAGTCACGCCGTTGGGCGAGGACGTGCTCTATGGCCGCAAGCAGGCCGCCCTGTGCGTCATCGACCGTAGCGTCAAGGAGGAGCCTCGCCGACGCCGACAGCGCCTGACGTTAGAGATTCCCACCATCACCATCCCGGGAATGCCCCCGACAACGGGTGTCGAAGACCCGAAGCTGTTTGATGCCCTGCGTACCTTGCGCCGCAAATGTGCTGACGAGGAGGGCTTCCCACCTTATATAGTTTTTAGCGACAAGGTGCTCCACGCGCTGGCCACACAAAAGCCGGTCACCATCGAGCAGTTTGGCTTCATACCGGGAGTTGGCGACCATAAGCGCCAGAAATACGGTGAACGTTTCATCGCCTTGATAAAGAAATTTGTGTCATAACTATGAATAAGCTTTGTCTGCACCCCAGATGAAGCCCCGTCGCTTCACCACCCTGTTACTCCTGCTGCTCGCCGCCTGCAACGATACCACCGCCGCCGACTGCGACTACCGCACGCTGAACCGACTGTTACCGACCCTTCTGTTACAAGAAAAGAAACTACCAAACATTGGCTTCGTTTTATCATCCGTCGGCGCAGTTTTATTATCCATTGGCGCAGTTTTATCGTCCGTTGACGCAGTTTTAACTTTAGTTGCCGCTAAAGAACACTTTTGACGGCGCGTAACGTCGCTTTTGTCCGTGCCTTTCAACACGCTTGGAAGTACCACCCCTGCAAAAACTGGGGGCGGTCCGGTTGCAAGCAGGCCCCCTTCCATGGAGCCTCGCATCCCCTCAATATCAGTCCCCCCAAAGGGGGGGACATAGATATGAGGGGGGAGGCTCCAAGAACCCCCTGAAATCGCAGTGACGGTTCGCGAAATCGCAATGGTATTGTTAAAAGATAAAAAGAATGCGCCGTTTCGGAGAAAAATTAGTACCTTTGCACGATTAAAAGCAAAAAAGGAAAGAAAACTAAATGAAACAGACAGCCATTCTGCTTCTGCATTGTCCTGACCAGCAGGGCATTATCACGGAAGTAACGAAGTTCATCACCGACAACAAGGGCAACATTGTGTACCTCGACCAATACGTGGACAAGCTCGACGGGATGTTCTTCATGCGCATTGAATGGGAGCTGGAGGGCTTCCTCATTCCACGCGACAAAATCTACGAATATATCACTACGCTCTATGCCCAGCGTTACAAGATGAAGTTCTCGCTCTACTACAGCGACAAGAAGCCGAGGATGGCTATCTTTGTCTCGAAGATGAGCCACTGCCTCTACGACCTGCTGGCGCGCTGGAAGGCCGGCGAGTTTGCCTGCGAGATTCCCTGCATCGTCTCTAACCACGAGGACCTGCGCTACGTCGCCGAGCAGTTCGGCATTCCCTACTACGTTTGGAGCATCAAGAAGGACCATTCGAACAAGGCCGAGGTTGAGCAGGCAGAGATGGAACTGCTGAGGAAGCTCGACATCTCGTTCATCGTCCTGGCCCGCTACATGCAGATCATCTCCGACGAGATGATAGCCGAGTATCCGCACCACATCATCAACATCCACCACTCGTTCCTGCCAGCCTTCGTCGGTGCCAAGCCCTACCATCAGGCCTGGGAGCGCGGCGTGAAGATTATCGGTGCCACGAGCCACTATGTGACGGCTGAGCTGGACGCCGGTCCCATCATCGAACAGGACGTGACGCGCATCACCCACAAGGACACGCCTGAGAGTCTCGTGCTGAAGGGCAAGGACCTGGAGAAGATTGTACTGAGTCACGCTGTACAGAAGCACATAGAGCGCAAGATACTGACATACAAGAACAAGACAATCATCTTTAGCTAAATGAACGTAGCAATCGTAAAATACAACGCGGGAAACATCTACTCGGTGGTGAACGCCCTGAAGCGGTTAGGTCTTGAGCCGCTGCTGACTGACGATGCCGAGCAGCTGCAGAAGGCCGACCGCGTGCTGTTTCCCGGACAGGGCGAGGCCCGTGGGGCAATGGAGTACCTGAAGGCCCGCCGCCTCGACGAGGTTATCCGCTCGCTTCGGCAGCCCGTACTGGGCATCTGCGTCGGTCAGCAACTGCTGTGCCGCCATTCCGAGGAGGGCGACGTCGACTGTATCGGGGTGTTCGATGCCGAGGTCAAGCGTTTCCAGCCCCAGCAGCACGAGGACAAAGTGCCGTGCATGGGTTGGAACCAGCTCTACGACACGAAGTCGCCGCTGATGCAGGGCATCGAGGGCGGCTACGTCTACTTCGTACATTCCTTCTATGTACCCCTGTGCGTTGAGACCATCGCCACGGCTGACTACATTCAGCCCTACTCGGCCGCTATGCACAAGGACAACTTCTACGCCTGCCAGTTCCACCCCGAGAAGAGCGGCCGCGTGGGCGAACAGATCATCAAAAACTTCTTAGCGCTATGATAGAACTGATTCCCGCCATAGACATCATCGAAGGCCAGTGCGTCAGACTGACCAAGGGCGACTACGACCGTAAGACCGTCTACCGTGACTCTCCAGCCGAAGTGGCCAAGGAGTTCGAGCAGTCAGGCTTCAAGCGGCTGCACGTCGTCGACCTCGACGGCGCCAAGTCGAAGCATATTGTGAACAGTTCTGTGCTCAGCCGTATCACGGCTGAGACCCAGCTCATCGTTGACTTTGGCGGCGGCATCAAGACCGACGAGGACATTGAGAAGGCATTCGAGGCTGGAGCCAGTATGGTGACCGTCGGTTCGATAGCCGTCACCCGGCCCGAGCTGTTTATGGGCTGGCTCGACAAATACGGTGCCGACCGCATGATTCTCGGCGCCGATGTGCGCAACGGCAAGATCAGCATCAACGGCTGGAAGGAGGACTCCACCGAAGACCTGCTGCCCTTCCTTAAGAAATACATTGATGCCGGCGTGAAGAACGTGCTCTGCACGGAGATTTCAAAGGACGGTACGCTTCAAGGGCCCGCCATCGGGCTCTACAAGGACGTGATGACGGCCTATCCGCAACTGCACCTCATAGCCAGCGGCGGCGTCTCATCTATCGACGACATCCGCGCCCTCGACGCAGCAGGCATCCCTGCCGTCGTCTTCGGCAAAGCTATCTACGAAGGTAAAATCAACTTGAAAGAATTATGGGACTCGCAAAACGCATAATACCCTGTTTAGATGTGAAGGACGGCGAGACCGTCAAGGGCACGAACTTTGTCAACCTGCGTTCCGCTGGCGACCCTGTGGAGTTGGGCAAAGCCTACTCTGACCAAGGTGCCGACGAGTTGTGCTTCTTAGACATCACTGCGAGCTTTGAGGGCCGCAAGACCTTTACCGAGATGGTGACCCGTGTGGCAGCTGAAATCAACATACCCTTTACCGTCGGCGGCGGCATCAACGAGCTCAGCGACGTGGAGCGTCTGCTCTACGCCGGAGCCGACAAGGTGAGCGTCAATAGTGCTGCCATCCGTCGCCCTGAGCTTATCGACGAAATAGCCGGTCGGTTCGGCAGTCAGGTGTGCGTCTGTGCCATCGATGCCCGACTCGACGAGGATGGATGGCACTGCTACCTGAAGGGTGGCCGCGAGCGTACGGAGCGCGGGCTCTTCGAGTGGGCACACGAGGCCCAGGAGCGCGGTGCCGGCGAGATTCTCTTCACGTCGATGAACCACGACGGCGTGAAGGAAGGCTATGCCAACGAGGCTCTGCGCGAGCTGGCTGATAATCTGTCGATACCCATCATTGCCAGTGGCGGAGCAGGTTGTAAAGAGCACTTCCGCGACGCATTCACGCTTGGTCACGCCGACGCAGCGTTGGCCGCCAGCGTCTTCCACTTCGGCGAGATTCCGATACCCGAACTGAAACAATATTTAAAGAACGAAGGAATAAACGTAAGATTATGAAAATAGACTTTGACAAGTGCGGCGGTCTCGTACCTGCCATCATCCAGGACGCTAAGACGAAGAACGTCCTGATGTTAGGATATATGAACAAGGAGGCCTACGACAAGACCGTGAAGACGAAGAAGGTCACCTTCTGGAGCCGCTCGCGCAACTGTCTGTGGACGAAGGGCGAGACCAGCGGCAACTTCCTGAACCTCGTCGACATCAAGATTGACTGCGACAACGACACACTGCTGGTTCGCGCTACGCCCGACGGCCCTACCTGCCACAAGGGCACTGACACCTGCTGGGGCGAGGACAACGACCAGAATCCGCTGCTCTTCCTCACCGAGCTGCAGGACTTCATCAACCGTCGCCACGAGGAGATGCCCGAGGGCTCGTACACCACCTCGCTCTTCAAGGACGGCATTAACCGCATGGCTCAGAAAGTGGGCGAAGAGGCGCTTGAAGCCGTCATCGAAGCCACCAACGGCTCTAACGAGAAACTGGTCTACGAGGTCAGCGACATGATGTACCACCTCATCGTACTGCTCACAAGCAAGGGCCTGCGCATTGAGGACGTCGCCGCCGAACTGGCCAAGCGTCACGACCCCAACTGGGACAAGAAGCGCCGCGCCGCCAAGGCTGCTGGCACAATGGAATAAATAGTAAACCGATAATCGTAAATCCCCATGGTGCTGATAAATTATAAGAACGTCAACGTCTACCATAAGGACGGCGACACCGTGCTCCGCAATGTGGACTTTCACGTTGAAGATGGCGAATTCGTCTATCTTATCGGAAAGGTTGGCTCAGGCAAAAGTTCGCTGCTGAAGACCATCTACTGCGAAATGGACATCGACGAGGCCGACGAAGCCACCGTCCTCGAGTACGACCTGCTGACCATCCGCCGCAAGCAGGTACAGGACTTGCGAAAGAAGATGGGCATCATCTTCCAGGACCTGCAGCTGCTCAGCGACCGCAGCGTCTACCGTAACCTGCGCTTCGTCATGAAGGCGACGGGCTGGAGAGACAAGGAGCGTATCAACAACCGCATTGACGAGGTGCTCGAACAGGTAGGCATGGCCGACAAGAAAGACCGCATGCCCCACGAGCTGTCGGGCGGCGAGCAGCAGCGCATCAGCATTGCCCGTGCCCTCTTGAACGCGCCTGAGCTCATCGTTGCCGACGAGCCCACCGCCAACCTCGACTACGAGACGGCCGACACCATTATCCAGCTGCTGCGCGAGATTTCGCTTCGGGGCACCGCCGTTATCCTGACCACCCACAACCGCACGCTGCTGAACAAGTATCCCGGCATCGTCTACCGCTGTAGCGACAAGCGGCTGGAGGAAGTCACCAACGACTTCAACCAGATGCAGTTATCCGAAGAAGAACTGAAGGACTAAATCAAAAATAGAAAATCAATAAATCGAAAATAGAAAAGCTATGAAAGTAATGAAATTCGGCGGCACCTCAGTAGGCACGCCACAAAGAATGAAGGAAGTAACGCAGCTCGTCGTCAAGTCGGGCGAGCCTGTTTTCGTCGTACTCTCGGCCATGTCGGGAACAACCAATTCACTGGTCGAAATCTCTGACTACCTCTACAAGAAGAACGCCGACGGCGCCAACGAGGTCATCAACCGTCTGGAGGCCAAGTACATGAAGCACGTTGAGGAACTCTACACCCAGGACGAGACGAAGCAGACCACACGCGACTTCCTGAAGGAGGAGTTCAACTTCCTCCGCTCGTTCACCAAGGAGATTTTCACTTCGTTCGAAGAGAAGGCCATCGTGGCCCAGGGCGAGATGATGTCTACCAACATGGTGGTGAACTACATGAAGGAGCAGGGCATCAAGGCCGTGCTGCTCAACGCCCTCGACTTCATGCGCACCGACAAGAACGCCGAGCCCGACCCCGTCTATATCAAGGAGAAGCTGCAGGCCGTCATGCAGGAGAACGAGGGCCAGCAGGTCTACGTCACCCAGGGCTTCATCTGCCGCAATGCCTACGGCGAGGTCGACAACCTGCAGCGCGGCGGCTCCGACTACACCGCCTCGCTCATAGGAGCTGCTCTTAACGCCGAGGAAATTCAGATTTGGACCGACATCGACGGCATGCACAACAACGACCCGCGCGTGGTCGACAAGACGCAGCCCGTCCACCAGCTGCAGTTCGAAGAGGCTGCCGAGCTGGCCTACTTCGGAGCCAAGATTCTGCACCCGACGTGTGTGCAGCCCGCCAAGTACGCCGGCATCCCCGTCCGCCTGCTGAACACGATGGACCCCGATGCCGAGGGCACCACCATCTCCAACCAGACGGAGTACGGCAAGATCAAGGCCGTCGCCGCCAAGGATAACATCATCGCTATCAAGATCAAGTCGAGCCGCATGCTCCTGGCCACCGGCTTCCTGCGCAAGGTCTTCGAAATCTTCGAATCTTACCAGACGCCTATCGACATGGTCTGCACCTCCGAGGTAGGTGTCTCGATGTCGATTGACAACTCGTCACACCTCGGCGAGATTGTCGACGAGCTGAAGAAGTATGGCACCGTCACCGTCGACACCGGCATGTGCATCATCTGCGTCGTCGGCGACCTCGACTGGTCGAACATCGGCTTCGAGACCCGCGTCATGGATGCCCTGAAGAACATCCCCGTGCGCATGATCAGCTACGGCGGTTCCAACTACAACATCTCGTTCCTCATCAAGGAGGAGGACAAGCGCCGCGCCCTGCAGAGCCTCAGCGACAACCTGTTTAATTCTTAATTTGACAGATGAAAGGTAAATTCCCCGTAGAGCGGTTCCAGCAAATCCAGACACCGTTCTACTACTACGACACAGAACTGCTCAGACAGACACTACGCGCCATCAACGCCGAGACCAGCCGTCACGAGGGATGGCACGTTCACTACGCCGTCAAGGCCAACGTCAACCCACGCCTGCTCACCATCATCCGTGAGGCAGGCTTGGGTGCCGACTGCGTCAGCGGCGGCGAGATTGAGGCCTGCGTCAAGGCTGGCTTCCCCGGCTCGAAGATTGTCTTCGCCGGCGTTGGCAAGGCTGACTGGGAAATCAACATCGGCCTCGACCGCGACATCTTCTGCTTCAACGTCGAGAGCATCCCCGAGCTCGAGGTCATCAACGAGCTGGCTGCCGCCAAGGGCAAGGTGGCCCGCGTGGCCTTCCGACTGAACCCCAACGTAGGTGCCCACACCCATGCCAACATCACCACCGGACTGGCCGAGAATAAGTTCGGCATCGCCATGCGCGACATGGTGCCCGTCATCGAGCACGCCAGCCAGCTGAAGAACGTCCAGGTCGTCGGACTCCACTTCCACATCGGCAGTCAGATTCTCGATATGGGCGACTTCCAGGCTCTCTGCAACCGTATCAACGAACTGCAGGACGAGCTCGAGCGTCACCGCATCCGCGTGGAGCATATCAACGTCGGCGGCGGTCTCGGCGTCGACTACGAGCACCCTAACCGTGTATCTATCCCTGACTTCAAGGCCTACTTCGATACCTACGCCAAGAAGCTGAAGCTGCGTCCAGGCCAGACGCTCCACTTTGAGTTAGGCCGCGCCGTCGTCGCACAATGCGGCACACTTCTCACGCGTACCTTATTTATTAAGAAAGGGGCCGTCAAGCAGTTTGCCATCGTCGACGCTGGCTTCACCGACCTCATACGTCCTGCCCTCTATCAGGCCTACCACAAGATCGAGAACATCAGCAGCGACGAGCCGACAGAAGCCTACGACGTTGTCGGCCCCATCTGCGAGTCGACCGACGTCTTTGCCAAGCAGGTCGACCTCAACCGCACCAAGCGCGGCGACCTCCTGGCCATCCGCTCTGCCGGTGCCTACGGCGAGATTATGGCCTCGCAGTACAACTGCCGCCGACTGCCCCTGGCCTACACCAGCGACGAGTTCTAAATGGCTGTCATCGAGATAACATCCCTGTCGCATCCCGGCGTCGAGGTGTTCAGCACCTTGACCGAGGCACAGCTGCGCAACCGCCTTGAACCCGCCAAGGGCATCTTCATTGCAGAGAGCCCGAAGGTCATCAACGTGGCGCTCGATGCCGGCTACCAGCCCACTGCACTTCTATGCGAGCGTCGTCACATCGAGGGCGACGCTCGCAGCATCATTCAGCGCTGCGGCGATATTCCCGTCTACACTGGTGAGAGACAACTCCTCGAGCAGCTGACGGGCTACACCCTGACGCGGGGCGTTCTCTGCGCCATGCGCCGGCCGTCGCCACAGCCCGTTGCCGACGTCTGCCGCGATGCCCGCCGTGTGGTGGTCATCGACGGCGTGGTCGACACCACCAACATCGGCGCCATCTTCCGCTCGGCAGCCGCCCTGGGCATCGATGCCGTGCTGCTCACCCGCTCATCGTGCGACCCGCTCAACCGTCGTGCCGTGCGCGTCTCTATGGGCAGCGTCTTCCTTGTTCCATGGACGTGGCTCGATGCCCCTATAAGCAGTCTTAACGACTTAGGATTCAAGACTGCCGCCATGGCCCTCACCGACGACAGCATTCCCCTCGATGCTTCCCAGCTGAAGACCGTTCCCCGCCTGGCAATCATCATGGGCACTGAGGGCGATGGCCTCGCACCTGCTACCATTCAGGCTGCCGACTACGTCGTGCGTATCCCGATGTCCCATCACGTCGACTCCCTCAACGTCGCTGCCGCCTCAGCCGTCGCCTTCTGGGAACTCAGGGCTTCTCTGCCGTAAAATTGGCACGCTTTTTGCAGTGCTTGGTGTTGTAAACGAACAAACAACAAGCAGAACTATGCAAAAAGGTAACATCGGGGTTACAACAGAGAACATCTTCCCCGTCATTAAAAAGTTTCTCTATAGTGATCATGAGATTTTCCTGCGTGAGATGATCTCCAATGCCGTCGACGCCACCCAGAAGCTGAAGACGCTCCAGCAGCGCGGCGACTTCAAAGGTGAGCTGGGCGACATCACCGTGCACATCAATATGGATGCCGACAAAGGCACCATCACCATCAGCGACCGTGGCATCGGCATGACCGAGGAGGAAATCGACAAGTATATCAACCAAATAGCCTTCTCAGGCGTCACCGACTTCCTCGAGAAGTACAAGGACAATGCCAACAACATCATCGGCCACTTCGGACTCGGTTTCTACTCGGCCTTCATGGTCAGCAAAAAGGTGGAAATCATCACCCGCTCCTACAAAGACGATGCCAAGGCTGTGAAGTGGAGCTGCGACGGCTCGCCTGCCTACGAGATTGACGAGGCTCAGAAGGACGACCGCGGCACCGACATCATCCTCTATATCGATGACGACTCAAAGGAGTTCCTCGACCGCTCGAAACTTGAACAGCTGCTCAACAAGTACTGCAAGTTCATGGCCGTACCCGTAGCCTTCGGCAAGAAGCAGGAGTGGTCTTCCGACGAGAAGAAGATGGTCGACACCCAGGAGGACAATATCATCAACAGCGCCCTTCCCTTGTGGACGTCGACTCCGTCGACGTTAAAAGACGAAGACTACAAGCAGTTCTATCGCACGCTCTACCCCATGAGCGACGAGCCCCTGTTCTGGATTCACCTCAACGTCGACTACCCCTTCAACCTCACGGGTATTCTTTACTTCCCCAAGATCAAGTCGAACATCGAGCTGCAGCGCAACAAGATTCAGCTCTATTGCAACCAGGTATTCGTCACCGACCAGGTGGAGGGCATCGTGCCCGAGTTCCTGACGCTGCTCCACGGCGTCATCGACTCGCCCGACATTCCCCTGAATGTCAGCCGCTCGTATCTGCAGAGCGACCGTGAGGTGAAGAAGATTTCAACATACATTACTAAGAAGGTGGCCGACCGTCTGAAGGCCATTTTCAACGACAACCGTAAGGAGTACGAAGAGAAGTGGGACGACCTGAAACTCTTCATTAACTATGGCATCCTCAGCGAGGAGGGCTTCTACGACCGTGCCAAGGATTTCGCGCTCATGAAGGATGTCGATGGCAAGTACTTCACTTTCGATGAATACAAAACGCTGATTGAAGCTTCGCAGAAGGACAAGGACGACACGCTCATCTACCTCTACGCCACCGACAAGGAGGAGCAGTATTCCTACATCAAGGCTGCCCAGGACAAGGGCTACTCCGTGCTGCTTTTAGACGGCCAGCTCGACGTGCCAACCATCCAGACCTTAGAACAGAAGTTCGAGAAGAGCCGCTTCACCCGTGTCGACAGCGATATCATCGACCGCCTCATCGTGAAGAGCGATGCTCCCAAGAGCGACCTCAGTGCCGATGACAGTGACAATTTGTCAGCCGTATTCCGTTCGCAGTTGCCAAAGCTCGATAAGACGGAGTTCATGGTCCAGGTCGACGCCCTCGGCAGCGAGGCCCGTCCGGTCATCATCACCCAGAACGAGTGGATGCGCCGTATGAAGGAAATGAGCAAGTTCCAGGCCGGCATGGGCTTCTACGGACAGATGCCCGACTCGATGAATATCGTGCTCAACAGTGACCACCCGCTCATCAAGCAGGTTCTCGACGACACCAAGACTGCCACTGCCGAGGCCCTGAAGCCCATTGATGCCGAACTGAAGGGACAGGAAGCCCGTCTTGCCGTCATCCGCCAGCAGCAGGACAAGAAGAAGTACGACGAACTGACACAGGAAGACCGCGACCAGAAGGCCGAAGCCGAGAAAGCCGTACAGGCCGAGAAGGACAAGAAGACCGCTGTCATCGCCGACTATGCCAAGACAAACTCCGTCGTGCATCAGCTCATCGACCTGGCCCTGCTCCAGAACGGTATGCTCAAGGGCGAAGCCCTCGACCGCTTCCTCAAGCGCTCCGTCGATCTGATCAAATAAAGGATGCGTAGTCACATTTAGAACAACCCTTAAATAAAAAGAGAGTCAGGCTCATGTCCTGGCTCTCTTTCGTTTTCGGGATAGGGATGCCTTCTAAGGGTTGTTAAGATGCTTTCTACGGGTTGTTCGGAAGGCTTCCACGACAGTAAGGAATGCCTTCTAAGGGTCGTTAAGATGCCTGTTATACCCCCTAAAGTGCCATTCCTTACACTCGTGCAAAGCATTCCTTATACTCGTGGAAGGCATCTTAACGACCCTTAAGTATATATAGTTACAAACGTACCCATGATTTTGCTATGTCGGGATAGCAAAATCGACACGATTTAATAATTATACTACGTGTTCTTGTTTTTTCCTTCATCCCTCACATTTTCTTCGGGCTCCCCTTTGTACAAAGGCGAAAGAGTATGTGAGGGGTGCTAAAAATCCCTCACATATCCCTCACACATCTCTCACATGACACTCAGACTTCATGAAGTGGAAGTATCTCATCAGATTGCAGCTCACGCATGAGAGGATGTGAGGGATCATGGGAGAGATATGTGAAGGTTATGTGAGGGATGAGGTGAGGGATGAGGTGAGGGATGAATCTCTCAAAACCCCTTTAAATAAAGGACTTTTGCCCAAAAATGTGAGGGATGACAGCAAAAATGAAATCTCTATACAAAATATAAAGAAGATTCTATTTTTTGCTCAGCACGATGTGAGGACTGCAACGGAGGAAGACCCCGAAGCAGAAGTTGTTGGTAAGGGATTCGTGGGAAGGGGCACAGAGATAAGTGTCGAGCTTCGCTCCGAGGACGTAGCCTGGGGCGAAGGTGTGGCTCCAGTCGGCTCCGATGTGGGAGGTGAAGATCGTGGAGAGGTCGCGACCCGTCTTGGTGGCGAAGGTGGAGAAGAAGGGCGAGCCGTAGAAAGGACAGAAGTTATGTGCCCAGACGGTAGTGGCGAAGACGCGCACCTGACGGAGGAAGTCGCCACTGAGGGTGAGTCCTCCGCCCAGTCCTTTGTTGAAGGGCCATAAATGACCTACCTGCTGCCAACTGTAAAGAACGAGGGCCTCAGCAGTGAGACCATTGAAAAACCTGCCAT